>Ga0255150_1000338_pt1 | contig 16486 bp, 26 predicted proteins | sample Atl_Yuk_RepA_8h_FD_183634 | JGI IMG/M metagenome (GOLD analysis project Ga0255150, IMG submission 183634) | Freshwater microbial communities from Altamaha River, Georgia, United States - Atl_Yuk_RepA_8h | ecosystem: Environmental > Aquatic > Freshwater > River | place: USA: Georgia | collected...
TCATTTTTCCTCCAGCTTTCGTATACGCAGGGATAGATCACGGACATCTGCAATTTCACAGTTATGTATTGTGTTTAGACGTTTGGTTATCTTGCGTAGCTGAATAAAGATTGCCACGAAACCAACGATTAGAATGGTTGCAGTGACACCCAGACCAGCGATGACACCAGTGACCCATGACCATAACGAACCGACTTCCGTCAATAGATTGTTCAGCATTATGTAATGGAGGTAATGGAAATTAGACGTTTGCCCAGAGATTTGGCAAACTTGGTTGCTTCTTCCTCGGACTTAAACAGTTTGACCAGAGCGATCTTATGATGCTCGTTCGTATCGGGTATATATTTCACTTTCCACATATTCATCCTCATTGAGTTGAGCCACCATATACCTGTGACTCCAGTTGTCTTACTCGATCGTTGGCTTGTTCCAATAACTTCTCGAGTTCCTTAATGCGTTGAGCCATCGCTAGGATGGCTTCAGTTTCTTGCTCTTGTAATGTTTTCATTCACTCTTATCCTCATTATCATTGATCTCATCGATCTGATTGGATATCCAAATCAACCAGAAAATCAAAACTGCAACTGCGATTCCAAATATAATAGTTCCCAACATAATAGTTTACCCACGAAATAACGATTTTATCCAAAGGTAGAAGTTATGGAATCGTTCCCATGCAGGTGGATGGTGGGGACAACGACCTTGTCTCCAATCACACTCAGGTTTGTAGTATAATCCACAAACCTTGCAGCGTTCCATACCATCAGTTGGGAATGGTTTCATTTACTTGCTTCCTCTATCTCTTTACGATATTTAGTTTGGAGTGAACGGACCAGATTGGTTGATCGAGTGTAAAACTGAGCAGCATCCTCGCTTGGAATCTTCATACCAGACAACTTAAAAATTTCATCCGCTCCAATCTTTCTCTGAGCATCATTTAACATAATTGCAATGGCTTTTCGTTTGGTTGAATCCATGGATTTATGTGCAACTGTAATATTGAAGACGAATGGCGCATCGATACCAATTTCCTTGGTTGTCTTTAACTTTGGTGCTTGTGGTAGTCTAGTTGGACATGATGCTGCCAATGCTTCCAGTTTGGCATTTTTGGTTTTCATGGACTCATATGCTTCATAACGATCCACGACCATAATAACTCCATTATCCCCTGCCATGTTGACCAATGCATCATTGTTGGATTTAAATACAATATAACGAACTTTAAATCCATATTTCTCTCCCAGTGCCAATGCAGTTAAATGTGCTGCATTGCCAAAACCCACACCACCGACTGTAACTTCCTTGATTCCCTTCAAAGAACCATTGGTAATAACAGCCCAACAAGCATCACCCAGAGCATGAATAGGAATGTAATCAGATTCATTGACCAAACCCTTATTTACATTCTCAACGAATGCAGGTGCAATAATTGCAAGACTGTTCTCGTCCATGGATTTCAGTGCAATAACCTGATTACCTCCAGGTTTAAACTCAAGAACAAATTTATAGATGTTCTGAGACTTATTGGCTTCATCAATAATCTTGAACATTGCTGGCGTACCAGAATGTGTTGGACTATATGGTGAGTAGATTCTCACTGTCTCTTGTGCGTATACGTTTAAACTGAATAATGCACCGATTAATAAACTCGCTAACTTCATTAGCCACCTCTCCCTGCTGCACGTGTAATTGGTTTATTGGAAGCAATGCGATTTACTGCTTTCTTGACTGCACTGCTGGCTTCTTTCTTGGTCATACCATAATCTTTCATGGCACTGTTACGTGCTTTCTTCTTTGCTTTTTTCAGCAACTTTTTTGCTTCCCACTGCTCTTTAAATGTAGACATAGTTTCTCCTATACTTTAATTATACATTATGGTTGCTTATTTGTCAAACTTAATTTTCTGCAAGATTGGATCATCTGGATGTTCTTTCTGCATTTTCTTTAGGAACTCAACAACTTTTTGTAAAATCCTAAACCCAAACAACTGTGGGATGAATGCATGTAAAATCATTGCAATTGACCACAGTAGAAACACCAGTGACATTTGCAATGCCCAGAACATGTGCTTGAAATAGAACAAGAACCCTGTCTTAGTTCTGGAATATTTTGCTGCTTCTTTTAAATGATTTTTAAACCACATTTAATACTCAGATAAATTTAGTGTTTTCATAAATGCGAGTGTGTCCTCATAGGAAGATTGTCTCACGCACAAACTCAAGATGATTCTCTCCTCATCTGAAGGATTGACCACACAATGTTCTTTTTTAACATTCAAAATAGTTGGTTTACCTAGTATATATTTAACAGTCTGTGTTTTGTAATATATGATTTGTTGTGTATCATACATTGGTTTTCTAAACAAAGCAAGAGATTTATCGCTCTGTTTAATTACAAAATTAATAGAACACTTCCTGATGTCTTTATCTATGTGCCAGTTGTAGAATGTATTTGGTGGGTTTTTAATCCAGAGAGCAGTGACCTCTCCTATATTTTCTCTCAATGTTTGCATAAAATCTGTATACTCGAATGAGCACTTAGACCTAAAATCGTGCGGGTGAAAGTGTTCTGTATATTCAGCATTTAATCCCTCAGCCATAAAAGAAGGATGTAATGTTGGATAATTTTCAAAACAGTAATAGAGTTCTTCCATTATTTCTCACAATAAAATGTCACAAACCCAAATCTACTATTAATAATTTGAATATTTTTGAAGCCAGTCAATTCCAAAGTATCAAGATACCACCTGATTGGTAATAGATTCATATATCCTTTTAATTTCTCTTCCTTCTCATATATGTATTCATCAGTAATACCATTATTTCGTTTGAAGTCATAATACATTTCTTTGATGGTTTCGTCTTGTGGAGTTTTTTCTGATAGAATAAACACACCACCAGTATTCATATTATCATAAACGTCTTGTATGTATTCTTTTCTTTCATTAACGAAATGTAAAGTCCAGTTAGCCATAACCATATCATAATTACCTTTCGGTAATTTATCTGAATATTTGACTTTTTGTTTGTGTAAACTGTTGTTAATCATTTCCGTAGAATTATCAACACCAACTACACTCTTAAATCCATCTTTAATGAAAATATCAAGAGTATGACCCAATGCGGATCCAACATCGATGACGGAAATATTCTTATTAAATTTTTTATTTGCAACTCCTAAACATAAACCAAGAACTCTCTCGTAATCTGGAATGTTTGTTCTGGCTTCTTGCTGGAATCGTTTCGCAACAGAGTCGTCAAATTTCCATGGCTCAAAAGCACTAATAGTTTTTGATTTAAGTTCTTTCGGTAGAAGATTACTATTTCCAGTTATGGTATTATGTTGAAGGGATAATGGTTTAGTTTCTTGTTTTTTAAATCTTCCTATGTATCTTTCAACAGTAATTGTGGCTGGGTCTTTAAAATTATTAGTTTTGTAATCAGCGATGGGTGTGTTATAAGCATCTAAACTTGTTGTAATCTTTTCTGGTAGGAGTCTACCACCATCATTAACGAATCCACTTTCATATAAAATAAATGAAACTGCTTTAAAACCAGCGATCGCAGTAAATCCTTCAGAATATCTATAGGTACTATCCTGTTTTTCTTTTGGAACAACCATTCTATATGGTTTAAATTCAATTCTTGGATATGTTGGTTCATCAACCTCCATAGATTCAATAATGATATATTCTTCTGATACTAAACTCATCAGTCTAAGAAGTTCAACTACATCAGTATATCCGTGAATTAATCCAGCAGCAATAATTATATCATATTTCTCATTTAAATAAGATGAGTTCCTCAAAAATTGTAATGCATCCTCTTGGATTACGCCAAAATTTGTATGATACTTCGATAGCATCTCTATTGATGCGTCAGCAAACTGTTTTTGTAATTCAACACCAGTATAGTTTTTAGCTCCATTCATCAATGCCCATTGACCATATGCGCCATAACAGCTACCGAGATCTAAAATAGATTTGCCCTCGATTAACCACTTAGGTAAACTTACCTCGCATCGCTTAGTCATAGTCTCATAATTAACCTGAACCATGGCACGATCTTTTCTTGGATCTGCGTCTACAAACTCTTTATATTGTTCAAAAAACATCATACCTCTATACTTCCCATTTTGTAAACTTGTTCTTCATTCTTTTCCAATTCTTTAATGAAGTCAGAATGTTTCCAGTGAATGTTGGAAACTATTGCATTTCTATAATCATATCTAGCGTTATCATAATCAGTTGGCTCAACAAAGTGAACTAGATATCCTGGATGAATTACCATTAATCCACGCTCAACAGCAACACGTTTGAATGGCGTAAACTGATTGTGCCACATAACACCACCACGTGGGTCAAGTAACACTAAATTGCCACCATTTCGTTTTGGAACTGTAAGGTAGATAATACCAACACCCAATGTCTGAGCATGTTTATGTGGTGAAATGCGATAAACACTATTCTGTTTAATCTCACGGAAATATCCTTTTGAGCAGAACAATGGTGGCAGTGGCATTTCAGTTAATGGGCGATAGTATTTGTCTGTTAATTCAACAAACTTTTTCTCTACTTCTCTAAAACTATCAGGTAGATCTGGTAGTTCCCATATGTTTGTCTTATTGAATGTTGCAGGTGCTCCTGGCTTCAATAAGTATTTCGCATCAGTTTCTAGTTGACGAATAAAATCTTCTGTGAATGGTCTAGCTGTAACAACTGGTGTCTGCCAAAGATTGTGAACCTCATCAACAACTTCATCGTTGTGTCTGAGATATGTAACTGGTTTTTGTTCCATCGATTCCATTATATTCCTCTCAGTAAATTCATTACTTGTTCTCTGGTCCCAAGATAATCTACTTCAGTTTGTGGTGTAGTGATAAATCTTCTCTTCCTGTTTTCTTCTTGCAGTAATGGTTCTGTTCTCCAGAAATATTCTGGGTATCCAACATTTTTTGGTCTCCTGTCACACCCCATGATTCTGGCTTTATTTTCCGCACTATTAAAGTTTAAATCATATTCTTTTACATAACTATAAACTATCTGCGGATTCCATTCATAAAAACCTAGTGGCATTTCTGGGTTCAGTTGGTGACTAACTAAAAATGGTAGATGAGTATAATAACCATCTTCGACAATCCTATAGTCGTCATACTTATAAACGTCTTGGCTAGTTTTCTTCATCTGCGATAAAACTAAATCAGGATAATGTGTATAGTTACCTGAACCTGTTGTCAGGTAACCACCATTTTTCTTCGCATACTCAGCACATTGGTTTATGGCATATACACCTGGAAACCATCTCACACCAAATTTATGTGACTGTTTAATCAATCCATCACAAAACTGTTTGATTGATTGTTTAATTACAACTGGTTCTATTTTGTTTGTTTTGCACCATTCGAATGCCCACCAGACATCTAATTCATTTAGATCTTCTGCTTTGAATATAATGGGTTGAATGGGAATTTGATTGCGCAGAAATGTATTTGCAACATACTCAGAGTCTATTCCTCCGCTCATTGCTACAAATATTTTGCTATATGTTTGATATAATTCTTTTGCCACAGCATCGGATGCCTGAGCAAAACTTACATCATCACTGGCTTTTGATGTTGGTTTGAGTTTCACTGAAAATGATGCACGCTGATTAACTATGTTGTAATCATAATGTATCCATCCATCACTACCATAATTATAATTCATGTCAATATCCAAATATTGCTTTCCTTGCATCTTTAAAATAAAACTGCCCAGGATTATTTACTCTCAGTGTTAACATGGCTCTATGTTGATTGGATTTATTCACCCATCGATGCCAGATATCTGTATTGAATAATATAACATCACCTTGTTTGGCACACATATGTTTAACTGGTTTGTGTTTATTTTCATCGAAATCATCAAACTCGCGAGAATCAATTTTCTTTGCAGCTTTTACGCCATCAACTTTGTGCTTCTCTGTTAAATCAACCAATTCTGGTTGATAACCTGGAGAAATAACATCAGGATACCAACTAGTAGTACACTTATCATCAAGAACTTTAACAGCAAAGTTAATACTAACTCTGTGGTCTCTCCCATCTTTATGAACTGGAGATTTATATCCACCATTTGTATAGAATATTGAAACACGATGCTTCATTAAATCAAGATACGGAAGCAACTGCGTCTCCTCTAATATCTTTTGTCCTGTTTCATCATCAAATGTTAAAAAACGATCGTGATCGAATTTATAATTTTCCAGATAGTAATTACACAGATCAATCACTTTCTGTGCTCCTGGATAAGTAAACCTAATATAATATGGACTACAATCTTCCACTATCGTGAACATATTAATCCTTTAAGCGAACTCTAAATGCAAGTGAATATCTGAAACACTCTGCCCATTCAGCTACTGGTCTGGTTGTGTGTAAGGTTCTACCATCATAAAGAATGATGCGACCTGGAACTGTTGGGATTGTTGCGTATGGGTAGCCAACTGAGAAACCTCGAGATTGTCCCCATCCTTTTTGAAATTGCTGATAATCGCCTGTTGGATCATCGTTCTCATAGAATATATTTTCACCGAACCATGTTGGATGCCAAACAGGATTGGCGATATAAAGTAGCGTGTAGTTTCTTGTTTCGTTCAGATCGATAGTGTCACGATGAACACCATGGGATCTTTTAATTTCTTCATTACCTTGCACATTAACATAAACACGCTGCAAGAAGTTTGGGTTGTTCTTTGACCAGCATCCTTCTTTGTCACCATCAATAATAAATCTGTTGCCGAGATGTTTATTAATCTCTCTCCAAAGTTTGTAGATTGGTCTATGTCTAAACTCTAAATCATTTTCATTGTTACCAAACGTAACACGATGCATGAACTGACTATTCCATGATGGAAGATCTTTGTTGTAATATTCTTTTTTATTTTCTTCTGGAAAATATGTCACGACAGTTCCAACTTTTGGATAGTTAGCATCCTTCATCATGGCATAGTGTTCAAGTCCACGGATATACTTCCAAACTTCCTCTTGCTGCTGCTTTGATATCACATCATCGTGCACTTCGTACTTAAATTGTTTTTCCATAATATCCTCACCTGTTAGATATTTCTATTTATGCTGCTTTCATAAATGACTTATATCTGTCTGCTGCATATGATGCAGCAAATGCATTTGGTTTAACAAGTGGCACAACATTACACATTCCACGAATATAACCCACTGCTTCGTTTATTACACAAGAAGAACCATACATTTCATCTGGATTAATATCAAGATGAACTTGCACTTCTCTGTCTTCTAGTACGTCGTGAATTTTGGTGTATAGTTCTGCAATCTTATAAACTTCATTCATAAGACGCATACGTGGTCTATCACGTTTCTGATCCCAGTCACGTTCACGTTGAACTTCACCAAAAATCTTACAGCCATTATTACCATTGATATGAACAACAACGACCAAAGTATAATCTGCGTACCAATCACTTCCAATTAAAAATCGTTCAGAGTCTCCACCAATGTAAACTTTTGTTTCAGGACTCTGTGCCATAATGAAATCTCTAACTTCATCGATATCAATTTGCTTGCGCATTTTATACTCCTGTTATAATTATGGAGCGGATAGGGGAAATCGAATCCCACTCTGCGCAGCTTGGAAGGCTGGCGACACACCTCGTGCTTACCCGCATAATATGGCATCCCGATAGGGACTCGAACCCCAACCAACAGTTTTGGAGACTGCTATGCTGCCATTACACCATCGAGATATTGGTGCCCACAACATGATTCGAACACGTGACCTACTGATTACTAATCAGTTGCTCTACCAGCTGAGCTATGTGGGCAATTTGGTGGAGATGGTCGGGATCGAACCGACGACCTTTAGCTTGCAAAGCTACTGCTCTCCCAGCTGAGCTACACCCCCAAATTATTTTTTCCTTGGAGTGGTGCAACTATCACTCCAAAGTTCTTGTGCTTGTCTTTTATATTCTTCCAGTGCATCTATTGCACAATCTTCTGTGCTTAATACATCTTGATAATTATTTTTCTTAAAGATTCTATCCCAGTTACTATCAAATGTTTTTCTATCAACACTCAATGGTCTTGGTTTATCTCCTTTACCACCATCACTCATCTACCTTGTCCTCTATACTTCTTAGTAGTTTTCTTAGATTTATTCAGTGTACTAGTTTTACTTCCATTCTGACAAGTTCTTTTATGAACTCTTGTATGTTTACTAACACTTCCTTTACCTGCCATGGTATCTCCTTTTATATATTGGCTCCGAAGGTAGGGATCGAACCTACGACCAACAGATTAACAGTCTGCTGCACTACCGCTGTGCTACTTCGGAATAAACTTTGGTGCCCCATGACAGAATCGAACTGCCATCCTCGGATTACAAAACCGATGTTCTACCATTTAACTAATAGGGCATATCTTATATATCTTGGTCCGTGTAGCAGGATTCGAACCTGCGACCCTCTGCTCCCAAAGCAGATGCGCTACCAGACTGCGCTACACACGGATAATTCTTTGGTGGTGATGGTTGGATTCGAGCCAACGACCTACTGCGTATGAAGCAGTTGCACTACCACTGTGCTACATCACCATGGTGCCCCAAGAGAGACTCGAACTCTCACGCTTGCGCACTGGCTTCTAAGACCAGCGTGTCTACCAATTCCACCATCAGGGCATACATTTGGTTGCAGGTAGTGGTAACGCTCCACTCTCACTATGGCATATGAAACCATGTGGGTCTCTTGACCTACCTGCGTCAACCTGCATTTCTGGTGATAAAATTGATTCTCATCTTTTTAGCACCAAAAAATTCTTGTACTGTTTGTTTCGCTACATCAACATTAAACTCTTTACAACTAAACACATCAATATAAATGTGTCCGTGGTAATCAATAAAATGTCCTGTGATACACGATGTAGTAATCAACTGCATCAGGCTATATCCTTCTTTATCTTCATCACCTGGACATAAAAATTCAATGATAGGTTCACCATGTGCAACCATATCGATTCTTTCAATTAACACTTTAACAAAGTTATAAATGTTTTGCTTGTCTTTCATTGAATCAACATCACATTCAGAGCAATCAAGCATTAAGTGATATCCCCAATACATAATTTCCTTTCAATAAACATGGCGGTCCCAAGGGGAATCGAACCCCTCTCTCCACAGTGACAGTGTGGAATCCTAACCGATGAACGATGGGACCAAATTTTGGTGGAGATGGCTGGACTCGAACCAACAATACCAGAGGTGGCTGATTTACAGTCAGCTGGGGTTACCAATTTTCCTACATCTCCATGGTACTCGGTACCAGAATCGAACTGGTCTTCCTGCCGTGAAAGGGCAGTGTCCTAACCGATAGACGAACCGAGCATAGTGGTGGTTTTTGCTATACATCTGGATATACCACCAAACCAGCGTATGCCTCAAGCACCCGATCTTTACGTAGCGACTTATAGAGGACTTTCGATTTCTCACTAAGAACAATAATTATACATCAATTTTTATTATTTGTAAACTTTCTTTTTGCAATAATTGGAGTGGGTGACAGGAGTCGAACCTGCATAATACGGATTTGCAATCCGCTACCTAACCTTTCAGTTGCACACCCACATAATCTGGTACCCTTGCTCAGATTCGAACTGAGAGAACTTCTCCTTTTGAGAGAGACGACTTTACCAATTTGTCCACAAGGGTATTGGTGGGCTGAGTAGGAATTGAACCTACACTCAATCGATTATGAGTCGACTGCTTTACCATTAAGCTATCAGCCCCACAACATGGCGTCTCGTAAGAGATTCGAACTCCTGACCCACAGCTTAGAAGGCTGTTGCTCTATCCAACTGAGCTAACGAGACAAATTTGGTGCGAGTAGCCAGAATCGAACTGGCATGACTTGCGTCGGCAGATTTTAAGTCTGCTGTGTCTACCGATTTCACCATACTCGCATATTTTGGCGGAAGATGTGAGAGTCGAACTCACTCAGCTGTTTTCACAACTGTACGGATTAGCAATCCGCTGCATTACCATCCTGCCCATCTTCCTGGCACCCAATGAGAGAATCAAACTCCCAACTTCTCGTTCGTAGCAAGATGTGATATTCATTTCACCAATCGGGTATAATATGGCGGAGAGTGTGAGATTCGAACTCACGAACGATTTCTCGTTGCTAGTTTTCAAGACTAGTGCAATCAGCCAGACTCTGCCAACTCTCCATAAACTTGGTGGGTCGTGAGAGACTCGAACTCCCGACAGCCTGCGTGTAAGGCAGGAACTCTACCAACTGAGTTAACGACCCATTATTGGAGCGGGATATCGGGTTCGAACCGATGACATTTTCGTTGGCAACGAAACATTCTACCACTGAATTAATCCCGCATTGAATTTTGGTACCGATGAGTGGGATTGAACCACTGACCACTGCCTTATCAAGACAATGCTCTACCACTGAGCTACATCGGTATATTTATTTGGTGCTGCCTAGTAGAATCGAACTACTTTCCGAGGTTCTTCAGACCCCTGCTATGACCACATCAGCTAAAGCAGCATGGGGTGTCTAATGAGGATCGAACTCATACTCTCTCGTTCACAGCAAGAAGTGCAGACCACTACACTATAGACACCACTGGTAGGAGCACAGAGAATCGAACTCTGGTTTACTGGTTAAAAGCCAGTTACTTTACCACTAAGTTATACTCCCAAACAAATGAACACTCTTGTTGTGAATGTGCATTCGTTTGGCAGGGGATGATGGACTCGAACCACCGCATGTCGGAATCAAAATCCGATGCCTTACCAACTTGGCGAATCCCCTACATGGTACGCAAATTTTTAAAGAACAATAAAACAAAAAACCCCTGGATTTTCATCGCAGGGGTTTTGGAAAATAAACTTGGTTATTAGTCTACTTTACAAAACCCCCAGTGTCTAACTCGATCGCAAATGTATACTGTGGGCGTGAGCATGTCCATCCACTATTGAGTGGTAGATGCTTTCTGCCTAAGGATAACATTTTCGAGTTCATGTAAGAATTATACACCTTTTTTGAATTAATGTAAAGCATTAATTTTAATAACCCTACTTCTTGCAGGGTTATTATTTTCAGCACTAATCTATTTAGTCAAATTATACTACCATTTTGAAAAAAGAGTAAAATAAATGTGCGTGTCAGTTGTTCACGGACAACTGACAAACCGACGCTATTTGAGGTATAGCGTATACCTTACTCGGCAAAACTAAACAGCTTCTACTTCTTTTGCTGCGTGCTTTGCCATTTTTTCTGCGATGTATGTGTAGTGTTTCATAGTGAGAGTGTCTCCATCATCACTCTCATGAACAACAGCATCAACTAGGTGAACGATATCATCGTCACTCTTTGCATATGCCATCGCCCATGACAATAAACGATGTAACAAATTGTGATCTAAACAAATTGTTCCGTCATCCATTTTTTCTATCACAATGGTTTTTACCATCTTTTTCATTTCTTGCTCCTTTTAAATTATACGCCAACCATCTCTGAATAGTAGACTAACAGTTTCGTTGGAAACTTGTATAATACAGTTTTGATATCCATCGATAAGAGTTCCATCGGCAGTTGTAATAGTTACTTTACGATTGCCCAATGGTGGTTTCATTTCAGCTTTTACAATAATCACTTTACCTTCAGTTGGATCCTTTGGTAATGTTATCGTTGTAGCTTTTTCTGCATCAACACCAACATAACAGTCATCAGGTGAAACATTGTATGAGTCGTTAACAACAGTTGTATTTAAAATACAATTATTGTCATCTTCATGTTTAACTGATATCAGACCATCATCTGTGACACTAATTCCGTTTCCAATTTTAACAACACCCAACTGTGTTTTAGAAGCAATATCAGCATCCAAAGAAACTGGGACTACTCCTGCTGGAGCAACTGTTGTTGCTGGTGGAGTTTGTTTTAATGCTCTTCCAGCTAATACTACGTTAGGTTGACGATTGTAAGACATATTATAACACTTTCCATTCAGTTCCACTATAAACCAAAGTCAATGAGCCATAAGGTGCATTGATAGTTGCAGTAGCTGCACCATCAATAGTACCTGCTGCTGGTGTAATGGTAATTGGAGTTGCTGGAGCAGCAAGACCTAAACCATCTTTAATGTTGAACACACGACCTGTTACACCTGCTGGTAAATTCACAGCAACTGCAACTGGACCTGGAACTTCAATACTCACCACATCATCTGCGTTCGTCACTGTATCTGGAGTAGCTACTGCAACTCTAACTGCCAGTGTTTGCACACCAGTAGCTGAGATAGTGATAGTGTTCGCACCAGTACCAGATGTTGGTGTGATGGAAATACCTGTTCCTGCTAGAATCGAGGTTGGGTTGTTTGAATAAGACATTTCGTTTCCTTATAATAAACTTAGAGTTATAACGCTTTGACTAATGTTGCCAATAGGTTTGCACTGTTAGTGGCTGGACGAGTTGGACCTGTTTGAGTTCCAACTGCAGTCAATCTCATGTTCGCAACAGGAGAAGACCATTCAACACCCAGTGTTTGCCCTGCAGTAATGTTTACCAGAAAAGATCTATTAATGATAGTTCTATTTCCACCACCAGCAATAGTTGTTATGCTATTACTGTTTGGTAGAATAGTTCCATTAACCAAAACCCATATATCAATATCACCTCCACCACCACTTGTAATCTCAGCTTGAACTTCATAAGTCACAGTATAAACACCTGCATTTGCAAATGTAATAGTAGTTCCAGATGTCGTTATGCCATTATTCAGTTCTGTGTTTGGAAACGAAATTGGTATTGCTGTATTAACAGCAGTATTGGTTTGATTTGTTGAACTATAAAACTTGCCATAAAACGAATTTGCTGGCACTCCTACTGCATCAACGATACCATTAGTTACAGTCAAACCAGATCCAACTCTCATTGAACCCCAGTCTGTTGTTGATGCTAATGGTGCTTTATAAGTCATTTTCTTACAAAATCAGAAATCATAATACCCAGCGAAACTGCTGAAGATAGTAGAGCAAATGCTGCTGTTGTTATAGTTTTGAGAATATACGAACGTAAATCACTCTCTCTATTTTCAAGTTGAGTCTGTCTATCTTCGATCTCATCCATACGTGCTTTCGTGGATGCGTCTCTCTGACGACAGAGAATTACATGAGCAGCAAGGTTTTCACCCTCTATACTCTCTGGCGATTCAACTTTAGTCTTGGTGAATATTAACATCACACAATACTCCACGCTTCACCATTGAAAATAACAGTGACGCTACCAAACGATGTGTCAATAGTGGCTGTGCCAATATCAACATTCTGACCTGTTCCTTGAACTATAATTGGTGTTGTTGGCGATGCGTTACCATCACAATCTTTAATAATATACACAGTTCCCGTAATTCCAGTTGGTAACGTAATCACTACTTGTCCTGCATGTGTTACACACAAGAAATAATCAGCTGTTGTAGCAGTATATTCTGGTGTTGTAACTTCAGTTACAGGAACTGGACTTGGCTTCGCATAATTCACAACATTGATAACATCATTATCGTTACCACAAATTTGTGGTGGTGTTGTAACTACTGGAAATGGTGGGAATGGTGGAAAATAAATCAATGGATTAATTCCCTGATACTGATTCTGTTCCATGTGTACTCCAAGAACACCCACCGAAGTGGGTGTTTGTTAGATTATCTAATGTTAGTATTGGTATTAACTGGGTTAGCAGTTAGTGTACCAGAACCGACATTGATTGCTTCATTGTTGGAACGAATGTTTTGTGCAAGAGCCCAGATAGCGTTGTATAGGTGGCCATACTGTTGCTGTTGCTGTTGCTGTTGTTGCATCTGGTTGATGTTGTTAGTAGTTGTTACTTCAACTCCACGTGCAGTTGCTGCTGTGTCGAGTTTTGCTTGTAAAGCAATTACTGCTGCGTTAGCATCAGACAATTGACGATTCAATGTAGCTTCGTATTGTGATACTAGCAACGCACGAGTTTTCTCGCCATCGTTAGTGATATCTTTAGATAACTCATAGCGATTTTCCATTACTTGTTGCTGAACACCATTGATTTGAGCAGTAAGAGCTGCTGTTGAAGCACTAACATTATCTTTAATGCCTTGGATAGCAATAAGGTTTGCGCTTGTTGAGCTGCTGATAGCATTGGTTAGTTGACCAGTTTGTGTTGCGTTAGAAGTTTCAACTGTAGCTGTTCCGAGTGCAACTTGCTTTCCTACTTCACCAATAGCATTCATGAGGCTCATGTTTGCTTGTGCTTGCTCTGGAGGGCTACGTAGTGCTGCTGCAGCACCTGCGCCATCGTTGCCGAAGAGATTTCCGTTGTTGCGCAGTAGAGAACCGAGGATTAAACCACCGATTAAACCACCACCACCTCCGAAAAGACCATCGTCTCGTCCACCCATCAACATACCTGTTGGAGATAATACTTCTGCCATTTTTACTTCCTTTAAAACTTTTTGAGATTGTACTAAGGTGGTAGAGGATACCACCCATTGACATGCTGTAGTTGACGTCAATCAATAGCGAGGTAGCGATCCTCGCTCTAATTAATACTTATAAAAAGGAAGTCTAAAGTTTTACTTTTTGGAAATTAATAGTGAGTCGTCACTATTTTTAGGCAGCGAAGGAAGAACCGCATCCGCAAGTTTGTTTTGCGTTGGGATTGGAGATTTTAAATGCAGACTCGAACATTTTTTGTTCAAAGTCCAATGTTGCACCCTGTAGATATTGCATACTCATACAATCAACTACTATTTTATCTATCTCAAAATCATCTTCTTGTTTCTGAGATTCAAAATCAAATGCATATGAAAAACCAGAACAACCACCACCCCTTACAGATATACGTAAGTATGGTTCGTTGTTTTCTGCCAACAAATCTGTTATTTTAGATGTTGCGTTTTCTGTAACTGTAATCATTTACACGAACACTTTAATTCATAGTCTTTAATTGCTGCTTTAATTGCATCCTCTGCCAAAATTGAGCAGTGGATTTTCACAGGAGGTAGTGCAAGCTCCTCAGCGATCTGGCTATTTCTAATTTGGGACGCATCTTTTATAGACATTCCCTTTACCATCTCTGTTACCAGTGAAGATGAAGCAATTGCACTTCCGCAACCATATGTTTTAAACTTGGCATCAGTAATAATTCCATCGTCATTAACTTTAATTTGGAGTTTCATTACGTCACCGCAAGCAGGTGCACCAACCATACCTGTGCCCACACCTTGCTCGTCTTTGGCAAAAGATCCCACATTGCGTGGGTTTTCGTAGTGGTCGATAACTTTTTCTGAATATGCCATTATAGTTTTTTGTAAGTTTTATACATCTGGGGAACTAGCCCAACAGATTTCAAAGATTCTAATCTCGACTCATTATTTAGATTTACGAAACTTGCTAAATGGGTTGCTCCCATTCTTCTACAGCTAGATTCATAAATTTCGTGCACCAATCCATTGATACCTTTACCTCGCTCGTCTGGATCAGTGAAACTTAATATTAACCATCCACATCTTGATTCTGGTCGATATTCATAACATATACCACCGATAACCTTTTTATTCTCCCTCTCTGCCCATACTACTTTGCTGGAATTACTAAAAGTTATTAGTGGCTGTGCAAAATCCTTCTCTACAATCTCAGCATACACACGAAGCATAAGAGGGAGAACAGGAGTAAAAGATAGACTGTCTGAACTATAAAGAAAAACTTTCTCTTTAGTTTTATCAAAAGTTTGTTTCACAGGAGTCATTTTAATATACCTATATCAGTTCGATATCTATATTGTCCAATATATTGATTGTTCAAATAATCGTAGATTATTTTACTGGCATTTTCTCTGGTATCTGCTGTGGCAGTCAAAACACCATGTTTTAATTTATCAGGAAAATGGTCTTTACTATAAATTATGTTATTAGGAACATTTTTTAAATCTGGTAAGTCATAAGCAGGTATAGTCCAGTCATAATGACTATTTATTAGAGAAACTGTAACTGCTTGTTTACCGTTAAATTTAATTTGAGGTATGATGTAGTCTGAACTGGCATTAAAAAATAAACTGGCTAAATCATTATCTATACATTCAATCATAACTTGTAACTCAGGATCTCCACTCCTAGTATTAATCTCAAGAACCATTGGAGTTCCATCTTTTCTGACTCCAATACCTAAGAAAATAAATCCACGATACATCAAATTTATTTTCTTAAAATATCTGTGGATTTTATCTGCATATTCATGAACCCTTTTATCTACATCTTGAGTTGAATATGCTCCACAACTTACGGAGTTATACCCAGTATCACCATCATAAATTTTCTTATAATCTCTGGCTGCTCCAAAAAATCTCCAACAGTTATAATTGAAAAGAGCATGATATGAATATTCCTTTTCAAACTCAACGTATTCTTCTACAACTATACTTGCGTTGTCTTT
>Ga0255150_1000340_pt1 | contig 16458 bp, 22 predicted proteins | sample Atl_Yuk_RepA_8h_FD_183634 | JGI IMG/M metagenome (GOLD analysis project Ga0255150, IMG submission 183634) | Freshwater microbial communities from Altamaha River, Georgia, United States - Atl_Yuk_RepA_8h | ecosystem: Environmental > Aquatic > Freshwater > River | place: USA: Georgia | collected...
CATTCTGGTCATCACGGAGTTGGATGCGTGGGTGATGTGCAACAGGTTTGCCAAAGAAACAGGAGAAAGAAATGAAGTTTGAAACAATTGGTTTGTGCGAACTGAAGTTCAGGGTTGATGTAGCAATCAACCACAAGTTTGAGACGGACAGGTTAGAGACAATCCGTCTGGCTATTGAGAAAGCCATAAACGACAACGCCAATCACAGCATGGTGATGGGTGAGTCCATGATTGAATTGTTGGAGGAGAAGAAATGAGCACAAACACAGGTGGGCCAGCGTTTCCACAACCGAACAACCCCGCCCGAGGCATGACCCTGCGTGATTGGTTCGCTGGTCAAGCGATGCCAGAGTTGATCGGCTTTGGAAGTCCAGAAAATGGTGCCAAAGTGGCTTACGAATGGGCAGACGCAATGCTGAAAGCGAGGGAACAATGACACAGGAAAAGAAAGAACTCAAGATTGAGTTTGCCGAGGGTTGCTTTGACAACTTTGATGGCACTCAGGAAGAACTGCAAGAGATGATTGCCCAAATCCGACAGATGGTGGCAGACGGGACGCTGGAAGAAAATTCCAAGCCTGTTGACCCCGAGGATGAGGAGTTCATCAAGTTCATGGAAAACCAAATGAAGCCACGGCAATGAGCACACCACAAGAATACTGGGACGCCTGTCTGATCAAGACATGGCGCAAGCACGGGACACTGCAAGACGCACTCAGTTTGTTCCTGTCTATAACCGGCCAGAGGGCTACCGAAAGCGGGGTGTTACGGCTACCAGACAAAGGCATTCCTTGGGGTGTGCATGTGCGTGTCTTTGTTGCGCAGCACCTGCCAAAAATAAGCGACTGGTTGTGGGACAAGCCGCCCGAAAAAGATGTGGCGTTGCTCAAGAAACTGTCCGTGTCCAAGTACGACACACTGAAGACGGCATTCAAGAGCAGTGCAGACAAAGAGTTGGCTAACGAGATGCGGCGTTTGAAAACAAACCGCAAACGCATGGGTATGAGAACGCTTGAGTACAACAACCGTGGGCAAGCAACAGACTGGGGCGTGAACAAAGGCGCACAGAGTAAAACTGGTGGACGCACAAGAAGATTGGGGTGACATGGATGCCAAAGACAACAGGGATGCCCTGCCCATTGTGCAAAGCGACGAGCGATGTGGTGATGACACGGATGATCGACGGGCACTATATCAGGACGAGGGAGTGCTTCAACACGCACATCTTCAAGACCAAGGAAGTGGTGCTGACCGAGCCAAGACCAAAGCGGTCACGATTCGATGGGCAGACTGGAACCCATTCCAAAGGGTGACAGGCCGTGCCTTACAACAACTCAACAAACGCCAGCGCAAACAAAAAGCGCTGGATGACGCACCGGAGGCTTTGCTATGAGAGCAGATGAATTGCAAGTAAGCGGAACCCATTACAAGGAGATGCCCATCCAGCCGTGGCATGTGATGGAGGCAGTGTTAACCCGAGAAGAATTCATTGGATTCTTGAAGGGCAATGTGATCAAATATTCCCTTCGTGCCGGGCGCAAGGACGGTACTGACGATGCGGGTAAAGCCCGTCACTACATGCAAAAGTTGAAGGAAGTTCAAGATGGCGGCAACACCGGAGGTGAAGGTTAAGAAGATGATCAAGAAGATGCTCGATGACGCTGGCGCGTACTATGCCATGCCCATCGGCACAGGCTACGGCAACTCTGGCGTGCCTGACTTTTTGATCTGCTCGGGTGGGCGGTTCATTGCGGTCGAAGCCAAGGCAGGCAACAACAAACCAACGGCTTTGCAAGAGAGCCACTTGCAAAAGATTCGAGCCAAAGGCGGCATCGCTTTGGTCATCCGCGAAACAAACATGCACGAACTCAAGGAGGTGCTGGCATGGACGAAGTAAGTATTAAAGAAATGGAACAAGAGATTGAGCGCAGGGTCGAGGCAATGTCCGACAACCAGCGTGAGCATTTGCGCTCCCTCATCTATGAGTTTGTCAGGTGCTACGACAAGGACAGCAACGACTGCGCCGTGGTCATCCTCGGTACTGGGTCGAGCATCGACAACATCATCACAATGAACTGCGACAGCATGGAAGCGTCAGGTCTGATGCTGGCGGCAAATGATTTTTTCGGATACCTAAACACAAAAGACGCACCACCGAAGGAAATGTTTAACTAAAAGGAGAAAGCAAATGGCAAAACTACCATACACATACACAATCTGCCCGCCCGGGCCGGAACCGAAACAACCCACGGCAAGTTGCCCAGAGATGGGTTTGTTGTTGAGAAACAGCCCTGACGGGGACTTGACCATCAAGAACCGAGGCGAAGCATGGCAGTCATGGCGCAACAACTTACAAGCCGAGCCGTTTGAGGATGCACTGCGCCGTCTAATTGCCGAAGCAAGAGCCAAGTGGGACAAGCCATGAGCGGCTGGCAAATACGGGAAGACAATCACGGAGTGCCACATGTTGTGCCTGTTGACGATTTGCGAGAACACGAACCGGCTGACTGCTGGTGTAACCCAACGATTGACGATGAAATCGTCATCCATCATGCCCTTGATGAACGAGAAAAGTTTGAAAAAGGAGAAAGAAAACCATCATGACAAAACCATATGAACGCATACTGGCCGTTGATTTTGAAACTCGCTGGTCGATGAAAGACTACACGCTGTCGAAGATGACAACTGAGGAGTACATCCGTGATTCTCGATTCAAAGCATTTGGGTGTTGCACCCACGAGTATGGAAGTGATGACCCGATCCTGTGGATTGGAGAACGCGACCTACCTGAATACTTTGCTTCAATCGACTGGTCAACCACCGCAGTGCTTGCCCACAACGCACAGTTCGATGTTTCAATACTATCGTGGCGGTACGGAGTTACCCCCGCGTTCATCTTCGACTCGCTATCAATGGCACGCGCTTTACGAGGCGTGGAGGCTGGCAATAGTCTCGCCAAACTTGCGGCAGATTTTGGTCTTCCCGCCAAAGGGCAAGCCGTACATTCGACAGACGGTCTGTCCGAGTTGGACGAGGTCGTGGAATCTGAACTGGCCGAGTATTGCAAACACGACGTATATCTATGCGAGCGGGTTTTTGAACGACTGGTCAGCGGATACCCCCCGTCGGAGTTGCGCCTCATCGACATGACCTTGAAGATGTACACGCAGGCGTGTCTGGAGTTGGATCAGGAAATGCTGATTGTTGCGTTGGATGATGAAAGGACAAAGCGAGATGGACTACTCAAACAGTTGGGCGTGGACGAGTCTTCGCTGGCGTCGAATCAACAGTTTGCAAACATACTTCAGAGCATGGGGGTTACTCCCCCTTACAAGACCAGCAAAACAACCGGTAAACAAACGCTGGCGCTTGCCAAAAATGATGCCCTTTTTCAAGCGTTACTCAACGGTGAGCGAGAAGATGTTGCCCTCCTTTGCGAGGCACGCCTTAAAGTTAAGTCAACAACCGAGCGCACACGCGCCCAACGGTTCCTTGACATTTCGGAACGTGGAGCACTTCCGGTTCCTCTTAGTTATTACGGCGCTCTCTCAGGACGATGGACAGCGGCCAAAGGGTCAGCCATCAACATGCAAAACCTCAAGCGCGGGTCATTCCTGCGCAAAGCAATTATGGCTCCCGATGGGCACCAACTCGTCGTTGGCGATCTATCGCAGATTGAGCCGCGAGTTCTCGCGTGGTTTGCAGATTACCAAGACCTCCTCGACATCTTCCGCTCTGGCGCTGACGCTTATGCCGCGTTCGGTGCGCAGATGTTCAACATCCCCGGCCTCACAAAAGACACCCACCCAGACCTTCGCCAGTCAGCCAAGTCGGCTTTGCTCGGGTGTGGCTACGGGTTGGGATGGGCGTCCTTTGCCGCCCAGTTGCTGGTGGGTTTCCTTGGCGCACCGCCGGTTCTTTATACAAAAGACTTTGCCAAGAAACTGGGCGTGACCTCCGACTACATCGACCGCTTCCTGTCGTGGGACGAGAATGTAAAGAAACTCGAAGCCATTCCCCACACCTGTACCGACCGGGAACTATTGATCCACGCTATCGCCGCCAAGAAGATCATAGACATTTACCGCATGACTTCGCATCCCGTGGTGTCGTTCTGGGACATGTGCGGGCGGGCGCTGGAGACATGCCTTGCGGGGGGCGACGAGTTGGTGTATAAATGTATCACCTTCAAAAAGGAGGAGATCGTATTGCCCAATGGCATGTCGATCCGGTACCCCAATCTGCGCAAAGAAAAGGACGGTTGGGTCTACGGCGTGGAGGGCGCAACGCCCACCAAACTCTACGCTGGTAAGATCACCAACAACATCGTTCAGGCAGTTGCTCGGATTGTGATGACCGATGGTATGTTGCGTGTGAACAAACGTTATTTCGTGGCTGGCACAGTCCACGACGAGTTGATCGCAGTCGTTCCAAACGACGAAGTTGAAGAAGCAAAAGTGTGGGTATGGGAACAGATGGTTCAGGAGCCGAAGTATTTGCCGGGGATACCGCTCAACTCAGAAGTTGGCGCTCACCGACGCTACGGCTTGGCCAAAAATTGAAAGGAGAAAGCAAATGAAGACACTAAAACTGCCAAAGAAAATACGGGTTGGCACCCGATGGTACAGCGTGGATGTGGTCGAGTCCATGAAGAACCGAAGCGAGATGGGGCGCGTCTACTACGACGAGCAACGCATCGAGTTGGCCAAGCGGTCGCACCATGGTGTGCCGTTTCGCTTGTCGGCACTGGAGGAAACCTTCTGGCACGAGTTGACCCATGCCATACTGCACAGTATGGGCGAACACCAACTCAACAACCGTGAGTCGTTCGTCGAAGAGTTTGCCAGCCGCCTGTCAGCGGCGATCCGAACAGCGAGGTTTTGAATGATCAATGAAGTAATCATTGTCAACGGTGTGCCCACGTTTGTCCGCTTTCGGGCGGTGGCCGTTGAGAACTACGGCAGTGAGGGGTGCATGCCCATACACGCCGGTGACTGCCCGTATCGCAAAGAAATATCTTGCGTCAGCGGTTCAGGCGGTTCGTTATGCGGTGGCTACTTTGGCCACGCCGGTGAGTATGTGGTGAAGTGCAGTGAGGAACTGAAATGAAAAATGTCACATGGTCGCACAGCGCACTCAAAGACTATGAGGGCTGTCCCCGTCGGTACTACGAAGTCAAGGTGCTCAAGAACCACCCGTTCACCGACACCGAGGCGACCATCTACGGCAAGGAACTGCACACGGCGGCAGAGGACTACATCAAGGACGAGACGCCACTGCCCCCGCAGTTTGCCTTTCTCCAAGACACCCTCGACGCATTGAAGGCCAAGCCCGGACGCAAACTCTGCGAGTACAAGATGGGCGTGACCAAAGACCTGAAGCCCTGTGGGTTCCTCGACAAAGATGTGTGGGTGCGCGGCATCGCTGACTTGCTCATCATTGACGACGATAACCTGACGGCCAAAGTCGTGGACTACAAGTCAGGCAACAACAAGTACCCCGACCGAGAGCAGTTGAAACTCATGGCACTGATGGTGTTTGCGCACTTCCCGCACATCCGTCGGGTGTCTGGTGCTCTGCTCTTCGTGGTCAAGAACGACATCGCCAAAGCCAGTTTCATGGTGGGCGAAGCCGAAGAGTATTGGTGGGACTATCGGGAGCGCGTTGCCCGCATCGAACAAGCGCATGAGACTGGGGTGTGGAACCCCAAGCCGACACCACTGTGCGGGTGGTGCCCGGTCAAGACCTGTGAACATCACAAACCGAGAAGGAACTAATCATGGCAACCAGAGACTGGAAGCACGAGTATCAACTTCAAAAGAAGCGCGGCGAGGACAAAGACCAGATCGAGCGCCAGAAGGCACGCCGTGCTTATGACAAAAAGGGCATCGACCGCAAGGGCAAAGACATCGACCATGTAGTGCCCATGCGCAAAGGCGGCAAGTCAACGCCGGGTAACACCCGTTTGCGTTCTCGTTCATCCAACAGAGGAGACAACAAATGACATTTGAAGAATGGTGGGGCACCATCAGCGATGCCGAGCAAAAACTAATCGGCATCAACAACGCAAGGTTTGTTTGGGAGGAAGCGCAGAAGAACCGAGTCAACATACTGGCGCTTCCTACCTTCACCATGGCACGGTTTGGCGACCGTATCACCATCATGTCACACCACGGAGAAGGCGGCGATTTTGATCTGCAAAAGTTCGATAGCGCAGTGGGTAAGTTCTTCGCAGAAAACTTTTAAAACACAGGAGAAAGCATTTTGGAAATCCTTGAAGACAAGGCGGTTGTCTTTCGCACACGCAACCCCGACAAGTACAGCATCATCCCTAAGCACAAGATCATTGAGCAAGAAGGCGACACCTATAAGATCGCCGTGTACTGGGGCTTAGATGAAGCGAGAGTGCTTCGCAACCTCGGCGTTAAGGATGTGCCCTCGCCCATCACACGCCGCTACAACTGGCCGGGGCGCTACAAGCCCATGGCTCACCAAGTCGATACTGCCGCCTTCCTCACGCTCAACAAGCGTGCCTTCGTCTTTAACGACCCCGGCACTGGCAAGACACTATCGGCGCTGTGGGCGGCTGACTACTTGATGACTCGTGGTCTGGTGCGCCGTGTGCTCATCCTGTGCCCGCTGTCGATCATGCACTCGGCGTGGATGTCTGACTTGAACAACTCCATCATCCACCGCTCGGCCATCGTCGCACACCACCCGCAAGCCGCCAAACGCATCGAGATGATTCAGTCTGACTACGAGTTCGTGGTGTGCAACTACGAAGGGTTGAACTTGATCGCAGACGAGATCAAGAATGACGGGCGCTTTGATCTGGTGATCATTGATGAGGCTAACGCTTACAAGACCGCCACCACCAAGCGATGGAAGACGCTGAAGGCAATTATCGGTGCCAACACATACCTCTGGATGATGACGGGCACCCCCGCATCGCAGTCACCTGCCGATGCGTTTGGCTTGGCCAAACTTGTTAACCCCGATGGTGTACCGAAGTTCTTCACCGCATGGCGCGATCAGGTCATGTACAAGGCCACCATGTTCAAGTGGATGCCAAAGAAGGATGCGCGTGAGCAGGTGTTCAACGCCTTGCAACCCGCCATCAGGTTCACCAAAGAGCAGTGCTTGGACTTGCCGCCAGTCATGACGCTGACCCGCGAGATACCGCTGACACCGCAACAGAACAAGTACTACACCCTGCTCAAAGAGCAGATGCTGGTGAGCGCCGCAGGGACAACCATCACAGCGGTCAACGCCGCTACTGTGGTGAGCAAACTCTTGCAGATCAGTTGTGGTGCCGCCTACAACGACGACAAGGAAGTGGTCGAGTTCGATGCCAGCCCACGCTTGAATGTGCTGGAGGAAATTCTTGAAGAGACTGAGCGCAAGGTCATCATCTTTGCCATGTTCCGCTCAAGCATCGACACCATTCATGCGCACCTGATCAAGCGTGGCATTACTGCCGAGGTCATCCACGGCGCTGTGAGCGCAACCAAACGCGCTGACATCATCCAGCGATTCCAGAACACGCCAGACCCACGCATACTGGTGATGCAACCGCAAGCCACTGCACACGGGATTACCCTAACCGCCGCTGACACGGTGGTGTTCTACGGCCCGCTGATGTCTGTTGAGCAGTACATCCAATGTATTGCACGCGCTGACCGCAAGGGGCAGAACAGTGACAAAGTGACTGTGGTGCATATCCAGAGTTCTCCAATTGAACGCAAAATGTTTAAGGCGCTGACGGCCAAGGTCGATGACAACGATCTTCTGACAGCAATGTTTGAGGCTGAAATAAATTCTTGAAAGGGGGTTGCAGAGATTTATTTTTCGGGTAGACTGTCTAACTCTAGACAAACACAACAGGAGAAAGCAAATGGAAGATACTGAAGTTGAGGCGATACCAATTGATCGCCTCGTCAAAATCCACACCAAGATCAAATCGCAGATCGAGGCGCTGACCAAAGAGTACGACACGAAAGTGGAAGCACTCAAGGCACAGCAAGACGAGGTGCGGTTTGCCATCAAGGATCAGATGAAAGCCTTGGGGCTGAAGTCTGTGAACACATCTTACGGAACGGTCTCATTGATGACCAAGACGCGCTACAACACGAACGACTGGGACTCGTTCAAGAAGTTTATTCTTGAACATGAGGTCGTCGATTTGCTGGAGAAGCGCATCAGCCAGTCAAACATGGCGACCTTTCTGGAAGAGAACCCCGGCGCAGTCCCGCCGGGACTGAACTCGCACACCGAGTTCGACATTCGTGTAACCAAGTCAAAGTGAGTTTAACCATGAGCAATATCACGCTTTTTTCGTCATCCAATGTTCCCGCCTTCGCTCGTAACAACGAGTTGTCTGATACCGCCAAAGCCCTGACCGGCGGCGGTACTGGTTCTTCGGTCAAGCGCATCTCTATCAAAGGCGGGGTCTTCCGACTCGTCGCTGGCGGCAAAGAGATTGCCTCGATTGATGACCGCCATCTTGATGTCGTCATCGTCAAAGCCGCGCCCAAAGTCAGCCGTATCTTCTATGAAGGTGCCTACGACCCCGAGCGCATCAGCGGCCCCGACTGCTGGAGCAACGACGGTGAGAGGCCCGATGCTTCCATCAAGACACCCCAACACAAAACCTGCATGGGTTGCCCCCAGAACGAAGCAGGCTCGGGCAACGGCAACAGCCGTGCCTGCCGCTTCCAACAGCGCCTTGCTGTGGCTCTGGCCAACAACCTCGAAGGTGATGTGTTGCAACTGACACTCCCTGCCACGAGCATCTTCGGGAAAGAAGATGGCGACAAGCGCCCCTTGCAAGCCTATGCCCGCTTCCTTGCGGTGCAGACCCCGCCTGTCAACCCCGAGCAGATCATCACCCGCATGAAGTTCGACACGAAGGCCGAAGCGCCCAAACTGTTCTTCACGCCCGTGCGCTGGTTGGAAGAAGACGAGTACGACATTGTTCAGAAGCAAGCCGACAGCGAAGATGCCAAGCGTGCCGTGACCATGACGGTTGCGCAAGCCGATGGTGTCAAGCCCAAGGCTGAACTGGCGATTCCGGGCAAGCCCACCAAGGCCGCGCCCAAGGTCGAGGCTGAAGAAGAGGACGAGGCCCCGCCGCCTCCCAAGGCCAAGGCGAAAGCCAAGGTCGAGGCTGAGGACGATGGCGGTGAACCCGAGGTGCGCAAGGGTGGTGAGAAGCCCAACGCCGTACCTACCAAGAAGTCAAAGTTGGCCGACATCGTGGCTGACTGGGACGACGAGTCTTAAGGAGAATCGGGGGGAAAGCGGTAAGCCGTAGAGGCGTCTGTGACGCCGTGAGTACCCCCACCCAAAACAACCATGGCTTATTCACAAAAAACAATTGACGCCGTGCTGGCCGCACCTAAGACCCCGGGCAACCAGTTGGGTCGATGGGCGATCCATCTCGACTTTCCTGTCACCAAGATTGCCAAGGCGCTTGGTGTCACCCGCCAGACCGTGTACAACTGGTTTGTTGGCAAAGATGTCTTTGTCGCCTACCAGAACCGTGTCGACCTGCTGTTGTTGATCATGAAGTCCTCGCGCACCGCCGACGAGGCATGGAGAAAAATATGTCACGAGTACAATTTGCCCACCTGACAGATGAAGAGTTGATCCGTCAAGCCTACATTGAGCACGACAACCCGCTGGTGCTGGAGTTGTGCAGTCGCATCGCCAAACTGATTGACGAAAACGCCGAACTCAAAGGCACAATCACCGACCTCTCCGAGCACATCCCCCACTGACCCGAAGGACAACCATGACACCGCTTGAGTTTCTAGCGGAGGTTTTGCCGTCGCCGGGTAATGGATACTACTGCGCGGTCGAACTGACAACAAAGAAAAAACAACACGTCTTTGGGGAAACCCTTGAGGAGATCATGCCCACCGTTGAGAAGTGGGCGGCAAAAAACTACGACACATACTTCGCACTGGGCACATTCGGCACCAACAAAGACCGAACCAAACCCAACATGCACGCCAGCCAAGTGCTGGCGGTAGACCTTGACTGCAACCACCCCAAGGACATCCCCAACGAAGAAGGTGAGATCAAGGCCAAGTCGTACCCGAGTGCCAAGGCGGCGATGCACGCTCTTGTAAAGTTTTGTGAAGACACCGGGCTATCTGCCCTTGGCGACCCGTGGCTCGTTCACTCTGGCGGTGGGGTGCATGCCTACTGGCCGCTGGATCAGATGCTGTTCAAGGAAGACTGGTACCCGCTGGCGCAACGCTTCAAAGAGATGTGCTTTGCCAAGGGCCTGAAGATCGATGCCGCCGTGACGGGCGATGCGTCTCGGGTTCTGCGGGTGTTCGACTCGACCAATACCGGCATCAAGAACGGCAAGGCTGTGCGCGAGGCAACCCGTGTCAGGTTCATGTCAGCGGGGGATCGCTTCGCCGTGGACGACATCGATGCTGTCTTGACCGCACAGGGATTCGGTAAAGAGTTTGTAAAGAAGCCCCCCTCTTCGTCCTTGGCTCTGGCCGGGGTGCGGCCAACTAGTGTCACTTCTCTTTCTCCCACGGCGCAGGCCATCATCGGCAACAGCGTGACCAAGTTCAAACCAATCGTCATGCGAACCAAAAAAGGCAACGGTTGCGGACAACTGGCATACTACGCCGAGAACGCATCCGATGATGGGATGGAGCCGCTGTGGCGTGGCTTGCTGAGTTGGACAAAGGTGTGCGAAGACGGCGAGAAAGCCGCCATCTGGCTCAGTGACATGCACCCGTACAGCCATGATCGGATGTATCAGAAACTGCACGAGATCAAGGGGCCGTATTCATGCGAGGCGATGAACGATGCAAACCCGGGAGTGTGTGGCAACTGCCCTCACCGTGGGAAGATCACCAACCCACTGCTCTGGGGACGGGAGTTGGCGGCAGTCACGCAGGAAGTGGAGATCGAAGTCCAAGCCCCACAGAGCGCCCAGCCCCACAAGATGTTGCGCCCCGAACCCCCCAAAGGTTTCGCATACGGGCGTCAAGGTGGAGTATTCATTGAGAAGGACACCACCGACGATCAGGGCAACTCGGTCAAACAGCACCTGATGCTGTTGGCATACGACCTCTTCCCAGTCGAGATTCTCAGCAACGCCGGAACCCACGAAGTCCACATGCTGGCCGTGCGTGGCAAGCAAGTCCAAGAAGTTCTGCTCCCCCAAAAGTGCGTGGCCAGCAAGGACGAGACGATCAAATATCTGGCCAGCCAAAACATCATGGCCGCGTTTGGTGCCGGTAATGACAACAACCTGTACGCCTATGTCCGCGCCAGCATCGAGAAACTGAGCATCGAGAAGAACCCCATCAAAATCCCCTCATCCTACGGCTGGCAAGACGACGATTCGTTCGTGTTTGCTGGATGTATATACAGCCCCAAAGCCGACCCAGTGGTGGTGCCGATGCCCGGGCTTGAGAACATCGTGGCCAACACCAAGCCCACAGGCGATCTGGACGCATGGCGCAGGGTCATCCAGATGATGATCAGGCGCAAGATGTGGAAGCACTTGACCGTTCTGCTGGCCGGTGCCGCCGCACCGCTCATGCGCTTCACTGGCCTCTTTGGTGTTACTATGCACGCCACATCGGCGGAGTCGGGTACGGGTAAATCCCTAGCCTTGGATGCCGCCGCCTCGATCTGGGGGCACCCGATCCACTACCGCACAGGGTCTGGCACATCGGCGGTGGCCATGCAACAGAGGTTAGGGTTACTACGTAGTATGCCCCTGATCACGGACGAGATCACCACCAACAACCGCACAGACTTCGAGTGGTTCCCCGCCTTTTTGTTCAGCATGTCCGAGGGGCGCGGCAAGGAGCGCATGGAGTCGGGCACCAACCGCGAACGCCTGAACCTCTCCACATGGGCATCGTTTGCCCTAATGTCGTCCAACCGCCCTGCCGTTGACTATATGACCAGCACCCGTCTGCACTCATCCGAGGGTGAACTGCGCCGCCTGATCGAGATGGCGATGGACGAGAAACTGGAGTGGGACGCTGACGAGATCGAGATCATCAAGTCTTTGCAGAATAACTACGCCGTGGCTGGCGATGTGCTGGTGCAGTACATGGTGGACAACATCGACCTGTTGCGCGGCCTTGTGCCCAAGACTGTAGCGCAGATGTACACCGAGTTCAAAGCGCCCAATGACGAGCGGTTCTGGATGGTTGGGGCTGGCACGATCATCGCCGCTGGCATCCTCTTCAACAGCCAGCACTCGGGGCTGGTGGACATCCCGCTCAAGGAAGTCATCGAGGTTCTGCGGGGGATTTTTGTCAGCCAGCGTGCCAGCATCGTGAGCGGCAAGCGCACGGCAGAAGATGTCCTGAACGCCTACATCCAAGAGTACCAAGGCAAACTGGTCGTGGTGCGCTACGGCGAGTCGGCAGGTGTCGGGGCGGCGTTCAGCGACGGGTCGCTGGTGGGCAAGAACACCACCAAGTCTGAAGTCATGGGGCGGGTGGAGCACGGCGTAGTAGTCGGCCAGATCGACTTCTACATCGAGGAGCGGTTGCTCAGGTCGTACTGCTCGACCATGAGTTTCAGTTACGCCACCTTCACCAAGCAGATTTCAGAGATGTTTGCCGTGTCCCACATCCAGCGCAAAGATATGCTGGCCAAGACCGATGGCCCACCCATGCGGGTGTCAGCCATCAAGATCAGCCGACGAGTCAGCGAGATGGACGATGCCATCCTACAGCCGATTATTCCCGTGGCAATCCGTCAGTAAAGGGCAGGGGTTCTTTGTCCCCTGTCTGGACACGGAGGCGGTGCGAAAAGCAGGGCTTGCCCAAGCCCTGCGCCATCGCATATTCAACGCCAAGACCAAGGTCGGTATTAAAAACGGCCTTATGGGCGTGTGGTTCTACCGATCATAGGGAAAACGACAGGCTCACGGTCTGGTCTGCCACGTCCCTGAGTTCTTTGGCGACGGCGATCTTCAACCGTCTGATCTCGTCCAACTGCTTGCGCTTCTCCTCGCCCGTCATGTCTGATGCTTGGATGGCACGTTCTGCCTGAATCAACTGATTCATGTTGGCTTTGAACTCTTTGGCAAGTTCGGCTTGGAAGAAGTCGTTGCCACGACGTTGAAGCAGGGCTTCTGCCTCTGCCGTGCGCCCTTCCGTCACCAGTTTTTCGTAGGTCTTCTCGACCTTCTGGGCGTCGTTCATGCGCTCGTACATGCTGTTGACGATGCCGCCAGCGTCGTTGGGTTGGAACGCACCGCCTACAACTGGATAGTCTGACAGGCGCTTGACGGCTTTCTCGGGCGACTCGCCGGGGGGCACGCCCACACTCAGCGCGTGCAGGAAGGCCAGACCCATGGTGCCTGTGTAGCCGCGCACAAACTGCTCAACCATGATTGGGGATGCACCCGTCAGTTTGCCGAAAGCCTTGGCAATCTCCGAGGTGTTGGCGCGGAACTGTTCTTCGGGCAACAACTCTTTCTCGCGTGCCGACAGGATGTCACGCCCTGTGTAGAACGACTTGCCCAGCCCCACCTCAATGGCGGGTTTCATGGCTTGCGGGATGCCGTAACTGGAGCCGCCGGGAATGGTTTGAAGAATGATCTGCTTGAACGCTTTGACCGCTTCTTCGCCGCCGTGCTCAGTGAGCATACTGTTCACAAGGGCTTCAGGCAACGCTTTGAAAATGTAGCCGATTTCAAACGGGACAGGCACACGGACAGGCTCGTCAACGCCGGGCAAACGCACAAACCAGTTGCCGTACTTCTGATCAGGCTCGGCGTTCTCATACGCCTCGTCGTCCTGCATTAGCAAGGCGTAGACTACGGACGCGGCGGCCATCATGCCACCGCGCTCAAGCATCTTCTTGCGAATCTTCAGTTTGTCGTTGAACGGCATCTTGCCAAACATGGCTTTGTATAGCACGTTCAAACCCTGAATCTGGGCGTTGAAGAACGGGATCAAGGCGTTGGCAATGTGGATGCTGGGGGACGCACCGCGCTTGTTGAAGTTCATAGACTCCAGCGCCATCAGCGTAGCCTCCATCTCGGACAGACCTTGGTTGATGTAACTGTTGTACTGGGCACGGCGGGTCAGCGCATCAGCCTCCATCGCCGCCGCTTCAAATTTACCCAGTGCCGTCATCCACCCCGGCTTACCCGAGGCCACTTCACGCAGAATCATGGACAGGTCTTCGGACGTGCCTTTGAACTGCTGGCCACCGGTGATACCGCGACGCTCAAGCGTCTTGCCAGCCGGAGCACCGATCTGTTTCAACGCGCCCAGAACAGGGGCAAAGTCAGCGCCAGAAATAATGGGTGCGGCCAAAGAGTCGCGGAACAACTGGCGTGCCATGTAAAGCGGAGAGAGCGTCACGCCTTTGCGCAACAACTGCGCAGGCATCGCCATGGCGCGGAAGATGAACGGCATCTGGGTGGGGATACCCTCCATGCCCTTGACCAGAATGTCAGCAGGCACACCGGTGTCAAACGTCTTGTTGCCGATCTTGACTGTTTCTGTGGCCAGCACAGCGTAGCGATCATCGCCGTCAATTTTGAACTTGACCACATCTTTGCCAGAGGGCGTGCCCTTGACCAGTTTGGCGGCATTGAGGTTGATCAACTCAAACACGGCGTTTTTGGTCGCAAGGTTACGCATGCCCATGTCAACCAGCATGTTGGTGTTCTGCACCGAACTGGTCAGGAAGTCCAGAATCGGCTGATCGCCGCCAACCAACTGTTGTAGGTAAGGTTGCTCCTTGATCGAGCCAATACGGATCGGGGCTTCGCCACCAATCAACAACTGCGCTACACCGTTCTGCTCACGGTAGAAGGGTATGTAATCGTTCTCCGCAGTCAGGCGCTCGGCCACTTTCTTGGACAGCGCCCCGGTCTCCACCAAGAACTTGATCAGGTTGCGGTTGTACTCGTTGTATTCGCCGCGTGCCTTGTCGAATATATCTTTGAGCGGTTTGTTGTTCTCAACAACGCTCAGTGCCTTATCCAGATCGGCGCGTGTCACGTCTTCGCCAAAGTTTAGCGATTCAAAACCTTTATTGTCGGCGCGGATCGCGGCCATGTAGGCGGTGAACAAGCGGTTGACGGCCTCGGCGTTGCCCACCATGGGGTTGGCGTCTTTGAGAATCTCAACCACATTCTTGATGTTTGGCCCTTCTTTGGCCTCAATAATGCGCTCGGTCTTGCCGTCAGGACGCTTGACTTCACGGATTACGGGAGCGCCAGCGGATACAGCCTGCGACACCATGTTCATGCGCTGGTCATACATGCGCAGGTAGTACATCATCTGGGTGCCCAGATGCTCAGGCAGATACTTGGCCAGACGCTCAAAGCCCGCAAAGCGGTCAACCAGTTGGGTCTCAAAAGCCAGCCCGGTGGCATTGGCCTTGATCTTTTCCATGTTGCCGCGCTGTTTGGACACAAACGGGTCAAGCGCCTTGCCAGCGGCTTCCATCTCGGGAGATGCGTATTTGGCGGTGCGGTAGACCAACCCGCCAGTCTCGGCATCGCCGCCCTCAACTTTGCCTACACCCTCGGTCACATACCGACGAGCATTGGCAACAATTTGTTTGATCTCGTTGTCGGAGACCTTTTCCATGTTGAGCGACGGGAATTTGTTGGCCAACCACTGCCGAATGTAGTCGTAAAAACGTTGCAAAATGTTGCGTTCTTGCGGTGTGGCTCCGGTCTCGGCCATGTCAGCCAGCACTTCTTCCACCGCCACTTCGCGGGTCAACGCCTTGTTGGCGTCCATTTTGTTCTGGGCTAGGCGGCGAACCAACTGGTTGCCGTCAAACAAGCGGTTCATTGTAGGGGCGTACCCACGACCAAGCATTTCACGCAAACCAAAGTGCCCCGCCACTTCGTGGGCAATAGTTAGCGCCACGTCTGAGGTATCTTTTAAGCCAGTGGCAACCAAGTAAACCGTCTTAGTGTTGGGGTCGTACACGCCGGGGAAGTTACCGCTCATGCCTTCGGCTTTGGCTTGTGCTTGGATACGCTCGGGCAGGCCAGACTCGTCTGCAACTACTTCTACGTCTGGCGTAATCGCCCAGTTCTCCATCACAGTATCGACAATCTTTTTAATTGTCTGCTCTTTCAAACCGGGGCCAGCCTTGGTGGCCGTACGAAACACGCCCTTATCTTTATCCGCCATCGGGTTGGCCACATCTGGGCCAACGCCTTTGCCAGTATAGACAGTGGACTCGGCCTCAACGGCTTTCTTGGCCTCGGTGCGGGTCAGGGGTTCGCCGCTGGTGGTCGGAGCATTGGCACGTTCGGCGGCTTCTTTGGCCTCAATGCGCTGGCGCTCTTTTGCGGCGGCGGCTTTCTCTCCCTTGCTGGGTTTGAATGTCGGGGACGCACGCTCAGGAATGCTTGCATCAATGACCCGGCCCACGCCTAGTTTGGTCTCCAAATTCTCGTACTTGTTGAGCGCCACAG
>Ga0255150_1000343_pt1 | contig 16362 bp, 31 predicted proteins | sample Atl_Yuk_RepA_8h_FD_183634 | JGI IMG/M metagenome (GOLD analysis project Ga0255150, IMG submission 183634) | Freshwater microbial communities from Altamaha River, Georgia, United States - Atl_Yuk_RepA_8h | ecosystem: Environmental > Aquatic > Freshwater > River | place: USA: Georgia | collected...
CATCTTCTGAGAGTATGCGTTCATATACTCTGCCAATTTCTGATACGTTTGGTCAATGAATGGTTGGAAGATCTCTTCACAAACCTTATCCATATATTTGATTTTCTGCTCATCGGTTTTACCCTCGCAGACTTTCTCAATCAAATCTTCCAATGTTAGATAGATTGAATCTGTGTCGATGGCGATAACAAAATCTTCGCCCTCTGTCTTCATTGCTTTATTAAGATAACGATTAAATTCGTTAGCCATCCAGCGAATCGACAACTGACCAGAAGTAGTAATTCCTTCAGCCATGCGGATGTCAAAGTAACGGAAGTACTGATTACCCATCGCACCATAAGCAGAGTTCAATGCAATCTTCATAGCCATCTGCAGATTATTCAGTCGGCTAATCTCTTTCAGAAGTTCTTTCTTAGATTTGTCGTTCTGATATTCCTGCTCGACTTTTAACATCTGCTTCTTAAACTTACTGCGGTCGGTATACATCTTTTCCATCAACTCAGGCATAAAACCTTTAATGTCTCTGCGATAAGTCCAACCATTGGCTGTCAAAGCAAGATCTCTGCGTTTCAAATACTCCGTATCAACTTCTTTGTTAAGTAGTCGTTCAACACTACAAGAAATTTTCTCGCCACTCAAAGTTTCGGGAGAGATGTTATACTGCATAATTAAATGCGGATACAGTGAGTTCAAGTCAAACGAAGCAACCCATTTATGCATACCTATCAATGGATCTTTAACGAAAGCACCTTCGAATGCTTCGTTCTTGCTAGAACCAGTTTTGGTGGGAATGGCTATACGTTTCTTGCGTAGATGATTATAGATGATTGCATCCCACATACGAACCTGAGAGAACACATCTTCATAGTTAATCTTTGCGTTGTATGCCATGGTAAGACACAACTCAATCAGTCGCATCTTATCTTCAAGTTTATCAACAAGTTCTACGTCATGAATATTATAGTCAACGAACTGTTGCCAGTAGTTGGTATAAAAGTCTTTAAAGGTATCGCCTGGATTTTCTTTCTTGGCGTCACCAAGTTCTTCGCCTGCAATATAATCTAGACGATATGATTCTTGTTTCTGATAAGTAAACTTCTTATACAGATCCAGATAGTCAAGCTGTGAGATACCATGAATATCAAATGAAATTTCTTCGTTACCTTGAACAAAGATCTTTCGTTCATTGATATAACCCCATGGTGAAAGTTTAGTCGCAATCGTTTCACCCAACTCACGCTGAATACGTTTAGTTAGATATGGTACGTCAAAGAAGTTGATATTCCAACCAGTCAAAACATCGGGATAGTTCTGCTGCCAGAAAATCATAAACTCTTTAAGCAACTGTAGTTCGTCTTTACAACGATAGTATGTGACATCGTCACGTGTGTTTTCATATTCACGTGTGCCGAATGTGATGATGCGTTTAGACTGAAAGTCTTTAATTGTAACTAGTAGAATTTCTTCGTTAGCCTGTTTTACATCAGGGAATCCATCTTCGACTGCAGTTTCAATGTCAATGGTGAATACTTTAACCTTTTCCATATCCCAGCGAATGTCACTCTCATAAGTATCGCTGATATATTGGTGAACATAGTTAGTATTACCATAAACAGAAAAACCCTCAACATCTTTGTAACGATCTACAAACTCACGTGTCTCTTTCACAGTTCCTGGTTTAACTTCATCGATGACTTGACCATCGAGAGTTCTCCAAGAAGAATCTTTCTTTTGAGATGTTACATAAAGTGTTGGATAGAAATCGATCTTACGCTGAAACTGTCTGCCGTTTTCATAACCTCTGACACACATTTTGTTGCCAAAGGGGAATACGTGCGTATAAAAAATCATCTATTATTTTCCGTACATAAGTTGCATAGCATCCAGTGCGCAATCATGGACTGGATGGTGTTTGATAACATTGTGTCTTTTAAATGTTGGGTGGTCTACTTCACAATAACCATTAGTGGAACCAGTAAAACAATCAACAGCAGTTCTCACATCCCTCCACATATTATACGTGGTAATTGGATTAATGTCAAGTCTAACGCATAAACTATCTATTGCAACTTGATCTAGAGAACCTCGTGCCCACATAGTTTGTTTGTCGGGTGTGGGAAACTTCGCCATATATTCTTTAAGTTTCTTTATTGCATCTTCTGCAAGTAAGTCATCAGGACTTGCATCAAAAGAAACTTTGCGAACATATTCGTGTTGATTCTGCCACCACTCAATAGTATCTTTTGAGATGGTGCGACCAAGTCTTTCAACTTGGTCTTTGGATTTTAACTTAACGAAACACGCATCGTCAAGAAGTTTCTGATAATCAGGTTGTTGCTCTGGGTCAAAATAAATTAGACCTGCAGATAAAATCACGCAGGTTGATTCGATACCCAAAGTTTCCACATCAAAAATAAACATTACCAATCTCTTTCATAACCAATCGGTGTAACGAATGCATCAATTTTCTTTTCATCATCCCATGCTTGAGCATAGTCATTATCCTTATCGCACAAAGGAACGATCTCTTCTTTAGCAATCTCTCTGGTGCTAACAATAGTTTCCCCAAGCCACAACTGAGAAAACTCTTTCATCTCGTCAGATGTAACTGTATCTGCTGCCCACTGTTCTGCAGTGCATGGATATTCACGATCGTTATGGTCATCAGGTACTTCAATAACATAACGCATACGATATTGAGAAATAGTTTCAACCAATACAAACTTACTCATCACTAACCTCCGTCATATTAAGTGCTTTACCCAAAGACTTCTGTGCAACTCGAAGTCCATATTCCATTTCTCGCATCTGTAGTCTTACTAACTGCAGTTCTTTAAACAAACGATTCTTTTCCTTCATCAAAGAACGAACATCATTCATCTTGGTTGACCAATAATCTGCAACTGATTCCTTTTGAACCCAAACACCTTCTACTTGTTCATATCCATTCTTGACACGCAACTCGTCAGTCCAGTTTGGACCAAAGATGTAGTTTGGAACCTGATTGTAATATTCATCAATACCAGATGCAGTAATCAGTCGCTGAAGTTTCTCATCAATCTTATCAATATCTTCCTCACTCCAAATCATCTTCATACTCCTCAACACGACCTTCCATTTCTGCATGAATATCACACAGAACTTTATGCCAACCATCAGTATATCGTTTTCCTGGAGCACCACAATCTTCACAAATAGTGTAACTTATACTCTCAGCAAAGTGAATATAATTCCAGTGCTTATCAGTAGCACCATTCACATAGAATCGTAGTCCACCAAACTTCTCTTTTATTTGAGATGCGACTGGCACTTTAGCAGCTTCTTCATCCAGTTTTGCTTTGGCTTCGTCAATCATTTCTTGAGTAATAATCTTCTGCCCACCTTCCCATTGTGGTTGATTGACTCTATCTTTGATAAAATCATAACGAGATTGTGCTTGACGATAATCAGAAGTCAATAGACCACAAAGAGTATCAATCAAATTATACCAACCATCTCCAGTACAAATACCCCAGCACATGGCAGTTTCTGTCATCGGCGCATGGCGATCCCTAAAAATTAAAGGATATTTTGCACATAGTGCTTCGTCAAGTTCTTTTCTCATGACAATTCCCTACTCATTTGCCACTGCCAATGTCTATACAACTCTTCATAAGCACGAAGAACTTCATCGGGAAGTTTATTACCTTTACGAATTTCTTCTTCAATCACTCTTCCAAGTGCACGACCCAATCTAATTTCTTCTAAGTCTAGCATATTAACTCCAAGTCCTATGGTTTTCTGCTACATGTTCGAGTCCATCATATTCATGGATGTGCCACTTGACATCATCAGGAATCTCAATGATAGAGATCTCCGCAGCCCATCCCCATGATTTTTGACCCATCTCTTCAATCACTGCAATCAAATCTGGATCTGAACGATCCTCATAAAAATCATATTGACTAAGATAACCATCTTCATTACCACACATACCTTCCTTGTAATAATTCGCACCCATTAGTTGGCTATCAGTTTCTTCTTTCTCAAATGCAATACCCTTACGTGTGAGTAATTTCTCAAATGCTTCATCAGAAATACCAAAACCACCGAAGCAACGATTAATAGCGACTCTTGTCATTTTTAACTCCTAATACATTATGTATAATTTTATCTTGAATCATATGCGGGACAGTTGCATATGGAAAAACTAAAAAGAATGGGCACCCACCATGACCCCAACCACCAGTTTGTAGAAAGTGTTTATATTCAGCAATATCCTTCTTACTTTTGGGATTGAACAACCTCTTTCTTGAAGAATACATTTCTAGTATCATAACGATTTACCTTTAAGTTTTTTCAATTCTTTAATCCTCTCATTAAGAGCATCTTTAATTTTCTCACAAGCATCTAAATCAAGTCTTTTAATATTAACTTGTATTTGAATTCTACCAGACTTATAACCACCAGATGCTTCTTCCCAAGCATAACCAACTTTATATCCAAATCTATTTCTATGTTCAGAATGAAGCCATCGTTCAAGTTCTTTTTTCTGACTGTCTTCTACAATCAAACAACGAACATAAACACTTTCAATATCAATTTTTTCTTCTCTAATGTAAACCCCACACATATGGTGAGTGACTTTATTGTTTGCTCCAGCACCAGTTCTCAAATCACTAAGTCTTTTTGGTAAACACCCAGATTCACCAATGTAACAAATGTCTTCGTGAATCAATTCTTGTGGTTTGGTCAGTGATACTTGGTAAACACCTGAATGTTTACCATCAGTAAACTTTTGCCAAAAGTCAATACAAGTTTTACCCATAGTGGCATAACTTGTAGCAGAAGGGATATCTGTTAGTTTAACCCACTCTGTTGGTTTAACATTATTCACTTAATAACCTTACTGTGGTCAGCCACGTCTTTATCATCACGAAGTTCAATAAACACTGGAAGGAACAAACTGTCCTCGCCTTGTTTATTGGTTATACGACTATTATACTTGATAGCTACAATTCTGTCAACTAAATTTTCAGCCCAGTATTTCTTGCGATGTTCCTCAGTAAAGCCAGAGCCAACATTGACTTTGACAACTCCATCAGAAGATTCACAAATAATTGCACCGAGCATTCCTGCAGCTTTACCTTTACCTTCTTCCACTGCAACAATCTTGAGATCGCACTCGAGTTCACCTTTGAATTTAATCTGAGTCTTGCTACGTTTATCTTCCCAGATGCCATTCCTACACTTTAGGATGATACCTTCTTGACCATCAGCAAGCAAACCCTCGAATAGAGTTCGTGCTTCATCATAACTAGCAACTTCCCAGCGATCTACCAATGCAACTTTCTTTGGCTTGTATGTGTCCATCATAACACAAAGAGATTCAAGTCTTTGGCTATATGGAACTTTACAAACACCAAGAGTAAATTCATCATAAGGAATCAAGTCCCAGATTGTAGCATGAACCTTGCGTGCTTCATCAGTTTTGATTGTTCCCTTGTTCGCTTTATTGAGAATACCATTACCAGTCTGGCGATCGAGAACGATACCCTTATCTTTGACAAGCAACTCTCCATCAAACACACAGTTGACGCCATTTGCCATTGCGATAAAATCTTCTTCAAGATTACCGAGCAGGTTTATCTCTTTGCCATTGCGTGAACGAAACTCGCACTTACCATTTGTGACGATAGCGTTGAATCGCATACCATCCATTTTAGTTTGAACAAAAGCAGGGAACTGAATCTTATCAACCAACTTCTGCTCAAATGGTGAGCACAACATCACTGGATATTCAGCGATAAGATTTTTCCAAACCTTGTTCGCTGTAGAAACATCAACACCACATTTCAGATCTTTCTGAATAACTCGCTCAAGAACTTTAGCGTCTTGTTCATTAAGTGCTTCAAGATTTGCACGAAGATGATCGATACCAGCATTACCAGTTACCAATCGCTTTGACAAATCACCAATAGAATCCAACGCAAATTTCAGTGAGATACCATCACCTTTGTTTGGTGTGTAGTCAGGAATCTTACGAATGTAAAACTGAGTAAATGGGTCGAGAGCCAAGCGAACTACCTTACGCAGAACCTCGTTATCGCTGTTCGCATTTAGTTGGTCGATTTTGAAGTTGCGTGAGTTATTGCTCGCAAGACTCTCGAAAAACTTATTCAGATTCATTATGCTGCCACCTTAATATTTGACCACTTAGCAAGTTTCTCTTTCTTCTTGATACCTGCTTGAGCCACTGCATTACCATCAATAATTTGTTGCTCGATCATCATCTCGATCATACAAAGCAAATCACCGACTTCTTCTTCGAGTCGTTCACGATTCGTTGCACCATTATGTTCACCATCGATACCGAAACGAAATACTTTACTGATTGCTTGCGCAACCTCAGCGCATTCTTCTTGACAGATAAGCATAATTTCTTTTTGCTTTTCTGTATTGATTTTATTAACTTGAAATTTGTTCACTTTTAATTCCTTCAATGTGTTTACATTTACCATGAAACTTAAACCCAATGCAAGTACAACTCATACCAGATTCAGTTTCTTCTACATAATATACATGATCTTTACTACCAAGAATTTTCCATCGTTTATTATTTGATTTCTCTTCGTATCTTTGCATAACTTCAAACTTACGATAGCGAGTATCAAATGATAGGGGTTTCTTAAACTTCTGAAATTCTTTTGGGTCGTGCCACTTAAAGTAGCCGATGATCTTATCCATAGAATCGTTCATTAGATAAGTGTGGTTCGGCTGACGATATTCAACATCCCACTTAGTGATTTCTCTAGCGAGAATCATGCGACTTCCTTAAAATAACCATAAGGTAGACCATTCAGGAAACAGAAGTATTCCCAGTCACCATCAGCATCGCTAGATTCCATAATCCAGCGAAGTGCAGTGGCACGATCTTTCGCACCCATGCAGATAGTATTGGTGACATGCTGTTCGAATTTAGCAATGCATTCTTCCTGCATTTTCTTCTCTTCAGCAAAGACAACCTCAGCTTGTTTGCTGAGTGAGTCCAACTCTTGCTCGAGTTCTTGCTCAGTCATTGCATCGTAATTCATCCAGCGAGGACGCACACCATGAACATCTTTGTAGAAGTCATAGTGAGTTGCAGCGAGTTGCTCTTTGCGACTAAGTTCTTCCCAAGATTTCATAATATAGATCTCCTAAAATTAAACCAAAGTAAAAGTAGTTTTACGTGGCATACCAGATGCGAAACCAGAAGTGCCAGTGCAATAACCACGTGAAGATTTTGCAGACATTTTGGATTTTGGCAAACGACGTTTACGTTCATCAACTTGGATAACACCACCAGCACGCAAGAATGCTTTTAATGCTTTCTCAGATTCAGCACGAATCTCAGCTTTGGTTTGAACAGGACGATTGTAGATAGTAGCAACGATTTGCTTTTTCACAGACTTTTTCATAATCAAGTTTCCTTTTTCATTCATCATAAGATTATTATACACCGAACCTGAATTATTGTAAAGTCTTTTTTGCAAATTACCCTACAAAATGTAGGGGTTTGTAACTCGTTGATTTTACTGGAGTTTTTACGTGTGAAGACCCTCTGTAGTAGAGGGTCTGTTGGGGATTTAGGCTACTGCCAGAGCGGATGCTGGGGCGATCTGAATACCAGAACCGAAGATTCGGCTATATTCATTGACCATGTTGGTGGCTGGGGTTGCTTCACTGGCGATGGCAGACTTATGTAGCATAACTCTCTCATCTTCAGCATATGGCATATATGGTGCTAAACCAACTCCCATACCCTTTTGTGTTTGCTGGATTACAATAGTTGCAGGATTTTTCAAATCAATTACTTCTGCGAGAACAGAAAATACTTCTGCAATAATTTCTTCACCACTAATTAACTTATACACTTTAATATTCATTCTTCACTCTCCGCTAAAAAATCGATAAACGCTGCAGCTTCATCATGATGGGGGAATTCTTTAATTATGAATTTTTCCTTGTCATAATAATGTTGCGCAATAAGCAATACCCATCTCGCTTTATAGACGGATATTTTCATTATCCAATTGCCACGACGAATCGTGACGAAGGATATTAGATTTGGTGATACTTTTGCTTTCATCATACCAACTATTTATTGGTATGAAAAATTCACTTTAGAACTATGTTTATAACTATCCTAGTTTCATGTTCTCTTGGAAACCTACCAGCATGATATTGAACCCCATCAAACGCAAAAATTGAACCTTTGGTTGGAGTAGATTCTTGTTTTATAGAAAACCTATTCCATGGTTCATCGCATCTCTCATTAAACAGTACAGTATCCCCATCTGAATTGTTTACATAATAAATTATGCTTCTACATGGAGGTGTGGTATCAACATGCGGAACTTGATATTGTTCTGGTCTAAAACTATGTTTCGTTGTCAAATTTGCTTTAACACGAACTATATGACAATGCGATATTCTTAATCTTTCTGTTACAGTTTTTATTAATGGTTGCACCATATTATATGTTGGCATGGCTGCACCAGAATCATAAAATATATGAGAAAATTGAAACGAGTTACATATATTATAATCTTCAAATTTTAATTCATCTACCCACTTATTAAAAAACCATGGGAATGACAATGATGTCATTGTATCTTCTAAATTATCTTGATACTCTTTGTTAATTATATTTTCAATTATCATAATTAGAAAGGGGAGTTTCCTCCCCTAGTTTTATTTTTTAATTGGTGCTGGAGTTGGCGTTTTACCATTAACCCATTCCCAATCTTCATCAGTCATAGGAATCCAATTATTTACTTGCATTTCCCATACTCCTGCATAAGATGCTTCGCTCTATCATGATTACCATTACGAGCAGCATCGGCAGCAGCACGAGCATAACCAATTCCTTTTAACATAACATATATTGAACGGAAAATCTTTTTCATATTACTTTGCCTTTCTGGAAGCAGCAAGTAATTCTGATTCTTCATTCAACAAGTGTTTCTCACCTTTAGATTTAATAGCTACTTTCTTTGGTTTACTTTCTTCTGGCGTAAGACGCTCTAAAGCAATCTTGAGCATACCATTAAAAAGTTCTGCATCTTTAACTTCTACGTTATCTTCCAATGCGAACCAACGAGTAAATGCACGATTAGCAATACCTTTGAAAACAAAGTTCTCATCATCAGTAGTGCTACTCACATTACCTTTGATAACTAACTTGCCACCATCAATTTCAATATCAATGTCTTGTTGAGCAAAACCTGCTACAGCCAATTCGATTGTATATGAGTTCTCACTATTCTTGCGAATATTATATGGAGGATAGTTAGGGATGTTCTTTGTAATCTGGTCATGCAGTTCCTTATACTGGGCTAGAGTCTTATCAAACCCAATAAAGAATTTGTCTAGTTCTTTATCATTCCAGAATGCTGGTACAAATTGACGATTCATAGTTTTCTCCTTACTTAGTTGCGAATGCTTTCTTAGCGTCAAATGCAACTGCTGCAGCACCAACTGTAGTGAAAAAATCTACAGATGACTTAGCGACAGTCTTAGCAAATGATTGCTGAGCATCGATATAAGTTTGGAGGTTTTTTGCGATCTCTTCGTTTTTGACGAATGTCTTAACGAATTGAGTTTTGATACCTGATACAGTATCGATAGATGTGTTTAATGCTGATAACATATTGTTCTCCTTTTCAGCGAGTTAATAAAATCCTTACCCCGAAGGCATAAGGTGTTGCTGGTTACTGGTTCCAGCGACAGCTTAACGTACTGACAGCTTTACCAACGATTCGTAACTTAGCGGTCCTAAGGTGAATCTTTTACGTCCCATCCCGAGGGATGCATATCTATTTAGGCAGCAGGAAGTTCTGTAGCAGCAGCTTCTTGTTGCTTAATAATTTCTTCTACTTGTGGCTCACCTTGTGCTTTAATTTTACTAATTAGAGCAACGACTTCTTCAAATGGGTGTTTCCCAAGAACACGAAGAATCATGTTACATTCGTCAACAGTTAGTTCAAGTTTAATCATGTTATTTTACCTTCTTACCAATGTTATATTTAGGGACTAATTCCCATTCATCTTTCTCTTTATAAGAGACCACTTTAATTTGAGACAGAGATGCTTTAGGATCTGCTTTTGAAGAATGTAAAATCTTTAACAATTCCCAATCTTCCAAAAGAGATGCGATAGCATTCCTTCTCTCAATATCACCAGAAGTGATATTCGATTCTTTACCATCCAAAGCAAATAGTTCTTTGAAGTGAACGATAAAGTATCTACCCTGCTTATGTAGAATGTGGCAGGATTGATATAATTTCTTTTCTTTTCTGGAAGCGATCCCGATGCGGGTAAGTGTCTCACGAACCTTTAAAAAGTTATCTGGTTCTGGTAAAGTCACTTCAAGCATGGACTCTGGCGTCCAGTCGTAGTAAATCATCTCGACAGTCATTATTTTCCACCTTTGTATAATTTTTGTTCTATCATAGCCAACTGCTCTTCAGACAACAAAGCCAATGCTTGCTTAGCCTTTTCGTTTGAATAACCATAGTAATCTTTAACTAAAAGCAAAGACTCAGAAATGGTTTCTTTCTTTGACCATTTGCTGAACCTTTTTTTCTTAGTAATACTATTTAGTAAAAACGAAAATTGCCAGTTCTTTGGAATCCCATAATGGCGATTCATTTCGTTGGCATACAATAGGGTATCTGGAAAATAAGATAACCCTTTATTGACGATCCAAGCATTATAATCCTTATGTGCTTGGGGATCTTCAAATAGGTTCTGCTTCGTAAAATTTATTGCATTAATATAATCAAATGGACTCATGAATCAAACCCGACTTCTTTCAAATTATCAGGAGTCGCAGCAAACCTTTTACCTGGATATCTTTTATCCAAATTTTCTTCTAGTTCTTTGCGAGTAGTTCCCTGAGCCATAAATGTATTGTCGGGAATTGAATATACAAAATATCCGTGTTCTACCTTCTCAATTTTAATAGGAAGATATTTCTTTTTAATTTCTTCCAATTCAGTTTCAAAATGCTTTGTTATTTCAGGTTCATCTTCTTTGAGTTTGTTTATTTGTTGTATTGCATGTAACTCTCTTAGAGACCATCCAATACGTGCGAAAACCATAGCAACAATTATTAGTAGTAATAGATCCATATAGCATACCTTTACTTAAATTTGCACTGAGCCATAATCTCAGTCAGTGCTGCCATTATATTTATTTCTTGGTCTGCTACGAATGCTGCTTTGTATTGATAATCTGCCAAAATGAGAACAAGTTGTGGAATACTAACTTCTTGCATATTGACAATTGCATTATCATATAACTCACGGAATAGTGGTGCTGTTCCCAGTTCACTATTCTTACCGACCCACTTACGGACTTCACCAAAGTTCTTTTCTTTCATATCTTTGATGAGTTGTTTGTAGGATTCTGCACTGGCATTAATAAGGATGCCCGAATCAATCTTACCTGAAACAGAATAACGCTGTAGTTCGTTTAGGATACGACGATAATCAGGGAAGTGTTTAATGATGAGTTCTGATACTACCTTTGGGTCGAACTCAATATTCTCTTGTTTAAGGATCTGTGCTGCACGCTTAAAGAATGTAGCTGCGATCTCCTGCTTATCTTTGGAATCGATCTTAAACTCAACTACCGCACAACGAGAATGTAGGGGTTCAATAATTCGATTTTTGAAGTTACAGGTGAATATAAAAGAACAGTTGCCAGAGAACTGCTCAATAAAGTTACGTAAAGCTGGCTGCACGGACTCAGCATTCATATAGTCTGCTTCGTCAACGATAACTACCTTTTTGGCATCAGTCAAAGAAACTGTAGACGCAAAGTTCTTGATTGTGGTTCGCAGAGTATCAATGGAACGACCTTCATCAGATCCGTTAATCATAATATAGTCAGCTCCAACTTCATTACAAAGTGCTTTAGCAATGGTGGTTTTACCAACACCAGCTGTTCCGCAAAACAAGAAAGTTGGTAGCTGTCCTTTAGATACATATTCCCTGAATGTCTGTTTCAACGATTCAGGGAGAACACAATCATCAATTTTTTGCGGACGATACTTCTCTACCCACAGAAACAAATCATCACGTGATTCAATCATAATAAATTCCTTATAACAAAATTAAATATCAAAAATATCTGTCGTTTGGTGTATGGGTATGTAAGTCAATAACCTTTAAATTAAAAGTGAAAGAAATTCTATCATCATCTGATCTATTTTCTTTAACTGCATGCTGTATATTTGATGGAGCTACTACCAAAGAATGTTCAACTGGTGGCACATAATGTTTAACTGCAGTTATGTTATTTCGATCTTGAAAATACTTGGCTGCAAAATTATAATATGTACTAACATCTGGAGTGAAATATACTAAGTCACCACACTCAGGTTTGGCTTTAACATAATATGTTCCAGATAAAACATTGCCAGGATGTGGATGACTTTCTAGATGAGATCCAGGTGGATAAATGTTAAACCAAACAGAATCAACAACAAGATTAACTGTCGGTCTGGGGTTTAATTCTTTAAAGCATGGGTTCACTAAATCAAAAACCATCTTCATTAGTTTTGCAGTTTCTGGAAATGGTAAAAAGTCTTTATTTGTTAAATTAAAACTTTTCCACTTTAGCGTATATTTAGAATGTCCCTCTGGATTTCTATATTCGGGGTCTTTAGTTCTAAGTGTATATGCATGGTTGGCAACTTTAGAATTGTCTATTGCCAAATTATCCCACTGCCAAATTGGATATGTAAATATATCCGTTCTTTTCATCAATAACTCACTCAAATGTTGAGTCTGCTTCAACAGCAACATAATAAACCAAATCTCCAGCACCTTTGAAGCGAGAGATCTTCTTGGAAGAAATGCTCACATCATAATCGCCAGGAAGCATCTTTAGGTTCTCAACTTTCAAGTTTGCTTTGAAAGTTTTGTTTGTAGTTCCAACGCTCTCATTAAAAGAGTTTGCTGTAGAATTCTTCTTGTCACCAACGACTGCAGTGATAGATGATCCGTCACCAATAATAGACAAGTCTTCGCTACGAAGAACGCCAGCAGTCTTGCGAATCATATCCAACTGAGTCGCAGTTAGTTTAAAATTGATTTCTGCTTCAGGGAATGTAATCGCCTTTTGTGGAGCAGTCAATACTTCAGGTGATGCAGCGAAGTATTTGATAGTACTCTTACCTTGTTTGATAGTCACATACTTATCGCTGAATTCAAGTTCAGGATCTTCAAACAAAGACATGGCACCCAAGAACTCATTGAGATCGTAGATACCAAAGTCAGGGAATGTTTCTGCCACTGTCGTGTCAGCCATCACATTTTTCTGCGATGAGATTGTTGCAAGTTTATTACCTTGCTTCAACAACAGGTTGCTGTTAATACCAGCAAAGTTTTTAATTACTGCAACTGTTTCTTTAGATAACTTCATTGTTTCTCCTATTCAAATGTAACATAACTATGTATTCTTATTTTACTCTCAAAATACATAAAAGTAAAATTATTTTTCATCTTTAGAATATTTCACATCGTGTTCATATAAGAACATCAAGCAACACATTGCATGCGCCAAGTGATTCTTTCCAGTTTCGGGATCGTTTTGCTCTCCCTCTTTCCATGCCCAGAGATGTCTTTGCATTGCATCAAAATATCTACGCTTAGAATCTGGAACATGTTTCCAATTATCTGGTTCGTATTTCTCCGCACCAAATGTTAGAATCTCTACAGTTGCTTTTAATGCCAAAGGTGGAATCAAACCATATTGTAGTTTGCCACCATCAAATTTACGACCACCTGTAGTGGCGTTTTGGGATTTTTTAACTTCTTCTTTAGTTGCCATTATATCTCCACTACAAAAATTAGTGCTGGTTTATCATTTTATAGTCTCAAACCAGCAAATGTCGACTGCATCGATTTATCGCTCTTTAGTTTAAAGTCTGCTCAGCGAAAGGACGCACTTGTCCTGTGGAGATACGACTCTGATTAACCACGTGTGAATAAGTTGGAACCTGAAATACGAGCAGCCAAACTAATCATACGACGTGAAGGTTGACCCATACGGTACTTAACAACTTTAGAGCCATTCACAACTGCGTCATTTGCGTAAACACAATAACCTTGCTCACGCAGATTACGGATTGTGCTAGCAGGATGTGCAATACCAAAAGATGCAGTAATCTGCTTGGCAGTAAATACCTTACCGTTCTTCAAATGCTTCAAAAGTAGATCTTGTTTAGACATTATAAAATATCTCCATAATTAATCGCCATCAATAAAAAAGATCGGGGGAGGTGATGGCATTACCTCTTCCCCGACTGGAAACTAGAAGATTAAACTTCGATACCATTCTCACGCAAGATTGCATTGAAATCTTCAACATCTTGATCGTGAGTAGGTGACTCATCAACAATTTGCTCCAAACGAGTTTTCTTAGGAGCAGTTGCTTTAGGGGTTTTAACCTTAACAACTTTAGGTTGTTTCACTTTCACTGCTTTAGGAGCAGACTTGGCAGCAACATACTCAGAAAGTTCTTTCTCAGATGGCCATGGCATTTGATAAGTACCACGTCCAACGATGTTAGTTTTCTGAAGCCACATAGGGAAACCGAGTTTCTCACCAGTAGAGCCACGCTGTTCTTTCAGAAGAAAGTAACCAGCAAGCAACTCTTTCCAAGTAAGATCTTTCTTAGTTTTATACTGCGGACAAACATCCAGAATACGCACGCAAAATGCTTTTTGTGCTTTAGACAGATCTGCAAACTTTTTCATAATATATACACCTTTCAAAGTTAATAATCAACTACAAAAACAATTATACACTAAAACCCATTATTTGTCAAATTAAAATGGAACTTCCTGAGTAGGTTCTTGCACAACTGGTGCTTGCTCTACTACAGGTTCTGGTTGCGGGTTTGCAACTTTATCATAAAGGTCAATAAATGCAGCTTTAGTTGCAGCATCGAAACGATTGCAACAGAGTTCAACTGCTTTCTGACGATTCTTGAAAATCGCAAACGCACGAACGATGTGAATCATACGACGAGTCGTAATGGTTTCATCCACACCACCATCCTCGAAAGTGCGACGGATTGCATCTGCCCACTTAACGAGTGTCTCTGCAAACTCTTCGTCAATACACGAATAAGTTTCCATGAGATTCTTGATAATTTTAATTTCTACTTTTGCAGCAGGATATTCTTGCTCAAAAGTAACAGCAAATCGCTCCAAGAATGCTTCGTTCAGAATGTTAGTACCGATGTAACGACCATCGTCTGAACCCTTACCCTTAGTATTCGCTGTTGCAATAACATTGAATCCATCAGCAGGAACAATCATCTCATTCTTGAGTTTGAAGTAATAAGGTTTACCCTCGAGGATCGGCTGCAAACACAGCAAAGTATTGGCAGAGCCAGCATCGATCTCATCAAGCAACAGAGTCGTACCAGTACGCATAGCAATCAGAACTGGTCCTTCAACAATTTGTACGTTACCATTCTCCAAAGTTTTGGAGCCAATAAGTTGCTCTTCGTCAGTCATCATGTTTAGGTTAACACGAATCAAAGGTTTCTTATACTTGGCACAAATTTGTTCAACCATGGTTGACTTACCATTACCAGTTGGACCACTAATGTATGCAGGATAGAAAATACCTGACTTAATGATAACTTCCAAGTCTGAGTAATTACCAAAGGGAACAAAGTTATTGTCCTTCTTAGGGATTAGTGCTTTAGTATTTGAATAGTCCACAACAAAAGATTCTTCAGGTTCTGGTTTGGTTTTAACTACGGTATTACCCACAACTGCTACTGCAGGTTTACCACCATTGATAGAATACAACCCACGACCGATTACATCTTGCATCAGCCAAAGAGGATGGTAGTCGATTTTGTTTTTGCTACGAACTTCGAGCAACTGCTTACGTGTCACAGTACCAGAAGTTTTAACATCGGGAAACATCTCAAAGAGTTTATCTTCGAAGAATGCTTTTTGTTGCTCAGTAATTTTTGCCATCTTTCACTCCAGTCATAATAAAATTGAAACAACACACCAAGAATTTTCATTCTATAATAAAATTATACCCTATTTTTGAATTATTGTAAAGCCCCAAAAACCCTCTGAAATAGAGGGTTCCAGGAAACCCTTGCAAAATGTAGGGTTATGCAACATATCCAATAAAGTTATTCAGCAATACTCGGCTAGTTTTCTTGGTATTCAAGTACTTACCGAAAGTTTTTGCAATATTCTTAGCATTGGCTTCTGGGTTAACATCCAACTCTCCCTCCACGATTTTCGTAGAAGATTGCGGGATCAAGAACAAATCGTCACGACCTGTATTCTTG
>Ga0255150_1000351_pt1 | contig 16044 bp, 33 predicted proteins | sample Atl_Yuk_RepA_8h_FD_183634 | JGI IMG/M metagenome (GOLD analysis project Ga0255150, IMG submission 183634) | Freshwater microbial communities from Altamaha River, Georgia, United States - Atl_Yuk_RepA_8h | ecosystem: Environmental > Aquatic > Freshwater > River | place: USA: Georgia | collected...
TGATCGCAGGCGTCACCGGCGCAGGCAACACCGCCCGCTGGACAATCTCAGGCGCCATCAAGCGCGGCGCCAGCGCAGCCACCACCGCCATGGTCGGCACACCCACCGTCACGATGACCCACAACGATGCCGGTGCAGCCGCCTGGACCGTGGCCGTCACCGCCGACACCACCAACGGTGGCATTGCCGTCACAGTCACCGGCGCGGCATCCACCACCATCAGGTGGGTGTGCAAGATCAACACTACCGAGATGACCTACTGATGGCCCTGATCACCGACCTCGCCGAGACTCCGTTCGGCATCGCCATCCCCGGCGCCTACGCCAGGATCTCCCTGCTCCGTGCCGACAAGCACGGCTTGCTGCTGCAGGTCAGCCACTACGCCACTGAGGCAGCCGCCAAGGCCGGCGCCAGCCCCATCCTCGACCGCACCGAGTTCGCCCCCACCGAGGAGCTGGCCCCCGGCCCCAACCCGCTGGCGATCGGTTACGCCTGGCTCAAGCAGCAGCCTGCCTACGTCGACAGCAAGGACACCTGATCATGGCCTCCCGCAGCGAGCAGATCCTTGCTCACATCGCAACCACCCTGGCGGCCACCGCCGGCATCGGCACCGTCTACCGCTCCAGGGTGGAGGCCTTCTCTCGTGATGAAGCGCCCGCCATGGTGATCGAGCCCGGTGGTGAAACCGCTCGCGAGATGAGCACCTGCAAACTCGACTGGACGTTGCCGGTGCTCATCGCCATCCACACCCGTGGCAGCATCCCTGATCAGCTGGCCGATCCGATCCGCGTCTCAGCTCACAGCCTGCTCATGGCTGACCGCACCCTCGGCGGACTGGCGCTGGACATCATCCCGCTCGGCACCGATCCACAGCGCGACAAGGCCGATCTCACCTCCCTCTGGCTGGTCTGCACCTATCAGGTGCGCTACCGCACCCTGGCCAACAACCTGGAATCTGCATAGCACAGGCCAAGCTAGGCTGGTCACAGATCATGTCTGCGTCAATGGCTCGCACCCAGATCAAGCCGCAGGCTGAGGATGCACCTCTGCCGCCACCGCCCGCCGAAGGTGGCAGCTACATCCTCTCCGGCGGCTCCTGGCTGTGCGTGCAGCAGACGGCGCCCGCCGCCGCCGCTGCAGACACCGCCCCCGAATCTGAGGACTGACCCATGGCCCTGTGGCGCAATCGCCTGGCCCTCGTCAAGACCGAGGCCACCTATGGCACCAGCAGCAGCCCCGCTGCCACCGATGCTCTGCTGTTCACCGAGCTCGACATCGAGCCCCTGGCGCTTGAGCTGGTTGAGCGCGAAACCATTCAGGCATACATGGGCAACCGCGCCAGCGTGGTTGCTCAGCGATCGGTGCCGCTCAAGGCCACGGTTGAACTGGCCGGCTCCGGCACGGCTGGCACCGCCCCCCGCTGGGCGCCGCTGATGATGGCCTCGGCCTGCAGCGAGACGGTCGTCGCCAGTACCAGCGTCACCTACGCCCCGGCATCCTCCAGCCACAGCTCCTACACCTGCGACTTCTACGCCGACAACGGCAGCCGTCAGGCGATCACCGGCATCCGTGGCACTGCAGAGATCAGCCTCACCGTGGGTGAGATCCCGACGATCGCGTTTGAGCACATGGGGCTGTATGCCGCCCCCGGCGCCCTGAGCCGTCCGTCGGAGACCTACTCCGCCCAAGCTGCGCCCGTGGTGGTCAATGCCGACAACACCGCCAGCGTCAGCGTGCATGGCTTCAGCGCCTGCCTGCAGTCCTTCACCCTGTCCCTAGGCGTCGAGACTGTGTTCCGCCAGCTGGCCGGCTGCACCAAACAGGTGCTGGTCACCGATCGCAAGGCCACCGGTTCGATCACGATCGAGCTGCCTGCCTTCGCCACGAAGGATTTCCTCACGCTGGCCAGCAACCAGACCACCGGCGCGATCAGCTGGGTGCATGGCGCCACCGCAGGCAACATCATCACCTTCAACGCCAGCACCTGTGCATTCGATGCGCCGACCATTGAGGATGGTGACAGCGTGACGATGATCACCCTGCCGTTCCGTCTGCTGCCCAGCGGCAGCGGTAACAACGACTTCTCCCTCGCTCTGACCTGATGGCCTTCATCCTCGAACAATCGCCCACCTTCTCCTGGCCGATCGTGATCCGGGAGCTGGTGGACGGTGGCCGCTACCGCACCCATCAGTTCGAGGCGGTGTTCAACCGCCTGCCGCAGGATCGGATGGAGGAGGTGCAGCTGGCCTACCACCGCATCAAGACCGAGGTGCAACGCGATGAGCTGATCGACGCGCTGCCCACCCGCGAGATCGCATCTGAGATCCTGGCCGGCTGGAAGGGCATCACCAACCCTGACGGCACCGATGTGGAATGCACGCCCGCCACAAAGGAGCAGCTGCTGAAGGTGGCCACCGTGGCCGACGTGCTGGTGGCCACGTTCTTCGAGGCGCACGAGAAGGCGCGAGCAAAAAACTGACGGGCGCCGTGGATCACCTCATGCGTGCTGGCAAGGGTGACACGGCGCAGCTGCAGAGCGATGCCGCTGCTTATGGGGTGATCCTGGAATCGCATCATCTGGCGCCCGCGCACTTCACGCTGTGGCATGATCTTTGGCCGGCAGTGCATCTGTTCATGCGATGTCTGACTCAATGGCGCACCAGCATCGACGGTGTGGTCGGGTTGGATTATGGGGTGATGCTGCAGCTGGCCAGTCTGCTCGGGGTGACAGTGACCGAGCAGGTGCTTGATGATGTGCAAGTGATGGAAGCCCACGCGATCGCCAAGGCGAAACGGAGGAAGTGAAATGGCGGTGATGCAAGCGCTGCTGCAGGTCAAGGCTGATGTCACCGGCGAGGGCCAGGTCAACGCACTGGGTCGGGCGATCGGTGGCATCAAGCAGAAGGCCACTGAAGCCAGCGTGGGGCTCAAGGGTCTGACGGCTGCCGCTGGCATGGGCGGCCTGGCCGGATCATTCAGCATGCTGGCACCGCTGCTCAGCGTCGGCGGCCTGGTGGCCATGACCAAGAAGACGCTCGATGCTGGCAATGAAATGTTCAACCTGTCACAGAAGACAGGCGTGAGCGTTGAGGCATTGGCGCGATTCAAGAAAGCAGCATCAACATCCGGCACAGATGTTGAGACGGTGGCCAAGGCGATCACCAAACTTTCCAAGGGAATGTTTGAAGCAACGCAGACTGGGACCGGCCCAACAGCAAACGCATTGAAAACCCTTGGTGTCAGCGCAACTGATGCAACCGGCAAGCTGCGCAGCGCTGATGCCGTCATGCTCGACATCGCGACGAAGTTCAAGGGCATGCCTGATGGTGCGCAGAAAACTGCTCTTGCGATGCAGTTGTTCGGCAAGTCTGGCGCTGAACTGGTGCCAATGCTGAATCTTGGCGGCGAAGCGATCGACAAGATGAAGGTGAAGATGACAACCGCCTTCGCAGAGAAAGCTGATCAATACTCCGACAAGCTGACCATGCTCGGCGGCAAGGTTGGTTCTCTCGGCGCTGACATCGCAATCGTCCTGCTGCCTGTGCTGGACAAGATGGCTGATGGCATCACGGCTGTTGTCGACTGGTTCAACAAGCTGGATCCAGGTATCCGCAACGCGATCGTTGCGGTGTCGCTGTTCGCCATCAGCTTCGGCGCCATCGCTACGGTCATTGGCACGGTCGTTGGTGCGCTGGGCACGATCGGCACAGCCGTCGCCGGCCTGGGTGCTGCATTCGCCGGCACCGGCATTGCTGCCACGATCGCCGGCTGGTTGCCTGCGATCATCGGCGCCACCAGTGGGATCGTGGCGGCCCTCGGCGGCATCCTGACCTTCGTCACCGGCACGCTGATCCCTGGCCTGCTGGCGGTGGTGACTGGCCCTGTCGGTCTGACCGTGCTGCTGGTGGCCGCGATCGTGGCGTTGTTCATCGCCTTCCGTGAGCCGATCATGAACTTCCTGACCTGGGTATGGGAGAACCTGGTGGGAGGCTTTCAAAAGATCGCTGATTGGTATATGAATGTCTATGTTAAGTTCTGGGTTGATCTGTGGGCCAACTACATCGTCAAGCCAATTACAGATTTTCTGTCCTGGTTTGGCAATGTGTTTATGAAAGGCTGGGAAGCCTACGTCAAGAGCATCCGAGGCATATGGGATGCAGCTGCTGGGTTCTTCACACAGGCATGGCAAAATGCTGGCAACTTTATTACCGGAATATGGGGTGGCATCATCAATGGATTGCGAGGGATTGTCAATAGTTTCTTTGGAGCCTTCTTTGGCCAGATCAATTCAGCAGTTCGTGCCATCAATGTATTGATCGCCGGCTTCAATAAACTGCCTGGCCCTGATATTTCGTTTATTCCTCAGGTGCCTGTTCCTCGATTCGCCGAGGGCGGCGTCGTTGATCGCCCCACTCTGGCCATGGTTGGCGAAGGTGGCGAGCGCGAGTACATCATCCCTGAGTCGAAGATGGCAGGCGCTGCCGCGGCCTACCTCGGCGGCGCCCGCGGCGCGTCGGTGGTTGGCCCCAGCACCATCAACGTGACCACCGGCCCGGTGCTGCAGCAGCAGGGTCAGAACTGGGTCACGATGGCTGACCTGCAGCAGGCGATGCGTGCCACCGAGGCCGCCACCCTGCAGCGCATTCGCACCCCTGCCGGCCGCGCTGCCTTGGGCATCCGATGACGGTCGTCTCTCAGAGCCAGTTCCTCAGGGTCTACACCAGCGCCGGTGCAACCCTCCACCGCTGGCAGTCGTACTACGCCCACACCACGCAGCAGCACGCTGGAGCGCTGTGGTCCTACCTGCCGTTCGATGCGTCTGGCATCACAGCCGGCCAGACAGGTGACGAATCTGGCGTGACCATTACGCTGCCAGCGGTGCCAGCGGTGGTGGATGCGATCGAGCTGGCGATCACCCAGTCGCATCGGTGGGAGCTGACCATCTACCAGTTCACGCCAGGGCGCGAGCAGCAGCAGATTTTGGTGGAGACCTTCACCGGCGAGATCGTTCGCGCAGTGGCAACACTCGGCGCGATACGAATCGACCTTGGCTCTACCCTGTCACCAGTGGGTGCGCAAATCCCACCTCGGACGCTGACCAGTAACCTGATCGGCAAAGGCTGCAGACTATGAGCGGGCTGATCTCTAGCGATCCACTGGCGACCCTGGCCATGGAGTCAGGCATGGTCCGGGCGCCACTGGCCGAGGGTGCAGCGCAGGGCGACACACAGCTCGACAGCAAGCAGCGTGCAGCGGCCATCGGCGAACCGGTGCCGATCGTGTTCTGTCGCCGTGATGAGACAGCAGGCACGGGTGGTGTCCTGATCTCTCCAGCCGCCACTGAGGCACGGTTCAGCAACGATGCCAGCAATGCCGTCACGGCGTCCTACCACCTGGTGCTGAGCGAGGGGCGCATCGGTTCGATCCAAGTGCGTGATGTCTTCCAGCGATCCTGCCGGGTTGGATCCCACAGCCAGACGTATGACCGTCGAGCTGGCACGTGGGAGCCCGGCAACTACATCACGGCGCACGCTGGCTACACAACACCGGAATGCCCGTACTATTGCGGGACGATTGGTGTATATACCGGCATGTCAACGCTGTCGTTTACTGTTACGATCCCGGATGGATTTGATCAATGGGATCGACAAGTGCATTGCTTCATCCGAAACGGAATGGAAGTAACGCGGCTGTTGGATAACGTAACAGGATCCAGCAACAACTTCGCCGATCTATACAACTGGTCTCTGAGTAATTGCGCCAAGCTGAGCGCCGATCAGATTGATTACAGCAGCCTGGCAAGCGCAGCGCAATTCCTGCATGTCAATGGTTTTAACTGCGACATCAATATCACCAAGAGTCAGAACCTTGGCGACATGGTGGCCGACATGGCGCCATATTTCTTGCTGACCGAAACCCGCGTTGCGGGTCGTCGCGGCTTACGGCCGGTGCTGCCAGTCAACAGCGATGGCACAATCAAGACAACACCAATCGAGTGGGCCTATACGTTTACAGAAGATCATATTTTGCCGGATCAGTTGCAGATCAGCTATGTGCCGCCAGCCGATCGCAAGCCATTCGCCGTGCGTGCAATCTGGCGGCAACAGCTTGATGATGATCATGGCATCATCCGCTCCAGTGAAGTGCGCCTGGCTGGAGAGGCAGAGGAAGGGCCGTACGAACAGCATGACCTTTCGCAATTCTGCACACGCGAAAACCATGCAGTAAAGATCGCCGCATACATTCGTGCGCGACGGAAATACACAACGCACACAGCCAGCGTGTCATGCCGGACGATCGACTTCCCGCAGACCCTGCAGGCAGGCGACATCGTGCGACTAAAGCTGTACCGCTCTAGCGACATTGCAGCATCGGGGTTGTGGGATTACCTTTACCAAATCGAGCGCATCACCAAGACAGCAGCCGGTGATGTCAGCATGGATCTGGTTCATTTTCCGATCAACAGTTCAGGCGTGAGCCCTATTGCGTTAGCAGTGGCTGAAACGTTTGGGACTGGCATTATGCTGACCAGTAATCGCACGGGAGTGAGCTGCGACGCAAGTCCTTCTAGAGCAAGCGATACGAGCGTACCAGCGGAGACGTATCAGTCTGGAACATACGTTGCTCCAGTCAGCTACATATACGGCGGAGGCATCTGGGAGGAATGGTCGCAGGTCCCACCTGACATTGATGAAGAGGTGCCGCCAAACGTAATTCTCAACGAGCCGAAAGACCCGCCACCGGAGGAACCGCCAGAAGAAAAACCTGAGCCAGCGCCTGAGGCAGAGACTGAACCGCAACCACCACCGCAACAGGTTTCAGGATTTCAAGGTCCTTTTGCTCCGGAAAATTGGATAGAACATAAAATAATCTTCTATGATAACGAATGGCGAGAGCCAGGTTTTTACAACCCAGGATTGTATGGAGGATATGTTGTCTACGGATACACCAATGGCGTACCGACCGAAGCGACGCTATACGCTCCTAGGGTCGGGGTGCCGGGCCACCCATTTCTCGGCCCTTACTGGCGCACATTTATTCTATCAATTCCAATTTCTTATCCCTGCACAATTTCGTTCAATTGGTCTTTTATTCCACAATCTTATGACATGCAATGGGAAGATGATTTTCCGTTCATAAATTATCCTTTTGATGATGCGACCTTCTCGCAAGAAACATTAGTTTTTCCTAACGGTTTTAATAATACCGCGGGGCCATTCAATCAAAGTGGAACGCATACTGTTACAGCCACTGTTTCCACTAAGTTTGCATTTCAGATTGATTCAGTGGATTCTGATCTACAAAGAGGCAGATTCATAATCAGCAATTTCGTCGTAACCCCCTTGTAGCCATGGCCCTGTTCCCCGCCCTCGCCCCCAGCACCAGAACCTTCACGCCAGGCAGTCATCCCTTCACCGCCTACACATCCATGTCCGGCCAGCAGAGCCGGGTGCGGCATTCATCCATCACCCTGAGCGGTCAGCTTGATCTGACATTCATCCGCCTAAGCCCTGCTGATCGGCAGGCGATCGAGGATCACTACCGCGGGCAGTTCGGCGAGTTCGTGCCGTTCTACCTGCCAGCTCAGACGTTCTCAGGGTTCACCCCATTGGACGTTGATCCCTCTGGTCTCTGGCGCTATGCGCAGCCGCCCGAGTTTGAGGACCATTGCGGTCCGACCGCAACGGCTACCGTCAAGCTGATCTCTGTGCCAGGCGGTGCAGCCGGCGCCCAGCTGGAGCCTGTCACCGTCTCGATCACAACCGCGTCCTGATCATGGCCACCTTTCCAGCGCTGGAACCTGCCACACGCTCATACAGCATGGGGCGCTATCCGATGGTGACGCAGCAGGTATTCGCCGCCGAGCCGGTGCGATTCCTGCAAAGTGCTGTTTCGATTGGCTATGTGCTCAAGCTGGGTTACACCTTCCTGACCGCAGCCGAGGCGAAGCTGATTCGTGATCACTGGCGTGAGCAGTTCGGCGGCATCGAGCCATTCTTGCTAAGCGATGAGGTGATGCTGAATCACGGCGACGCGAACATCGTCAGCGCCACCAAACGATGGCGCTACAGTTCACCGCCGCAGGAACAGCAGCTGACCGGTGGTCTGGTCAACATCACGCTGGAACTGGAGACCGTCGAGGGCACCTTTGTCCTGGGTGCTGCCATGGCCATCGCCGTTGCGATCGTGGTCGGCAAGGCCAATGCTGGCGGCCCGGCCATGGTCATCGGGATCGTTGTCTCCTTCGCACCAGGCTCGGCCGAGGGGCCCGATCACAAGGCGCCTGGCGTTGATCTCATCATCACCGCCACCATGGCGCCTGGTGCTGGTGGAGCGCCGCCGCTGGAGCGCACCATTAACGCATCCATCACGGCCGGACAGGCCAGCGCAGCGGCCACGGCCATGGCCCGGATTGTCACCGCATCCATCGCAGCCGGCTCTGCCAGCGCGGTCTAGGATCGGTTGACGACTGGTTCACCGTATGGCTTCGCTCGTCTACAACTCCGCCGTGGACGACATGGCGCGTGGTCTGATCGACTTCGACTCAGACACGTTCAAGGCCATGCTGGTCACCAGCACTTACAGCCCCAACAAGGACACGCATGACAAGCGCGACGACGTGACCAACGAGGTGACTGGCACCGGCTACACCGCCGGCGGCACCACCTGCGCGGTCACCGTCACCAAGGACACGGCCAACGACAAGGTGACGATCACTCTTGGATCTGTCAGCTGGTCTAGCAGCACCATCACCGCCCGGGGTTGCGTCTACTACAAGAGCCGGGGTGGCGCCAGCAGCGCCGATGAGATCGTCGCCTACAACGATTTCGGCGGTGACGTGAGCACCACCGGCGGCACGTTCTCAGTGGCGGCAAGCACGATCACGTTGCAGAATTGACCATGCCAGGCGATCACGAGGTCACGCATGGAGACATCCTGCGTGCCATCGGCACCATCGAGGGCAAGCTCGATGCGATGCACAGCAACCTGGGGCAGAAGCACACTGACATTGCCGAGGCGTTTCGACGGCTGGGCGAGGCTGAGAAGCGCATTGCCCAGGGCATGATCATCGCTGTGTCAGTGGGCGTGATCTTCCCGTTGGTGTGGCAGGCCATGGGCACACAAGTGCACTTCGGCCATCCACCGGCTGAGGTCCGGCAGTGATCAACGACATCACGCCGTTCTTCGAGCACTGGAAGGGTCTGCCCCATCAACGCGCCGCGGCGCAGCAGCTGTGGGAGGCGGTGCCGGCCAGCCTGAAGAAGGATGACGCGGCCTGGTATGAGACATGGAAGGCTGCCGGCAAGCAGGCTGAGCCACGGGCGCTGACCAACCCGCTGCAGTGCCGCTACTTCAGCCAGCGCGACTCGGCGACTGAGCATGCCCTCCGGATGTGTTTCAGCAGCAGCTGCGCGATGCTGCTGGAGACCATGCGGCCCGGCACGCTGACCGGCCCCAATGGCGACGACGCCTACCTCGGCCGGGTGCTCCGCTACGGCGACACCACCGAGGCGACCAGTCAGATCAAGGCGCTGCAGTCCTTCGGCATTGAAGCCGGGCTGGTGCGCAACGCCAGCTGGCGCACGATCGAGCAGCAGATCGACCAGGGGATCCCGGTGCCGATCGGCATCCTGCACAAGGGGCCAGTGAGCGCACCCACCGGCAGCGGCCACTGGATCTGCGCCATCGGCTACGACGCCGACGCCCTGGTGGTGCACGACCCGTTCGGCGACCTCGATCTGGTGAGCGGCGCCTACGTCAACAACTGGGGCGCTCGGCTCCGGTACTCCCGCCGCAACCTCGGCCCGCGTTGGATGGTCGAGGGGCCCGGCACTGGCTGGGCAATCATTGCTCAGCCCTAGGCTGGTGCCATCTGCATGTGATCCATGGACGCCAACACCGCCGCGATCGTCGCCATCGCTGTTGCTGCCGGCAGCGAGATCATCGCGCTGTCGCCGCTGAAGGCCAACAGCTTCGTACAGCTGGCGCTGCAGTTCTTGCGCATGGCGTTCCCCAAGCGGTGAGTCGAACGTGCACAAAAAAGGGGCCTTTCGGCCCCCGGTAGTTCAGTCCTCCTCGATCATCTGATCGACCGTCTCGATGATCCGATCAGCGGCCTGGATCAGGCCAGCCACGTTCTCTTGGAAGCGGCGATCGGATTCCTCAAGCGCGGCGATCAGCTCGGCGAGGCTTTCTGAAATCTTCATGTTTCTAGATGCGGGGTACAGGGCATCTCTGCCCTGCACTCAAGGTACTGCCGGGGCCTGCCCATGCACAGGGTCGTGTCACAACTCTTCACATTTTCGTGGGCACAAAAAAAGGGGCCCCGCAGGGCCCCGTGTTCAGGCTGCAGCCTGCTGCGCCTTGAGGATTGCGGCGTCGATGAACGCTTCTCGTAACACTCGGCCCCGGTTGCCCGGGGCATGCCCTCAGCAGGACCACTCTTCGAGTTGGGCGGCCAGGTCACGCATCTCTGCGGCCAGTGCCAAGCCCCGCTCGATCGAGCGTCCGTAAGCCGAGAGGGCGGCGTCCAGTTCAGCGAGCAGCAGCGCTGTCTCCTGGCGGTCCGCCTCGATCTCGGCGAGGAGGGCGCGGTCGGCGTCGGTCATGTCGATCTCCGGTGTGTGGATGAGCCCCCAGGCGGGACTCAGCGGTGCCTGGGTGTGGGCCACCACCGGGATCGGGGCCGACGCCCCGCGAATATGCAGTTGTCCAGGTTCTGGGCTCTGGGCCCGATGCGTTCATCATGCACCCGGCCGCTGCTTCATGCCGTGGGGATGTCGCAATCCGTAACACACGGCCCGAGATGGCGGATCCGGTAAAGCCCGCCGCCGGGCCGGTAGTCGAGCAGGTCGGCCTCCCACAGGCGGCTGAGCCGGCGGCTCACGGCCGACTGGCTGCAGCGCCAGTGTTCGATCAGATCGGCGGTGCGGACCAGGCACGGCGGATCCACCAGCTGGCCCAGGTCGAGCCAGTCGAGCAGCACGCCATCCGGCACGCGATGGCGCAGGGACAGGAGATCGGTGGGGGTCATGAGGATGCCCCGGTTGCACGGGGCCTGTGGGCGATCAGACCGAAGCCAGCTGCTCGCGAATCCGGCCCATCACCTTGGCCGATCGGCGTGCGCGCGGCGCTGCGGCCGGCTGCAGTCGCTCGGCGATCGCTGCCAGCTGCTCAAGGGCATGTTGCGCCTGGCCCAGGCGGTCACAGGCGTCGCGGTATGCCTGCTCATAGAGGTCGACGCGCTGCACCACCTCCTCGGCCGGCAGGTAGGAGCCGGCAGAACTGATGTGGACGTAGACCGGTTCCGGCTGAGGTTCACCCTCGCGCACGATCTGCACGGAGCGGATCAGGTTGCGGGCCTGGTGCTCGCGATGAAGCTCGGCCGCCACCTCGTCGTTCCACTCAAAGACAGGGTGGAGGGGCGCGTCATCGGGGCGAGCATCTTGGACGACGAGCGGAGCGGTGAGCTCACCGTTCTCGCGGGAAATGCGCGCCAGCTCTTGGCCGGCGACCTGAGCATCGACACCGCTGACGCGGGTGCCGGTGCGGAAGCTGTAGGTGATGGTCATCTGAGTTGAGAGTGAAGGTGAAGGGGCGGAGAGACCGCCCCGATGGTGCCAAACCGGCGGTGCCGGTGCGTGCGATAGCGAGCCGAGGCCCGCCTAGCCAAGCCAGACCGGGGCGTGCCCGATCAAGCCATGGCTCGCCTTGCCTGCGGTGCCGCACCGCGCCCCGCCGGGCCATGCCTGGCCAAGCCTGCCGAACCACGCCTGGCCCGGCCTTGCCAGGCCGCGCCTCGCCGCGCTCAGCCCCGCCTCGCCTTGCCTGCGATGGGATGCCAAGCCTCGGCTGGCCTTGCCCCGCCTTGCCGGCGATGCCTGACCCGGCCGGGCCTTGCCTGGCCACACCATGCCGCGCCACGCCTGCCGCGTCGGGCCGTGCCATGCCGGGCCATGCCGGGCCATGCCATGCCTGCGGTGCCGAGCCCCGCCAAGCCGGGCCATGCCCGGCCTTGCCATTCCAGCCATGCCTGATTCTCTCCATCACACGATCTCGAACAGGCCGAAGCCCAGGCCGGCGCTCATCTTCGAGTCCGGCCGTCCCTCACCGATGCCCACCTGCAGGCCCACACGGGCGATCAGGTTCACCACGTCATCGGATGTGAGCATCCCGGCGTCGTACCGGATCCGCAGCGTGGCGCTCCACTCGCGGTAGAGCGGCCGGCAGCGCAGGTCGACCACACCAGTGGCGTTCCGCGTCGGGGCCACCCACGGCTCAGCTTCACCGCTGGTCAGCCGCACCAGTGGCGCGCCGTCCACGCGATCGAAGCCGTCCTGCAGCACCATGAACGCCAGCTTGGCGTGCGTCATCTTGAAGCCGCACGCCCGGCAGGCGCTGATCGCAGCATTGCGGAAGGCCGCGGCATGGATGCCTTCCCAGCCTTCGTCGGCGATGTGCTTGGCACCTTCATAGAGGGACTCGAAGTCCTTGGCCTCACGCTGCTTCCGGCTTTTGGCGGTGCTGCCAGCCTCCTGGGTCTGGCGCATCATCTCCATTGCCTTGGCGCTGAAGCGGTTGATCACCAGCGGAGCAGTGCCTTGGATGTTGATCTCAAGCCGGCGAAAGTCCGGCGGGGTGATGGTCGCGATTGCGGCCGCTTTCGTGGTTGCCATTGAGTGATGGGGTGAATGTCGGACCTCTCGGCCCGTGAGCACAACCTATGGGCCAGGGTTCCCCCGTCCAGCCTCATCGCCCCAAACCGTTACAACCTGTCACACTCCAAGGTCGTCGCTCACCCTGGCGACGGCGAATGAAAAAGCCCGGCTGTCTCACGGCCGGGCCCCACTCCCATCACACCGGTTCGCGCCGGCAGTCCTACGCTACCTCCGACCCCTGCCTGGGCTCGATGTTCTGGCTGGACATGAACCTGTCGCTCTCGGATCAGTTCGAGATCGAGAAGCAGGTGCGCTACATCCAGGGCTGCACCGATCTGCAGGAGCTCAGGCACCTGGCGGTGGAGCTGCTGCGGTTCTCATCGCTGCAAGCCCACATCTCCAGCCAGCTGGTGCTCCAGACGGCCGAGATGGAAGCCGACATGATCGGCGAGCCGACGGCTGAGCACCAGCAGCTGGCGGCCGAGATCCTGGCTCAGCGGGCGAGCAGCTGATCGAGGTAGAGCTCAGCCTGCCAGCGATCCTCTGCGTAGCGGCAGACACCATGAGCGCAGGCGCGGTGCTCAATGTGGCCGCGATCGGTCCGCAACACTTCGATGGTGCCGCCGTCGCGGTGGATCACATCGAGCACCTGGGTCACGGGAGGATCCTCGACGCCAGCCACAGAGTAAGGCCGCAGACCACGCAGTAGGCGACGGTGAGCAGGAGGAAGTCGTGGAGGGTCATGGGACCTGCCGCTGCAGCAGCTCGGCGGCGCGATCAAGCCGATCAGCTTGGCGGATGTCAAACGAGGTAGGTGCAGGTTCTCCTGGTTTGCCATGGCGTCTCCAATAGGCAATGCCCTTTAGCGTCTCGACCAACTCCGCCACCTCACCATCGCTAGGCTGCCCAGTGACAGAGGCCGGCTCCCTGCCTTGCGGCACAGCCGGTTCATCTGCCAGGGCGGCGCGGGCCTCAGCATCAATGTGAGGCGGCACAGAGCTGCCCGTCCGGTGCGCGTGGACGTAGATGGCCATCAGGTATCGAAGGTCCGTCATCATCCCCTGCTCCCCTGCACGGTGGCATCCCCGTTGTAGCGGCCAGTGACTGCGTAGCTGCGCTGGGGGGTGGCGGCCATCTGGTGGAACACCATCTGGCCGATCTTCATGCCCGGCCACAGGGCGACCGGGTGCAGCTGGCGGCTGTTGACCAACTCAAGGGTCATGACCCCGTGGAAACCTGGGTCTGCGTACCCAGCCATCAAGTGTTCGATCCCCTCGCGGGCGCGGGAGGACTTGAGCATGAACTGCGCGGCGATGTCGTCGGGCAGATGGAACGTCTCAACCGTGCAGGCCAGCACGAACTGCCCCGGCTTGGGCAGGTAGGGGTTCTCCTGCGTGTGCTGGTGCAGCGGGTAGGGCACCAGCTCCAGGCCCTCGGCAGATTCGATCAGCAGGGTGGGGCCGAGTCGCACATCCAGCGACGCCGGGTTGACCAACTCAGGATCAAAGGGACTTACCATGCCGCCGTTGCAGCGGGCGGTGATTTGCCAGTCAGCGAGGATCACTGCTCCACCTCCTGCTGCTGTTGCGCAGCTTGGGCGAGGCCGGTGTAGAGCGCGTGCATCGGGTGCGCCGGGTCGTGCCGGCCGTCAGCCTCGTAGAGCGCTTCGAGGCGGTCTTGCACCGCCTGTTGTTGGATGGGGTCGCAGTTGTTCATCGTTCGGTTCCGTTGAGGCGATCGGCTACCAGCTGGGCGTAGCCGGCGATGTCGTGCCAGTTGTCGGCATAGTCGGGGTCTCCGTTCAGGATCCGCCCGATCTTGTGGCAGATCATGTCCAGGGCCTCCTGCTGATCATGGGCCAGCGCTTTTCGGCGCAGATGCAAATGCCTATTGATGATCTGCTTCAGATCTTGAGTGCATTCGGCATGCCCAGTGAACTTGCCGTAACGCTGGCCCCGCTCCTGCAGGGTGTCGGTGATGTCCATCAGATCACAGTCCGGGTGTTGTGGTTTGGGTCGGTCTCATCCAGGTGGCACTCAGGCCCGAAGCCGGTGGCGAGCACTTCAGCGCGGGATGGCTCGGCTCGCTCGGCGTCGGTGGCCTGCAGGCTATCCAGCCAGCTGTCCAGGGCTGCCCTGCTGGTGGTGCTGCCCTTCAGCCTGAGGAACCGCCGCAGCTCGCGCTGGCAGCGGATCCACACGCTGGCGCTGCGGGCGTGAGCGATGAAGAACCGGCCGTTGATGTCGCGGCCGGTCTCGATGCTCATCCCACCCTGCAGGTTCAGGCGGTCGCGGCGCATGCCCTGATCTCAGTGGACCATCCATGGACGTGACGCAGCAGCGCCTGGCGCTCATGCGCGAGGTCGAGCGATGGCGTCAGCCACGCAGCGTCAGCATCGGTGTCGACCGTCAGCCCGGCGGCGAACGGTGCAGTTTGATCAGTGCCGGCCGGTGCGCAGATCCAGGCGCGGCCGCGGCGAAGGTAGTAGTGCTTCACAGGACAGGGAGAGGAATGGTGGAGCAGTGGATGCGCGGCACCAGCCAGACGCTGGCGTCGTTGGTGGCCAGCACCTCGTAGTAGGGCCAGCCACGGATGGTGAGAACACCGGTGACGGTGGCGGTGTCGAGCACGCCCCAGCCGAGGATGTAGACCTTCTGGCCGCGTTCGTAGCGCTGGCCCCGGCGGTGGGTTCTCATGGCTGCTTCAGCGCCTGGCATGCGCGGACATGGCCAGCATTGCAGTCAGCGCGGGTCATGTCATCCAGCGTGGTGGTGAGGCAATACCAGAAGGCACCGGCGATGCCGGTGCAGATGGCGAGGCCGGCGGTGAAACGGAGGAGGGATTGCACGGTTTGCACGGTTTGCACGGTTCGGGAGTGGGTGCCGGGGTGGGCCCCCGGCGGGCCGTGGAGGTCAGGCCAGGTGGGCCTGACAAGTCCCGATCCAGCGCTGCAGCTCACCATGTCGGCGCTGCAGCTCCAGGTAACGGCCGGGATCACTGTGCGGCAGCAACCCGCGAAGCTCGCGAGCGATCTGCTCGGCCTCAGTGGTGAACTGAGCAATCAAGGCAAGGATCTGATCCTGCATTGTTCAGGACCGGCTCGGGGCCGGGCGGGGTGGTGGCCGTCTCCGGCCGTGAGCCAATCATCCCCGCTGCACTGCCCCACGACCACGCCCCTGTCGCAAACCTTCACACACGCATTCCGCCTAGCATCCCCGCAGCAGCCATGCGCTCATGCAGGCCCGGATCGACGGCACCGAGCTGGTGACCGCCAGACAGGCCCGCATCAGCTTCCGCCAGAGCATCTTCAACGCATGGGCCCACCGCTGCGCCTACTGCGGCCAGCCGGCACAGAGCCTCGATCACATCCAGCCCAAGGCTCGCG
>Ga0255150_1000354_pt1 | contig 15994 bp, 27 predicted proteins | sample Atl_Yuk_RepA_8h_FD_183634 | JGI IMG/M metagenome (GOLD analysis project Ga0255150, IMG submission 183634) | Freshwater microbial communities from Altamaha River, Georgia, United States - Atl_Yuk_RepA_8h | ecosystem: Environmental > Aquatic > Freshwater > River | place: USA: Georgia | collected...
AACCAGCTGAGTAATTCAGCACGGGTCCAACGAACATTGGCAATATCAGTTAACTGAATTGCCGCTTTGTTGAGAATGGTTTGAGCGGTTACCGTACCCATAATCTACCTTATGGTGTTACAGCCAATGCTGCAACAATTGCAGGAACTTGAGTGCCAGCCCACAAACCTTGAACAACCAAGTTGTTTGAAGTTGCGGAGCCTGCGTCAAGGCCAGTGATGCCTAGAGCTTGTGTATAAGTAAAGCCAGCAGACACTAAACCATCAAGATTGGAAGTAGTATCTTCAGCAATTACAGCTTGCGCTTGAGGCAAGGACAAACCACTAGAAATGAGATCGTCAATAACGGCCATGGTGTTCTCCTTAGGTTAATAAATGGCAGGGCCGAAGCCCCGCCTTCTCCGGTAGGAGTTTAACCTGCAGCGACCAACAAAGCCAGACCTTTAGCTTGTACGACGCTAGTGCCGTACACGTTCAAGCCGCGAACCAATGTACCGAAGTCATTGGGGTTCTGCAAGCTCTCAACTTTAGCGATCTGAGAAGCGAAGGTAATAGCAGACTTGTGACCGGCCATCACAGCGTGACGCTTAACTGCACCAGCAGAAGTAGCATCAGTACCAGTGTTGGGGTTCATCCAAGTTTTGCCAGCAGCGCCACGTGGAACCAAGTTAGACACATACACTGTGAAACGGTCGATCATGCCGATCTTGCCGTTACGCAACACGCTAGAAGCGTCGCCCATGAACTGAGCTTGTGCCAAGTTTGATTGCATCAGAATCTGACGCTCTGTGGGGGTGATAATCAACCAGCGGTCTGTCTCAGGAACGTTGGCTTCATCCAACACGCTTGACAAAGCAGTGATGCTAGACAAGATGTTAGAAGCAGTCAAAGTCACAGCGGCAGAGTCTGTACCGAGGTTGTAGCCGCCGGAGATAGCACCAGCAGTTGCGCCTTGGTTAGCAGCGTCGCCTTGGTTGAAGTTAGTGTACAGAACGTCTTTGTCGATCTGAATCTTCATTTGCATAGCAGCGTCGTTGGTGAACATGTCCATCAACTTGGGCTTGGCTTGCAACTCGAGAACGTTGTTAACGTTCACGCCGAAGTACTTACCTTTGTTGATAACCAACTGCAATGTGCTAGGAGCAGGAACTTCATAAGCCAAGTTTTGACCGATGGAGTAGCTGTTGATGGTGATGGAAGGGATTGTGTTAATAATCACTGTATCACCCATGCCGGTGATGTCACCTTGCCAGTCAGTATTGGCGATTTCACCAAAAACTGTGGCGGCATAGAATTTCTGGGCCAGCTTGCCGGACCAGAGGGCGGGAATGAAAGAACCGGAATAAGCGGTTCCAGAATAAGCTACCTGTCCGCCTGGGGTGTTAAAACCACCAGAGTTAATGGGATAGGCTGCTGCTGCGGTTACTGTAGACATGGTCTAGTCCTTTTCTTAAAAACAAAAGTTAACAAATTTGACCGCTACAGTTCGGACGTTCTTAACGAATTCGACCTTCATTGATAGCGGCATGGATATCTCTCTCAATTTGCACCGCTTCTGCCTCGTCGATCATTCCACGTCTCCATTCAGCATAAAACGAATCAATATCCGATGTGGTATAGACACGTTTATCCGCAGTTGAAGTTGTAGGAGCAGGCGACGTATGCGAGCGGGTCGGTGCTACTTGACGCTGAAGTTCTCGGTTGGCTTGAGGACGCTGAGCTGGAGCAAGCGTGGCTTTGTACTGCTTAAAGATCGTTGCGGTACGGTTCGCATCAAGCGACTCATACGCATTGGTCAGTGCGTACTGGCGAGGCATCCCATAAACTGGGTCTACTTCAGCCAACCATGTCAGAAAACCTTGATCTACGTTCATGGCTTCCCAATCTGGAACCTGTGCACTCAAAGCAGCTTCGTAGCGGTCTTTATCAGATACTACTTGGCGCTCGGTCACATTTCCCAGCTTACCTTTCAACTCATTGATTTCGGCACGGAGCTGGGCTTCAAGGTCACGGTTTCCCGCTAGTTTTTGCTCAGTCGCACGGTCAATCAAATCCAACAAGTCAGAGCCAAAAGCCTCTTTGTCTTGTTCAGTGATAAGCGGTTTCGCCGTTACTGCATCCTGTTTGGGCTGTTGTGCTTTAGCTACAGCTGCTTCTGCGATAAGTGTCTGAACCTGTTGATTCAGCTCTCGCATTTGCGAATGTAGGCGTGGCACTTCAGCGTCATACATGCCTTTGAGCGTCAGGTACTTTCGTTCCCAAGTTTCTTCTGGCACTGGTGCTGGCTTCGGTTCTTCCTCTTGCGAAATAGGTTGCGGCTGTGGTTCGGGGTTGACGTCTGGATTTGGGTCAGGTTCTGGCGCAGTCTCCGCATTTGGTGTGGTCTGTCCATTCATCTGAGCTACAAAAGCATCAGCTTGTTCAACTTGTTCCTGAATTACACGTGGCAATGCCATATTTCTATCTCCTTCGCTCCGACTACGCTTTGGGACTCCGACTTTACGGTCAGTCTCTATTCGCTTACGGTCTGCTACTGTTAAATTAAAAATTTAGGTTTGCGCTCCGACTTAACGGTCTGCGCTTACCTGCGGGTTTTGGCGTACAGCATTTCTGCTTGGTCCACCATCTCAAGGAATTCCTTGAGCTCGAGGTTCCGGCCTTGCAGCCGGGACTTCATTTCTTCACCTTGAACGTCCCCAAGTCTTTCGAGAGTCTCTTGGCGACGATCTTTCAAAAATTCTATCAATGGTTGCATCTCAGGAGAACGCAGTAACCCTAGGCACCGCGCTACTCTTTCATCGACACGAACCATTTATTTGCACATGCCGTCAGTTTTAGCTTTTTCGGCAGTGTACTCAGAACCACCGCGCTTCAACGTAGCGAAAATGTCGCCGTTGCTGCCGCCGCCACCGACTGAGCCGCCTTTAGACATGCCGTCAGTTTTAGCTGATTCTTGAGCGTACTCAGATGAGCGTGACTCTTTTGGGTTAATTGCTTGCATTTGAATGCTCCTTTAATGATCGAAATGATATACCGGAAAATGGTGTTGTCAACTACCAACACCGGGAGTTGGTGCAAAATTATTTGTCACGGGAGCACCGTTTTCAAGTTGAGCACCGGGGCTTGGATTTGGTGGCGTGCCACCTGCTTGGGCTTGACCAGTTGCCTGAGCAAGCTGTTGCTGCTGAGCGATCTGCGCTTGCTGGGCCTGCGCCATCCGCTGTTTGATAATTTCCACTGGAGGAACAATCCGGTCTGGGTTCATGTCCAGAGTCTTCGCGCCTTGGCGTAACAACTCTGCAATGCCTTCGACGCCAATAATCTGCTGAGCTGCAGGGCTGGTAAGAGCGATCTGCAAGAATTGGTTCTGGCGAACTTGTGCTTGCTCTTTGACAATCAAAGAAATCGCGCCGCGTGCAACGATATTTACATCACCCTTCAAATCAGGGTCAGTGCCGTAGCGCATGTTGTAGTAATACAACCGCTCAACCACGGGAGAGATGACGTTGTCGTCAATGTTGGCCACGACCTGCTTGATGGCTTTACCAGCATTACTCATCAGCATGCTCATACCAGAAGCCGTGCGACCTGCGCCGCCTGCAGGACTGTCGCCAGTCATATAACGTGGAATACCTGTGTACTCGTCTGCCAAGATACTGAACTTCTCAAACACTGCCATCAACTCTTGTGACAAAGAGCTAGGCTGGAAGAACTGCATGGGAGGAGCGGAACCAGCAAGCGGGTCAGATGTGACTTGCCATACTTTCCATGGGTACATCTGCGTGATGTTCTCGCCCTGTGGCAAACGGTCAATGTTGTAAACAACTTGAGGGCCAGAGGCAATAGACATGTTGTTCACCAGTGCGCGTGCAGTGGCATTACAAACATCTTGTGCATCACGGCACAGATCAGCTACAGAGTTACCCCAGTATGCACCGGGAACTTCTTCGTAGGAGGCTTTGTAGTATGGACGGCGACCCAGTGGATCGGGATTGATAACTGCTTTGATAACCCAGTCTGCAATAATCCATGCTTCAACAGGATACTCAGCCAGTGGGTCTGGAATCTCGTCATGAGACATACCCCAGTCAAGCAACAACTGACCTTGAACGTTGCCCCAAAACTGCAGAGCGTCAATCAGTTTAGAAGGATTCTGCTGAACGCCCATTGTGGACTTACCTTCAGCAGCGGCCTTGTTCATGTCAACGTAAATCCAGTCACGCAGACCGCCTTTACCATACGTCTCAAGCACTGCGCGTATAGCACCTTCGCTATAACCTTCAACGCCAATCATGGCTTGTAAATCAGCGCGGGAGAGTTTGTGGCGCTCAATCAAGTCACCCTGATTTACGTCCGATGCATCAGCTGATGGATAAATGTTGAATGGATCAACACGCTCCCACTCCATCACCAATTCTTCTGTCTGATCTAGTGCAAATTGACCGTCCTGTGTGGGAACCCATTTGAGTTTCGGACGCTTGCGAATGATGGGGCCTTTGATGAACGCTGATGGAAACGTTGTAATATCATCAAGGAATTCTGAGAATGCTTTAGACCAATTGCCTTCTTGCAACTGATCTTCCATCTTCACTTCCATGCGCTCTGCTGTGCGCTTGGCTAAGTCTTTCAGATGAGACAGTGCTATGTCTTTCATCTCAAGCAAACGCTCACGCACTTGCTGATCTGTTGGCGGTGTGCCATTCAAATACAACTGCTCAACTTCTGCTTGAGCCTGCTGCATGATGCTCTCTACTTCGTTAGGAGGCAAATCAGGCAATGAAGTAGGAGTAATGGTCCAAGGCTTGTCTTCTGACGCAGTGACCAATGTATCTCGCAGCCAGCTCGACGCCGCACGGCATTTGTTCGATGTAATCATCATGTAGATGGTCGAACTACCCTGCTCACGCAGCTGTGCTAACTTATCAGGATCATATTCACCGCGACGCGCACGCACTGACTTGAGCATCTTGATCTCAGCAGTCATCTGCTTGGCCATCATGGATGACATCCACTGTTTGCGAATGTAACCGTTCAGTGCTTGTACTACAGGCTGCGAATTGGCTTGCTGCGCTGCTGCACGTTCTTCTGCCATCGCTTTCAATGATTTAATGGTGACAAGGCCACCACCCGCCGAGATAGTCCCCGGCGCGGCAGAATTCGTCATGTTCAAGCCAAGTTGCATAGTGCTACCTTACCAATATTCTGGGATGTGTCAAGTCCACGCGTAATCGACGCGTTTAACTTCAACGGCTTTTCTCTGCCACGTATCCCCGGTTACGTTTCCATCCGCATGTAAACATGCATACTGATGCGCATCAGCAATGTGGGAATGCGAGTTTTTCTCGGGCTTATCATCAGCCTCGCCGTTCTGACGGATTTTATACCTATAACCGCCGCGAAGGGAAGCAATTAAATTTGTACAACACGGATCAATTAGATGACCTGGTTTGCCATCCACCGTTCTAGTGAGCATCTTATCGACTGCATTGATACGTGCCACAACGCTGTTCGACTTAGCAGAAATGACTCTAAACCCTTCTGCACGCAGAATATCAAACACTGAGCGCTCATCTGTCTGCGCCCTCTGCTGCCCTGCCGGGTCGCCAATGATCAACACGTTCATCCCGGGAAACCTATTGGCAAGCAACGGTTTGAGCTTCTCACGGCAAAACCTCAGTGTTCCCATGCCGTCCGAGACTAAGTCTGCGAAGGTAAGTAGTCGACCTTGTGCGTCCACCTGATTGATCGTACACGCGGGGGTGAGCCCGAAGTCCATACCAATGATAAGTGGGTGAGTCTGTAATTTAATGTGGTTGAGCGTCTGTTTAGCGACATGTACGTCACGGTTAAAGGCCCGAAAGACCGGCTGACCCGAGAGTGACTTACCAAACTCTCCGTGTACGTAGACGTCGATCCAGTCTTCACTTTTACCCTCACACAAATTCTCGTAGTATCCGTCTGGCAAAAATTGCACCCAGTCAGCTTCTTGAGACAGACCAGATGGCTGGATGGTCACATGCATGTTATCTGGCGGCTCTGTCAAGAGTTTTTCCCAGAACGTATCTCCATCAGGCGGGTTAGTTGCCCCCCATACTTTGTGAATCTGCTTGCCGTCGTCATCGCACGCACCCACGCCATTCATGGTTTTATCAGGGTATCTACCTAGACGACCGGTCAGTGCGTTGTAAATGTCGGGGTTAATCTCACGAAACTCGTCCATCACACCAAACGTCAGCTGCAATGACAGCAGTCGGCGCACGTCGTTTGCATCATCAAGTCCACGAAACAAAATCTCGCACTCAACATCGTCAAACTTGAGCAAGAATTTACTGTTGGTTTTTTCCAACAGACCCGCTTCACCGTCAGGAAACCATTTCAAAAAGTCTGGGATGGTCGTGTCCCACAGCATCTGACGGGTGTTACGAATGACTGCACAACGTGACCTGCGTATGCCATCTGGACTGGCCTTGATGCGTTTGGCCTCGTAGCCAATTTTGATCAGTGATGCTGTTGTCTTTGTCGAACCCACAGGCCCTACGATGAAGTTAGCAAACTTGTCCGACGATAAAAACGGAACTACTGATACCGGCGGTGTATATACAAGATTAGCCATCTATGGTCACTGGTGTGGGTTGCTGGTTTGGAAAGTTTATCGTGATACTGAACTTCGGTGCAGCATTGACCGCAGTGTCCACCTGCTTCTTATCTGGTTTAAGCCCAGCCACATCTACAAGGCTGTTAAACACAGACAGTTTCTGCAGTATGGTGCTGTCTATACTGATTGCCTGCTTGAACATCTGACTCATCATCTCTTCGGCCATCAAACCAGCTTTGAGACGAAATGTCATGCCGTTGCGGTCAAACTCTGCACGCTGCGATTGCACTGCAGTAATGAACGGAGGCCACTGCGATAAACGCTCCCACTTGTCACCCTCGAAACCAAAGCGTGCAGCAATTAACACAGGGTCTTCTAGCCCCGCAGCACACTCCCACACCAGCTGGGGTGGGATATCCAAAGTGACATGTGGTTCTACTGCTGTAGGTGATAAAGCAAATTCTGAATGATTACTGTGAATCAAATCGTCATTCATTTTTTCACATACTCCATCAATACACGTCTGATGATTTCAGAGACTGTCACACCCGTGCGCACCGACTCCTGCTTCAAAGCTTCCATCAGTGGCTCAGGCAAATGAAAGTTGTAACGCTTCATTTCTTTTTTGCAGTCTTTGCAGACTTAATAAAGTCTTGTTTGGTGGGTGCGCCCTTACTTCCAACAGGACGCATTTTTTCTTTAGAGCCGTTTTTAATACGCTCTTGTTTTGCGTGAATGTTGGCGTACAGCCCAGGTTTAGTAGCCATTACTTTTTCATGCCTTTTTTGGGCATTTCCTTCTCGTACTTCTTCTCAGCTTTAGCGTAACCAGCTTTGGTGGGGTAAGCCTTTTTCTCAGCTTTTTCCTCTTTTTTGGTTTCTTTGCCTTTGAACAAGAAAGCGGGTTTGGTGGCCATGTGGGACTCCAGTGGGGTTGATGTTGGTGTGTATGTTAGGGCTTTTGCGAGGGTTGTCAAGGGGGTGGTGTTTTGTGGAAGAAAATTATTTGGTGTGTCGAACGTGTGTATGTTTAGAAAAATGGGGCGTGTTGAATGAGCAATAGGTAAAGAAGGGGCGGCCCATCAAATTCATTTTGTCCACCCACCCACCCCACCCGCTTGTCGGGTCAAAACCTATGGTGTAGGGCGATCGTGCCCTCGATACCGAGCTCTTTAACAAGCAACATTGTCTGATTCGTATGTCCGTTGGCGTGCCCGTGAGGGTTGACGCGCGGTCTATCAAGCGAATGATTCAATGCGGTCGATCATTAAAAATTTGGTAGCGTTTTGACAGTTTGGGTGAAGTAACTGTCCGGTGAAATCCGTCTCTATAACCTAAACCTTACGGCATGGTTTAAACACATGAATGGCAAAAGTGTGGGAGACGGTTTTGTGTAGTGCATTGCATGGTGTAGTGCATTACTTGAAACTCACTTATTTGGAGAAATCTATGACCACCGAAATCGCAATCATTGACGCATCAGCTTCATTCACTATGTCAGCGAAAAAGCCTGAAAAGACTGGCTCACTGGCTCGTGCAATTGCCTTCGCTGACTCTGCTTCACGCAAGGGTATCGCGCAAGGCATCTATTTGAAGCAACTGCTGAATGGTCAATACCGCCCATTGGCTCGCGACATTGTCGATACTTTAGTTCCTAAGTCTGCTCAGCCTTATGTCATTGGCTTGATTCCTGCAACTGGTCCAATGAATAAGCAAAACCTGATCAGCTTGTGCTCTGCTGTGCAATCTGCTGTGCTCTTGAAGGGTGCTGAGCTCAAAGGTCAAAAGGCTTTCATGTTCAACTTGGTCGAGCGCATCATTGAATCCAACACATCTGAAATCATTGAGGCTTAATATGACAACACACATCTTGCCACGCGGAGTTCACATTGCACCAATGCCCAAACTTCGCGATGGCGAGGTGGGTCGCAAGGTTCAGGGTGGCTTGCCACCTGAGCCGTATCGTTCAGCCAACTGCAGGCTTACTGCACTGCACTCACACAATCCAACACGCCTGACCAAGTACTCAAAGCTGGTTCGCGCCACGATCACATATCGTGTGAAGTGAATTTTCCACAGTCCAAAGTGGAAAATTGTCTGGAAAATTCATAAGTTGTTGATTTTATTAACCAATCTTAATTGAATTTTCAAATTTTCAAATATTCCATATAAATATACACATACACGCGAGGCGCGTATGTCCTAACACAATGTGTCTAATGTTCACATTACACATATATCTCATAAATCCTGCCTGACTCCACAAAAAACACGGAATATTTGAAAATTCTACCTGTATATCTATACAGCATCGATTTTGTGTGTCAACCACACAGACTTGGAGGTAAGGAACCACTAACATGAATATTCCACACACCTATCACACCTGCAAATTCGCGGAATATTCACACACATCAGACACACCAACATTGGACACATCATGAAACACACTCAACTCATGTTCCTGCATTTGGATTCACTCATCATCGAACCACACTACACCGACCCACTTGACGACACACCCTATGTCTTCGAATTCAGTGCGGTTGACAATCCTATGGACGCTGACGACCCCGAGTCAGCACTTCGCGAATACTATAAACAAGTTAGGAGTCACTAACATGCCATCCATTCTGTACGCCATTGGCTTCACTGCAGGCTTCTTGCTCTGCCAATTCTTCGGATACAACTCAGACACACCTTATTACCAACAAGCACTCCAAGTATTCTCAGGCTTCTGTTTCGGTGGCTTGGCATTGTGTGTGATCGAGGCATACGATGAGTGAAGACTATCACTTACCTATATGTACACACTGCTATGCAGTTCGTGTCGAGCCACATCGCAAACACCTATCACGCCCGACCTGTATGGAATGTGCTGAAAAGATTGCTAAGCAACAGAAGCACACCATCGTGCCCATGCCCAAGTCAAACTACATCGTGGTAACTGACTTATCACTACTGGTCAATCTCAACTCATCTCACAAAGGAGGCAAATGATGTGGAACTATCGAATCGTGAATGTTAAATCAGAGAATGGCGGTGACGATTGGTACTGCCTACAAGAAGTCTATTACGACGACAAGGGTAAACCCTATGGGTTTTGCAATCCATGCATGGGGTCGGAGACATACGAAACCATGCAGGGTGTGATCAAGATGATTCAAGAAGCAGCTTTACTACCACCATTACAGGAGGATGAGATCAATGCAAGTTAGAGACATACGCAAGCGAGCCAAGTGTAAGTATGAAGTTCACGATGGCTTTAAGTTTCTGCGAGCCAGTCAAGGCAAGCGATGTAGATCATACGAGCAAGGGTGTGCAAACTGCGACACATGGAGATTCTATGACGAGCGTGGCAAGTTCCCCTCATTCCAAGAACTTATGGCATTTATGTTTGACAACGAAGGAGCAAAACCATGAACACAATCGACAAACTAGACTATTACTTCTACTCCGATCCAGGTCACGGCTGGTTAGCTGTTAACTACGACGAGCTTGTAGAACTTGGCATCAACGATAAAATCAGTGCCTATTCATACCGACAAGGCAACACTGTATATCTAGAGGAAGACTGCGACATGGCTGAATTCATGAACGCATTGGAAGCCAAGGGTGTGCAGATACGCATCCACACCATCAATGAACCACGCAACGATTCATTGGTCAGATCATTCCCAAGGTACTCTGATGAGCCGTAAAGCCGAGCAATACGAGCAAGAAGAACGTGCCAAAGCAAGAGCACGAGTACATTCACCTATCACGGAGCGCAATCATGCACACAATATGGGAAAAATTCGAGCGAGCAATACTCGCATTGGCAATCCTAGTACTCTTACTGGACTTGTTCTACTGGAGACCGTGAAACTAAACCACGACCCATCCAAAGCATACACGCAAGTATTGGAAAGCTTCAATGAGACTTGGAAAACAATCCTAGTCAAGCGCAGGTTCGATCGAAGTCAGTAGGTCCAACTGGTCCAACTGGTCCAACGGGTTCTTTTCAGAGCCCAACTAGAGCTCATGTCATGAGCCTCAACTTCCCTATTATTTGGAACACAAGCGTAGAACTTGTGCGTATATCCCTGTGCCTTCGGGCATTCATTCACTAACTGAAAGCAAACCATGAAATATTCAGATATCAAAAAATCTGTCTTGGCTAACTTCGCCAAAGGCAACCGACTTGTTCCTTACATCACTGGCAAACCTGGGGGCGGTAAGTCTGCCCTCTGTCGTGACATCATCAAATCACTTGGCATCCCACCTGAGCGTGTGACGGAGTTCAATCCATCACTTCGCGACCCAGTGGACATTATGGGCGTACCACGCACTGACAACGATGTAGCCAAATGGATACCAATGCCTGAGTTCTATCGTATCCGTGACGATGGTACAGACATGCCATGTGCGCTCATCATCGAGGAGCTATCCGATGCACCCCAACCGATGCAGAACCCCATGTGTCGTGTCATCTTGGATCACTACGCTGGCGAGCTCAAGTTGCACCCCAAGCTACACATCATTGCATCAGGTAATCGTACATCGGACAAGTCTGGTGCCAATCGCATGACTACCAAGCTATCCAATCGTATGCAAGAGTTGCAGTATGACGAGAACCTAGACGACTGGTGTGCATGGGCATTGGAGAACGACATTGCAGTCGAGCTGATTCAGTTCATTCGCTTCAGACCCAACTTGCTGTCTGACTTCGACCCCAACCGCAACATCAATCCAACACCACGGACTTGGGAGTTTGCCAATCAGGTGGACACATCACTCTCATCTGATCTCTACTTCAGCAACATCGCTGGCTGTGTGGGTGAGGGTGCGGCTGCTGAGTACACAGGCTTCAAGCGTATCTTTGAGAACTTGCCCAACATCGAGGGTATCTTGCTCAATCCATCCAAAGCGGCTGTACCAACTGACCCTGCTGTGCTGTATGCATTGACTGGTGCATTGGCACACAAAGTATCCAAGGATAACTTTGACCGAGTCGCTGAGTATGTTGACCGCATGCCTGCTGACTTCCAAGTGATGTGTATCTTCGATGCACAGAAACTTAAACCCGAGATTCGCAACACCAAGGCATTCATGCAGTGGGCTGTGAAGAACGCCAACGTCTTACTGTGAGGCAATCATGGGGTACAGAACTGATGGCGTATGGCTGATACGCGGTACTGTGGAAGATATCACTGCCGCAATGGTGAGCGCACGAATGAACTACCCCGTCCCTGCGGGGGCGGCTGACTTAGGGTTCGATGCGTTTGAGGTGTACGAAGCTAGACATGGCAACAACATAGCGGGGTACATCAAGTTTGAATTTGAGGGCTGGAAATGGTACTCAAGTTACACAGACATTCAGTGGTTAGAGCGTCTGTGGACACACTGGAGCGGGAACCCTAGGTTATCAGGGACTCGTCTTCATGTGGGTGAGGAGGAAGACGATGTTGAAATAGACAGATTCGGGGATGACCCGACAGATGTATACATCACTCGTGAGATACATGTGGGTGAAGCCACTACTGGTAATTACTTATTTAACAAGGAGAGCGATGATGCAATTAACTACACTGGCAGATAAGGCTATGTTGGTCAAGCTGACCACACGCAGAGCCAACTTAACAACACGCGACATGATGGCAGAGGAGTACCTGCAATCTGAATTGGGTGATACCGCATTCGTGGTAAACAAGAAACTATTTCGTGACCCGAACAATCCAGTCAATCGACTGCTTGCCAAGGCCAGTGAAATATACACCTATCACAAATCGCGCACATTGCCATACATTGACAAAGGTCCAAGGCTACTGCCCAACGAACAGTACTTCGAGTACACGCAGAGTATGCGTAGCTTGATGGCTGAAGTTGATACATACATGGCACTCATCATGCCTGACTATGACAAGTATGTGGCACTTGATGTGCAATCTAGACTGCTCGCCGATACGGGTAAGGTTAAACCTGCGAGGTATGTAGCACCAAGCCCATCGGACTATCCAACTGCTGAAGAGTTCCAAGCACGTATTGGACACGACCTACGATTCACACCACTGCCACAAGCAAGTCACTTCCTGTTCGATATCAGTGAAGAAGACAAGCAAGCGTTCGAGGCATCCATGAATGAGGTGGCTATTCGTGCTCGTAGTGAAGTCATTAAGAAGATGATGGAACCACTCAAACACTTGGTTGACAAACTTAACAAACCCATCGGTACTGAAGGCGCGATCTTCCGCGACTCAGCAATTCAGAACGTCATCGAAGGCGTCGAGATGGCTAAGCGGCTCAACATCGGTGGAGATAGTGATGTATCCGAGATGGCACGCGTTATCGGTGAGGCTGTCAAGCTGTTCTCTGATAACAAAGAAGTACTGCGTGAGTCACCAATCGTTCGTGAACAAGCCGCTAAGAAGCTTGACTACATCGCACAGCAGATGGGTGCACTGTACGGACAACCATGATCTTCTCAGACTTTGAACTGATACTGATCGGAGCGTTTCTTGGGGTGGCAATCATGTACTTCAAGCAACGCATCCGTAACGAAACTCAAGATGAGCTACTGTGGCACCTATCACGCATCATCGCAGGTGTTGCAGACAAGGAACTAACCATCAAACGCAACAACGACACCATCGAAGTGATCGTAACTAAGGAAAAAGTATGAGCATACACAACCAAAACATGAGTTACTGGGATGTTGCCCGACTCAGTAAACTTCCTGGGGCTACCATAACTACACATGTTGACCCTGCGGGGTGGACTGTTCGCATGAAGAATTCAGTCAAGCGAATGATCATGGAGGGTGTAGCACGCGGTGGCTACTCATCGGTGGCTGTTACTCTAGCCAAGGGACTGGCTGACCACTATGGCATGTACATAAGACGAAGCTATGGCAGCAATGATGCCCAAGGTGAGAACTTAAATACCGCACAGATGAATGAGATACATGCACTCATCATGGGTGACTTTGCGGCATGGCGTATGAATAACCCTGAGCAAGCATCGTACAACACATGGCGTGCCAAGCAGGTATCTACCGAGATCGAGCAGTTGTTTGAGAAGCACGCATATGACTACAACTTCTTCAACATAGTCAATGCAAGGAAAGCACGAGAGATCACCCCACTAATAAGAAGCCAAGAAGAATTGGACAAAGCGTATCGGATTTGCGAAGCAGTTGATCGCAATGAAGTATTTACTTTCAACATAACTAAAGGTTAATCATGACAACCAAACTAGACAAAGCCAAAGCGCAGATCGTACTTGATCACCCATTCTGGGCAAGCATCCTACTTAAACGCCCCATGGTTATCACACGTGATATCCCAACACTGGCAGTGGACGCAAGGGCGCGTATCTACATCAACCCTGACTTCATCGAGTCACTCACTGTCCCCCAAGTGGTGTGGGGCTTATGCCACGAGGTCGGTCACGTTATCGGTCAGCATGCACTGCGTGTCGGTACTCGCAATCGTAAGAAATGGAACTATGCAGGTGACGCTTGGATTAACGACATGCTAGACGATAGCAATGTGGGTCAGCGTATCCCCAACACTGTGGACATGAAGGGGTCCAAGGACGATACAGTCGAGAACATCTATGACAACTTGCCCGATGGTAATGATGGTGACGGACCAACCAACGATGGCACTGGTGATGATGTGATCTATGGTGATGGCGATAGTGGCAAGCCACTGACCCAAGATGAGATTCGTGAACTTGAAGGTCAAATCAAGATCGAGATCGCTGAAGCAGCACAAGCCGCCAAGATGCGCGGTAAGTTGTCCGCCAAGTTACAGGATATGGTTGCAGGTATGCTCGAGTCCAAGACCCCATGGTATGAGATTCTTGAGAAGCACTGTGTGTCTCGTGTGAACCAAGGCCAATCGTGGCGTAGACCTAATCGTCGCTTTGCTGATGTGTACTTGCCTAGCGTAGATAAGCTACCGCAGATGGGCGAACTTGTCGTGCAAGTCGATGTGTCTGGGTCCATCTCTAAGGTTGAGCTTGATCACTACAACGGTCACCTATCACGCATCATCGAGCAGTGCAGACCATCCAAGGTTCATGTTTTGTACACCGACACTGAGGTAGTCAAGCACCAAGAGTTCGATTGTGGCGAAGAAGTTAGCCTCGAGTTCTATTCAGGTGGCGGTACCCATATGCCTGCAGGCTTTGATTACTGTGCTGACCAAGGCATCGACCCCGATGTGTTTGTCTGTCTGACCGATGGCTACACAGACTTTGCAAGTGAACCTAGCTTCCCTGTCGTGTGGTGTATTAGTAGCGAGATCGAAGCGCCTTATGGTGAAAACGTCCACTTCGAACTGGAGCAATGATCGACTCGTAAGCGAGGCCCAATACAACGATGCGAGAGCAAAGACTGCGGTGCTGTACAAGTTAACCAAAGTCATGCTCCGCTTGGGCTCGTTCGACAAGATGCTCATGAGTCATCTATACGGCCTCGACAACGGATACAGAATCAACGTAAGAGATATCAACTACACCACACCGATGGGTACAGATGCAGAGATGGTCGTTAGGCTCGGCTTGAACAACGCATCCATACCCAACATGAGTGGCTATTACAACGGACAGTGGATTACCTACACGGAGGAGATTCGACTTAATCTTCTCAAGGACACTGTTCTGAAAGCTGGCATGGCTCTCGTTAGACATGCAATTTATTTTTAATCTTGGGGTTTGTCCCTATTGATTATCACGGATAATGACTTAAACTTACTAACTAAACGGAGCAACACCATGGCTTATGTAGCTATTAGCAACCAACTGCTGGACGAAGTTCGCAGCAAGATCAATCGCATGAAAGAAGCGGAGGTCAATTCAATTCCTGAAGTCACGGACAACTTGGCGTTCAACTATGTTCCAACTGATTTCGAAAAATTAGTTTGGGGCGAACACTACCACTTGAAAGACGTCATTCCATCATCGTGGAAACGCAATGTCGGTGAACTGTGTGGCGTGGCAGAGTATGAGCATAACGGTCACGGTATGAAGACTCGCTTGTTCATCAAGTTAGCCAACAAGATTGGCGTACCACTTGACCAAAACAGCTACACGGCATACTTCTCGATGACTGAAGAGCATCCTGACATGGCCCCCATCATTCAGCGTGACAAGCAAGTTGATGACATCAATATTAAGTGGAATGCAATCAGCAGTAAGATTCGCGACTTCTTAGTCAACTGCAAATCACTTAACGAGGCAGTCAAGCTGTGGCCTGATGTACGCATCTATATCCCTGAATCTTACATGAAGCGTATGTTGGCTAAGTCTGAGCGCACTGCTGAGAAGATCAGCAAGGCATCGGAATTCCTTAAACAAATTGACACAGACAATGCCGTAGCTGCGGCAGTCGGTGCACGTATGGCAGGAGCCAAACT
>Ga0255150_1000355_pt1 | contig 15898 bp, 8 predicted proteins | sample Atl_Yuk_RepA_8h_FD_183634 | JGI IMG/M metagenome (GOLD analysis project Ga0255150, IMG submission 183634) | Freshwater microbial communities from Altamaha River, Georgia, United States - Atl_Yuk_RepA_8h | ecosystem: Environmental > Aquatic > Freshwater > River | place: USA: Georgia | collected...
TCCTAATACTGAAAAGCGTATGCGTGGTGGTATGGTTGCTAAAGGTATGTCAAAAACACAGTTGGCTACAGCTGCAGCTGGTGTCCAAATTCTTGAAGGTGCAGCTGGCGGTTTTAAAAAAGGTAATCAAGTAACTAAAGCTGATGGTTCTACGAAAAATTCAAAAATTTCTGGTGCTGCTTCTGGTGCTGCTGAATCATTACCAGAAGCCCTAACAACTGGTATTGGTGTTGCTGTTGCAGCATCACTTGCGCCAAGTGCTTCTAGAAGTCAAAGAAGACTTAAAACAGCTATTGCTCTTCATGTACCAAATCAACTCTCTATTCATTATGGTACAACTTGGTCAGAAGTAGATACTGCTGCATTACAAGCAGTAGCCGATGCAGGTGGAGCTTTAGCTGATGCAATATCAGACCCAAGAAATTTAGCAAAACATGCTGGTGCAACAGGAGCGATTGTTCGTGAAGCAGCAGCAAACTTAGCACTAACAAAATTACCAAATGCTGGTGCAATTTCTGCGGCTCTTGGTATTGCTGCTAACCCCAAGAAAGAGCAAACTTTCCAAGGTGTTGAATTCCGTAAATTTACTTTTGACTATCAATTCTATCCAAGAGACGAGTTTGAAGCTGAGAATGTTTTAAAGATTATACATCAATTCAAATTACATATGCATCCAGAATTCAAAAGTGAATTAAACTATGTTTGGATTTATCCTTCCGAATTTGATATTATCTATTATACAGAGGGGCAAGAGAATTTAAATATTCATCAACATACATCTTCTGTATTAACATCTATGAATGTTAATTATACACCAAATGGTAATTTTTCTGTTTTTGCAAATGGTATGCCAACCCAAATTAATATGACATTAGAGTTTAAAGAACTACAACTTGCTTCTAAAGAAACAATTGGTCTTGAACCAGGAGGTCTATAAATGTACTTCAAAGATTTTCCACAATTCTTATATGATTTCAATTATGGAAATACAAGCAAAACTAACGTTGTTTTAGACATAACACGAAACATTCGTTTTCGAAAAGAAATTTTAAGTAATATAACAGTATATGATGAATATGATATTGTTGATGGCGAAACACCAGAAATTTTAGCAGAAAAATTTTATGGCACACCAGAATACCATTGGGTTATTATGTTGGCTAATGAAAAATATGATTACAGAAATGATTTTCCTATACAGGAAAGCGTTTTACAGAAACATATCCACACAGTATATAATCCAGTTCTTTATTCTTCTGACTGGTATTGGGAGACCCATAATAATACTACATATTTTCATATAAAGATTACAAGCACCCAAGTTCCATTTGACCCTGCGTACCTAACTGCACCTATTAAAGTTAATATAACTGATAACGATTATTCTCTTAATGAGACTGTTAATTTTCCTAGTTCTACAGCTGGTATTGACGCAGAAACTCAATATTTTTATTTTAAATTATCTTCAGTTGGAACTCAATGGTTATTAGAACATGGTAATGAAGGTTCTACTTCTACACAAGGGACTGGTAGTGTAAATCTTACTATTAAAACAGAAGGTAGAGAAAATAATCCAGTATTTTTTAAGAATATGTTAGGCAATATTGTAAATCCAGGACCAGGAGCTATCCCAGTAACTGGTGATGCTATTCATAGACAAGAAAATGATAAGAAACGAAGAATTAAAATTATTTCTCCTTCTTTAATTGAAAGTATATTAAGAAACTACGAAGACCAACTAAGTTGATATGTCAAATTTTATAGCTGGAAATAATTTACGTTTCGCAGGTGACGTAACAATAAACAGAGCAACTTTAGTTTCATCTAAAGGGGTATACCTCAACGTCACTGGACAGGTTTTAGCAGTAAGAGTTTATGAAGATATATTTTCGCCATTTATTACTGGTGTTTTGGTATTAAAAGAATCATTTGATCTTCAAAATTTATTACCATTAATCGGTGAAGAATATATTAAATTAGATATTGAAACACCAACTATTAAAAATTCTAAATTCAGTGGTTTATTTTATGTTTATAAAATGGGTGACAAAGTTAATATGGGTAATGCAGCAGTAGCATATGAATTGTGTTTTATATCAAGCGAAGCTGTTGTTGATATGAATAAAAAAATTAGTAAAGTTTATGCTGGTAAAATTTCTGATATTGTTCCACCGTTTGTATATGATCAAATTGATGGATTAGAGAGCGGTAAAAAATTCCTTATTGAAAAAACTAGAAATACTATTAAATATGTTTCTCCATATTGGTCTCCAGTAAAAAACTTATCGTTCCTTGCAGAAAACTCTATTTCAGAAACTCAATCTCCTTCGTTTTTATTTTTTGAAAATCGAGATGGATTTAACTTTAGATCTTTAGAAAAATTATATACAGCTGATGTAAAACAAACGTTTATACAGGATAAATATACCCGTGATAGTTTTCCAAAGGGTGGTAACATTCTTAATATTTTAGAAGACTATAAACGTATTGGAACAATTGAGTATACTACATCATATGATTCTATCGATAGAACTAGATCTGGAATGCTTTCTTCCAAACTTATTTCTTATGATTCTACTAAGAAATCCTATACTGTTAAAAATTATTCTGCAAAAACTCGTTTTAAAACTCAACTACATTTAAACGAAAACCCTCTGTTTTCAGATAAAGCTGTTGCTAGAAGCAACTCATTACACATTGTTTTCCCTCGTGCTTTTGAAACTTTTACATCTTTCGGTGATACAACAAATGCACGTATCCTTCAAGAGCGCATCTCTTTTATGAAGATGGCAGAAGCTCATAAAATTACAATAACTGTTCCTGGAAGGATGGATTATACTGTTGGTCAGGTTGTTAATGTTATTCTTTATAAAAAACAACCAGTAAAACAGAAAGATTCATCAAGAGATTTAATAGATGAAGTTAATAGTGGAAGATATATAATGTCAGCAATATCGCATAATATAAAACCAGCAGGTCATGATTGCACAATTGAGTTAATAAAAGATTCAATGAGAAAGAAAACATAATGCAAATTTATTTTGGAGTTGTTGAAAACAGAGTAGACCCACTTCGTCTTGGCAGATGTCAGGTTCGAGTAGTTGGTCTGCATACTCACGATAAAAATTTATTACCAACATCAGATTTACCATGGTGTGCTCAAATGCAGCCAACTACTTCTGCTGCAATGAATGGTATTGGTTATAGTTATGTTGGACCAGTTGAAGGAACATCTGTTGTTGTAACCTATGCTGATGACTCGTTACAACAGGGTATTATTTTGGGTGCAATTGGTGGTATTGCTACTGAACCAGTACCTATTGATTATGAAGATACTGGACCAATTAATACAACAGGAACAAGTAAGAAAATTGAATTAAGAACAGTTCCTGGACCAACGACTGGTAATATATTAACATTCTATGACCCAATTTCTGGAAGAACTGATATTACAAGTAAATTAACAGCAAATATGCGTGTTGATGGCTTTGGTATTGAATATGGAACAACAATCGTTTCTATTGATAGTGGTACACAAATAACAATATCATCAAATGTCAGAGACTTTGGTGAAAATATTGTTGAATTTACTGAGCAATTATCTAATGCTGCAGCAGTTATTGAATCCAAAACAAACGTTGGAGCATCTACTCTTTCTCAGCAGGCTGACCCGATTAAAACAACTCCAGTCAACTCCGAAATACCAACCCTTCCACCATTACCTGAGTTTAAAAATACACAGACTAAAGCATCAGAAGGTATTAAAGCAATAATTTCTGCATGTGATAAGGTTGGACTTACAACAAAAGCACAAAAGTGCGCTTTGTTGGGTATTATTGGTGGTGAGTCTGGGTGGATACCAAAAGAAGAATCTCATGATTATAGTTCAGTAAATAGAATTAGAGAAGTTTTTAGTTTCTTAACCCAGGAAGAAGCAGAAAAATATATCAATGCGACTAAAAAAGGAATATCAAAATATGAATTCTTTTCAGTCATGTATGGACCAACTAAACGTGGTAAATCATTTTTAGGAAATAAAACTGATGATGATGGTGGGAAATATTATGGTCGTGGTCTTATTCAGTTAACAGGAAAGAGCAATTACACTAAGTTTAATAAACTCGCTCAACAATATGATGCAACAATTGATATTCTTGGAAACCCCGATAGTCTTAATACAGACATTAACGTTTCTGCTTTAATTGCAGCACTATTTGTAAAAGCAAATACAGTAGCAGAAAATCCAAACGCACACCCAGACTTTTTCTATGCAACAAAATCAAGAGTTGGGGTCAACACTGCTGATATAGCTGCAAGAAAATTAAGATATTATGAGTATTTCTATGGTCAACAGGGTGGTGGTGTTATTAAAGATGCTGGCGCAGCAGATCCTGGTGTAAATAATGATTCACAAGAAACTAGACCAGGACCATCAATAGCATCTATCACAACTGGTTCTTATGGTTTAGGTTTTAGAGATCCAAATAACAAGTATCCGTTAAAAGAATATATCGGTGAATCTGATATGAACCGACTATCTCGTGGTGTAATTGATGGCACTATCGTTAAGATGAAAGATGCCAAACGTATATTAAATGTACCAAAAGCTGATGGTGGAAAATGGAGTCAACCTCTCCCACCATATGGTGCAAAATATCCATACAATAAAGTTTTTGAAACTGAATCTGGACATATTCAAGAATTTGACGATACACCTTCTCAGGAACGTATTCACACATACCATCGCGCTGGAACATTCACTGAAATTGATCCAAATGGTACACAAGTAAATTATATTGTTGGCGATAATTTCATTTTAATGGAAGCTAACGGATGTATTCATGTCGCTGGAGAATGTAATATTACAGTTGATGGTAATACAAATATCTATGCACGTTCTGATGCTAATATCCAAGTAGATCAAAATGCATCAGTTCAAGTTGGTAATGACTTAGATGTTGGTGTTGCTAATAACTTAACTATGGTTGTTGGTGGGGATTATAATTTAAAGGTTGTTGGAGACTTTAATATTAATGCTTCTAATATGAGCCAAAAAGCAGAAGGTGCATTCGAGGTTCAATCAATTGGCGATTTAAGTATGAAAGGTGCAAATACTGCAATAGAAGCTGAGGGTACTGCTGATTATCTTTCTGGTGGTGTAACTCAGATGGATTATTCAGAAGGTAAATTTGGTGACGGTGCTGGATCAGCAAATGATGTTAATACACTTGATTTAGTTCCACCTGAGTTGCCTGTACCTCTAAATTCTACTGTTCCTTATACAATAACACCAATTAGAGAATTTGAAGAAAAAGCAGTAGCTGAAACTCCAGACGACTGGAATACGCCAGAAGGACGTGCGAACGCAAATAAAATTCAAAAAGCAGAAGGTGTTGCTGTTACAGTTCCTGCTGTTGCAGAAGAAGCAGGAAAACCATTATCAGGAGGTTCTGGTGTGCCAGTTGAAGTTGATAAATCTTTGATTCAGTCTACTAAAGATTATTCAAACGATTTCCGTCTATCTAAGAATTTCTCTCTCGGTATGTTAATTGCTAGTAAAGACCATAGATTAACACCGCAAATGTTAAAACCTAATAGAGACGCCCAAGAACGTTTATATACTGTACAAGAAATTGTTGGTAATTTGGCTGAGACTTCTAATAATGTATTAGAGAAAATACTGGACATTCTTCCTGGAGGAATGGCTGGTAGAGGTTCTCAATGGAAGATTAATTCTGGTTATCGTTTAAAAGGTGTTGTTCCTAATGAATCTCCAGCTTCAGACCACTGCAAAGGTCATTGTGTTGATATTGGTCTATTACTCCCAGATAAATATAATAAGACTTTCCAACTTGTTCAACAGATTGAACAGTTGATTGTTTATGATCAGCTTATCTTAGAATATCGTTATCCTGATTCAGTCTGGATTCATATTGGTTATCGCAAAAATAATAACCGTAAGATGGCATTTACTATGGTAAATGATAAGACTTATAAGTTTGTTGGTAATGTTCCTTCTGGGTTCTATTTAATTACAAATATACCACCCAAAGGTAATGCATAATAACACCTAAATAACAAGATATGAGAAATACACGACTTTTTTCGGATTTAGATCTAAACTTTGCACCACACCCAGTGACAGGTGATGTCACACTACGTTTAGATGAAGCTGCTATAAAACAGTCAATAAAAAATCTATTACTTATCCGTCACTATGAAAAACCCTTTCATAGTGAAATTGGTTCACCTTTAAATGAATTGTTATTTGAGCCAATAACAGAAATTACAGGTTTAATGACTAAACGTGCAATTATTGATCAAATATCAAACTTTGAGCCTAGGATAGAAATCATAGATGTTGAAGTTATTTCTTCAGAAGATCAAAATTCATTGTACGTTAATATTATTTTTAAAATAGTTAATACCGAGAGACCACTCAGTCTTGATTTCGTACTAGAGAGAACACGATAATGGCACAAATAACAAAAAGAATTAAAGTAAATTCATTAGACTTTGATGATATCAAAAGTAATCTTAAAGAATTTTTAAAAGCTCAGGATAAATTTCAAGACTATGATTTTGAAGGTTCTGGCTTTTCTATCCTTTTGGATGTCTTAGCATATAATACCCACTATAATAACCTATACACAAATTTGGCTGTTAATGAGATGTTCTTAGACTCTGCGTCTAAACGTTCTTCTGCAGTTTCTCTAGCAAAAATGTTAGGTTATACACCAAATTCTGCTAAGTGCGCCAAAGCTCTTGTTAACTGTACAATTACTGCACCAACATATAACCCTGAGGTTGTTACACTTCCATCTGACCAACCATTCTTAACTTCTATTGATGGTGTATCATATACATTCTATAATACTTCTGATATTACTACAGTTGCTGTTGGTGGTCTTTATACATTTAATGACGTTGAGCTTGTTGAAGGAACTCCCTTAACATACAGTTATACTATTCAAACTGGACAAAAATATGTTATTCCAAATACAAATGTTGATTTAACAACTCTGAAAGTAAAAATAAGAGAAAACGCAACTGATGATACTTATTTGGTATATACTCCAGCTGATTCTATGACTTCATTAGATTCAAATACAAAGTCTTATTTTGTTAAAGAATTAGATGATGGTATTTTTGAAATATATTTCGGTGATGGAATTGTTGGATATAAACCACAAGAAGGTAATTTTTTAACTTTAGAATATTATGTTTCTTCTTTAGAAGGACCAAATGGAGCCAATACATTCTCATATGCTGGTTCAGCTTTGCTTGGTTCTGGTTTATCAGTTCTTTCTACTACTGCAGCACTTGGCGGTTCTTCTCCTGAAACTATTGATTCAATTAAGTATAATGCACCACGTTTATATGCAGCGCAAAATCGTGCTGTCACCACCGAAGATTATAAAACATTAATTTATAAAAATTTTCCTCAAGCTGATTCTATTGTTGTTTGGGGTGGTGAAGACAACGATCCACCAGTTTATGGTAAAACATTTATCTGTATTAAACCAACTGACTCTTCTAAGCTAACAACTGCGCAAAAAGATTATATTAAAACAAATATTATTTCACCAAAATCAATTGTTTCTATAACACCAGAATTTATTGATCCTGAGTATTTTAACGTAGAAATGAATGTTACAGCATACTACAATTCTAAGATTTCAGATAAAACACCTGCTCAGTTAGAAACTATCATTCGTGATGCTATTTATGCATATGATGATAGTACATTAAAAAAGTTTGATGGTGTATTCCGTTATTCTCAACTTGTTAGAATTATTGATGAATGTGATCAAGCTATCGTAAACAATACAACAAAAATTGTGGTTCGTCGTGAATTTACACCACGTTACAATCTATCTTCTGAATATAAGTTGAATATGATTAACCCTATCTTCAACTCTACTATTCCAGCTGAATCTGTGTTATCTACTGGTTTCTATATTCCTAACTCTGCTAACGTTCACTACATTGATGATGATGGTGTTGGTAATTTACGTTTATTCTATTTTGATGCTCAACAAAATAAATTTATTGTTGACCCAACAATTGGAGAAGTAAACTATTCAAAGGGTACATTAATTGTTCGTAACCTGACTATTACTTCTATGGCTGATATTAAATTTGAGTTTATTTTAAAACCAGAGTCATATGATGTTGTTACTGCATATAATCAAATTGTTCAAATTTCAAGACAGAATTTAACAGTTAGCGTAATTAACGATATGACCGCTGCTGGTTCTAACCAAGCTGGTAAGAACTATATCTTCACTTCAATCAGAAGTAAATAAAAATGAGTGTAATAGCAGAAGTTAATAAAAGAATTGCTGGGAAGGATATAGCTGCTTCCCAGCTTCCAGAGTTTGTTCGAGCTCAATTCCCAACCTTTGTTGCATTTGTAGAAGCATACTATGAGTGGTTAGATACACAACAAGTAGATTATAAAAAACTTAGAGATATTGATGAAACTTTAGTTGATTTTATTAAGTATTTTAAAGCTGAAATTGCTCATAACTATCCAATTGTAAGTTCAAACTATGATACAGAGCGATTCCTTCTAAAACATATTAAAGATCAATACTTAGCAAAAGGTTCAGAAGCGTCATATAAACTTTTATTCCGTTTATTGTTCGGTAAAGACGTTTACATGGACTATCCTGGTCAAAAGATGCTTCGTGTATCCGATGGTAAATGGACTCAAGATGTATCTTTGTTTGTTAAAGTAAATCAAGGTAATGCGATGGATATGATTGGTAAAACAATCGTTATCCAGACATCTAAAAAGATTTATAATACTGCTGTTGTTTCTGGTGTAGACTCTGCAAATATAATTACTGCTAACATTGAAAATGTCTTACCATTCGATAAAACAAATAACATTTATGAGTTATTCTTAGATAGAAATTTTTATGGTTCTATCTCTCCTGGGGATTCAGTAAAATTTGAATCACAATTTCAAGGGGAAATTTTAAAGAATACTAATAGAGTTAAAATTCAAAATCCAGGTGAAGGATTTAGACCTGGTATGGTTTTCCAAGTTTCTTCTGGTGAAGGAACACCGATTTGGTTTAAGGTTTTGAATACTTATGATAATGGTGGATTAAAAACAATTGATGTTATTAAATTTGCTTTGGGGTATTCAACTGATTTTTCTATTACAGTTCTCCCATCATCTGCTGTTTCTAGTAAAAAGAAAATCGGACAACAACCTGTCGCTATTACATATTCATTAGATGAAGGTACAATGGGTTATGTAAACATGATCTCAGGTGGTCATGGTTATACTTTACCACCTATTGTTACTCTTGGTGGTGTTGGTGGTACTGGAGCGACTGGCCACTCAGTAATACATAGTGGCGTTGTAACTTCAACTTTTGTTAGCGATAATGGTCAACAATATACATATATCCCACCAATAACATTTAGTGCTCCACCACCAGGAGGTGTTACAGCTACTGGTGTAGCTGAACTCGGAACAGGTTCTTTATCTGATAAAGTTGTAAGTATCAACATAACAAATGGTGGTTATGGTTATACAACCGCTCCAACTATTACAATAGGTGGTGATGGTAATGGAGCTGTAGCCTCTTGTGGAATTGAGAATGGTGTTGTTACAGCAGTTATTGTTGACACAATAGGTAAGAATTATAACACAGCGTTTGTTAATTTCTCAAACGCTGTTGGTGATACAACTGGTGTTGGCGCATCAGGCGAAGTTATTTTAGGACAAAAATATTCTTATACATATTCAGATAAAACTAACGGTTTTACTGAAAGTGGTTATATTAACTGGGGTGATTATTGGGCAGCTGAATATTCAGATGGTGCTTATGTAGGTACTGTTGCTCGTCAGTTCTTCGTTAATGCAAAAGATACTGTTTCTGGTAACCCAGCACTACTAAATGTATCATTAGGTGCTGTCGCTAAATACCCAGGATATTATAAAAATAATGATGGTTTCTTGGATGATTCTATGTTTATCCAAGACTCATATTATTATCAAGCATTCGCTTATGTATTAAAGATTGATGAACAGCTTCAATCGTACGCATCTATCGTACGATCAATGTTGCATCCATCTGGTATGGCTATGTTTGGTGAGTACAGTATTAACAACAAGATTAATCTTGAACTTGCTCTTACATCTCTCGTCAAATCTCTTGGTGTTACTTTATATGATAGCGTTTCTGAAATAACAGACAATTATTGGTATTTTAATATCGGTAAAGATCTTTCAGACTCTTTAAATTCATATAATTATGATTCATATTACAGATTTGATATTTTCAAATATCTAGAAGATTCAGCTACAATACTTGATCCAAATATTGAAACGTTGTTTGTTATTGGTAAATATTTTGGTTTTACAACAGATATTGTAAATCAACAAGTTTTACCAGAAGATTTGTTTGTTCAAACTTTTACTAAAGCTGTTTTAGATACAGATGCTGTTGTTACGATGCTTAATCCAACAACAGATTTTACAGAAGTATTTACTAAAAAGATTCTAGATACTGATTCTGTTGTCACAGTACCTGATAATACGAACGGAAATACTGGGGCTGCTCTAGATGTTGCCCTAAATAGTGATGGTACAAATACCTTATTCCAAGATGCTTTAAATGCAGCTACTTTTGGAAATACAGGATATGTTGTTATAGAACCATATGAAGAAGGTGGATACTTCGCCGAAGTATATGCCAATGGTTATGCTTCCACATGGTAAGATTTAAATTAAAAAAGGAGAAACTATGACTGAACAGTTAATTGATTCTGGCATTAAAGCCAAAGGTATGGTAAAAATTACCAAAACAAACGAACTTGGCGAAGTTACACAAGAATTCGAAGTCCCTAACTTAGTTGTTGCAACTGGTAAGATTTATATTGCAGGTAAGATGATCGCTCAAGCAGCCGACACTCCTACTCATATGTCACATATGGGTATTGGTACTGGTACTGCTTCTCCTGCTGATGCTGACACAACTCTTGGTACTCAAACTGGTCGTGTTCTATTGTCTGGTAACTTACAAGACAATAACTCTATTACTTACACTGCCACTTTCCCAGCAGGTACTGGTACTGGTGCTATTACTGAAGCTGGCATTTTCAATGCTTCTGTTTCTGGTACTATGTTATGTCGTACAGTATTCCCAGTTGTTAATAAACAAGCTGGTGATACAATCGCTGTTACTTGGAAAGTAACTGTAAGTTAATAAAAATATATTTGTTATGAAAAATAAACAGGATAACGGAATTAAATAAAAATGGCAACTACATCTCTTGTAAAAACCATTCTGTATAAATCTCTTGCAGAGGGTGTTTATCAGAACGTGGTCACACGTTCATCATCATATTTTTACTTTTTGGGTAAAACATTATCTTGGAATGATGAGAACGTTCCAGAAAATCCTGTTGATAGTTTAAATTACGAGCATGAAGTTCGTAACGAAATCATCACAATCAAAGAAATTAAACCGTCAGATGTTGCTTTCGTTGTAGATAGGAAAGATTGGGCTTCTGATGTAGTTTATGATATGTATGATGATCGTTTATGTGACGAAGTCCTTGGAATTAATCTTATTTCTGGTGGTGCTGGTTATATTAATATTGAAGATATTCAAATAAGTATTACTGGTGGTGGAGGTACAGGTGCAACAGCTGCTGTTTCTGAAATTGTAAATGGTGCTATTGCTGGCATTGTTTTATTATCACCAGGAACTGGATATACATCTGTACCACAAATTTCAATTACATCAGTATCGGGAACTGGTGCTGAAGCATCTGTTGTTATTGGTATGGCTAAATCTGGTGCGCAAAAAATTGAAGATGCAAATTTCTATGTTGTTACTGATGAATATAATGTGTATAAATGTTTGGATAATAATAATGGAGCATATTCCACAAATAAACCAACAGGAACACAATTAGAACCAATCACCACAGCTGATGGTTATGTTTGGAAATTTATGTATAATATTCCAATTAACCTTCGAAATAAATTTTATACTGACGAGTACATTCCTGTTGTATCAGCTTTGACTACCCATTTCTATTCCAATGGTACAATTGATAATATTTTTATTACAAACAGAGGTGTTGATTATTCAACTGCTTTAGTTTCTGTTCTAGGTGATGGTTACAAAGAATCTGATCCACTTTTTATAACACAAGCACAGATAGCTGAACCAGGAACTGGTTATACAAACCCAACAGTTACTTTTAGCCCACCGATTGGAACTGCTTCACCTTTTGTTGCGGGAAATAATGTAAACCTTGGTCAAACAATTTATAATACTTCCACTTCAGATTATTATGAAATTGTTACACCTGGAATTCTTTCATCAATTCCTCCAACTCATAGAGATGGTACTGTTTTAAATGGAACAACAGCTTTGAAGTATGTTGGTACAACATTAAAAGGTACACTTGAAACTGTAAATAATCAAAACCTAACATCTATTGATTTAGATAATCCTGGTGCTGGTTATACTTCTGCACCAACTGTTACAATAACAGATTCAACAGGTATTGGCGCATCAGCCCAAGCCATAATTGGAACTTCTTTAATTTCTGGTTTAACAATTGTTTCTGGTGGTAGTAATTATGTTTCTCCTCTGTTAACAATTGCAGGCGGTGGTGGATCTGGAGCAACAGCTATTGCAACAGTTACAAGTGGTGTAATAACAAATGTACAATTAATTACAGCTGGTTCTGGTTATACTTCTGTTCCAACAGTTATTATTGAAGATCCATCAGGTTTGGGTGCAAACATAACAGCATCTTTATCTGGTTCTCCTGTTCAACAGATAAACCTTATAACAAAAGGTTCTGGTTATACAAACCCAACTGTAACTATTACAGGTGGTGGTGGTGCTGGAGCAACTGCATCTGCTAATGTTGAAACTGGTGTTCTTGATAGTGTTGTTTTGAATGGTTCTGTTAGAGAAATCGTTATGATTAATTCTGGATCTGGTTATAATACAGCACCAGCAGTTACATTTTCAGGTGGTGGTGGTAATTATGCTGCAGCAAGATCTAAATTATATGCAGATAGAGTGATTTCAACCCATATCGTTGATCAGGGTATTAATTATACTTCTGCGCCAGACGTTTATTTTGGAACCCAATGGGCAAAATTTATGGAAGTATATACAAATGATCAAGTATATAATAACATAAATTTATATACAGTAGTTGATAATGGTTTCTTTGGTTCTATTGCTCCAACATGGGCTTCTGGAACTCAGATTACATCCCCATTATGGGTTTCAACAACTTCAGTTACAGCTGGAGATACTGTATATGTTCAAGATACAGTTCCCAGAATGTATGAAGTTATGACTACTGGATATACTGGAGCATATCCTCCAACTCATACAAGTGGCACCGTAAGTAATGGTGGTGTTTCTTTAAGATATATTGGTAAACCAGCATCACTTCGCAGAGACGGAACAATTGCTACTGGTTATGCAGTTTTACGATATGGTGCTGGATATTCAGCAACCCCTCTTGCGACAATTACTGACTCAACTGGAACTGGTGGTGAGATTAATTTCTTGACCACAAAATCTGAAGCAAGAGTTTCAGCTATTACAGAAAATGGACAAATTGTATATGTTGTTATTGACGATCCAGGAGTTGGATATACTAAAGCATCTCTTACTGTTTCTGGTGATGGTGAAGGTGCTAGTTTAGTTGCTGATCTTTCTCTAGGTGCTATTTCTTCTCAACAAGCAAATAATGAGATTCTAACTCCAGCTGGTACTATTGACGCAATCGCTGTTATATCTGGTGGATACTCATATGGTGTTGCCAATATAGCTATTGAGGGAGATGGTAGTGGAGCATCAGCAGAAGCTGTAATTGATCCAATTACAAACTCAATTGTTAAAATTAATATTACAAATCGAGGTGAAGGTTATACTTATGCCAACGTTAAAGTTGTTGGTAATGGTAATGGTGCAACTTTGCGTGCTATTATTTCACCTTTCGGTGGTCATGGTAAAAACTCACCAGAAGAACTATATTCTCGTTCTTTGATGTTCTATTCTAATATTTCTAATGACCTTAACCAAGGAACTATCGTTAACAACGACTATCGTCAAGTTGGTATTATTAAAGATCCACGTGTATTTGATGGATTTGAAAGATATCAAGGAACTATTGGTTCTGCGTGTTTCATTATTCAATCTCCGATTAACCCAGTAATATTCAGTCGAGATGATGACTTATATATTGAAAGAACAACAACACCAGAAATAGAATGGACTCAATCTTTACCTTTAACCATTGGCCAATTCTTATATTATGAAGATAGAATATATACCGTTGTTGTTTCTGGACTTGGTGGATCAACACCACCAACTACAACTACAGGTTCTGAAACTAATGGATTTGCAGTTCTAACATATGTTGGTTCTACTAAGTCTAAGAAAAGATACAGAATTATTTCTTTAACTGAAACAAGCGTTCTTGTACAGTCATTGGATAGTGACATCCCACAAGCTAATGATGTTTTTATCCAGACTAATAACATTACAAATAACTTTACTGCTATCACTGTTGGTTTACCGAATTTTGATAAATTTTCAGGTCAGTTAATGTATATTGACAATAAACAAGGTTTCACCCCATCTGGTGATGAAACAATTACTTTAAGAACTATCATTAGATTCTAACTAAATATAGTATTAGGTTTAACTTTATAAAAGAGAAAACGAATGGCACTAGACTTTAATACCGAACCGTACTTTGACGATTACCAAGATAATAAAGATTTTTATCGTGTTTTGTTCCGTCCAAGTTATGCAGTTCAGGCTCGTGAACTTACTCAATTACAAACTATTCTACAGAATCAAGTTTCTAGATTTGGTAACCATGTATTTAAAAATGGTTCTCAAGTTATTCCTGGCTCGGTAAACGTAGATAATAAAGTTCACTTCATTAAACTCGAACAGTTTACAGGTACTGTGGATATTACCACATATATTGAAACTCTAAAAAATAAAATTATTACAGGTGAAACTTCAGGTGTTAAGATGCGTGTTCTTGATACTTCTGGTGGTTCAGCTGTTGTTGATGATTTAAATATTCCAACTCTTTACTGTAAGATTGAAGGTACTGCAGAAGATAACGAAACACGTCGTTTACTTCCTGGTGAAAATATTACTGCTTTAATTGCAGATAACCAAATTTCAACTAACTTTCGTTTAAAAGAAGATCAGCTTAATGATATTACTGCTGTTGTTAAACTAACAGGTAATCTTGGAGAAACTCCAACAACTTATACTAATAACGCATCTTCAGACGTTCTCGGTTATGGTTATAGCGTTGACGTTGGCGCTGGTGTTTATTTCGTTGATGGTCTTTTTGTCCGTAACGACGACTTGAAATTATATGTAAGTCGTTTTACCAATAATCCATCTTGCCGTGTTGGTTTCAAAGTAACTGAAGCTGCTATTACACCAGAAGATGATGATTCTATATTAGATAACGCTACTGGTTCTTATAACTTCGCTGCTCCTGGTGCGCACCGTTATCAAATTAAATTATCTCTAGTCAAATTAGATTTAGTTGCAACAGACAACATTCGCTTTGTTGAATTAGTAAGAATAGTTGATGGTCGTGTTCAACAGAAAATTCAATCAGCATCTTATGCTGAACTTGAAAAGACTATGGCTCGTAGAACATATGATGAGTCTGGAAACTATGAAGTTAACAAATTTAAAATTTCTGTTCGTGAACATGCAAATGATGGATCGAATCAGGGTGTTTATGCTCCTCTAGCTGATGGAGCTATACCAGTTGATGGTGTAACATATGGTGATACAGATAAGATTGTTGTTGTTGTTGATCCAGGTAAAGCATATGTTAAAGGTTA
>Ga0255150_1000359_pt1 | contig 15871 bp, 21 predicted proteins | sample Atl_Yuk_RepA_8h_FD_183634 | JGI IMG/M metagenome (GOLD analysis project Ga0255150, IMG submission 183634) | Freshwater microbial communities from Altamaha River, Georgia, United States - Atl_Yuk_RepA_8h | ecosystem: Environmental > Aquatic > Freshwater > River | place: USA: Georgia | collected...
TCTGGGGCTTTCCCTTGCCAGCCAGGCGGCCAATTACGTATGGGCCGGCCCGACCACTGGATCCGCAGCCGCCCCGACTTTTCGGGCGCTGGTGGCCAACGATATTCCAGCGTTGAGTTATTTGGCCAGCTCAGGCGGCACGGTCAGCGGAAATGTGACCATCACCGGCACCCTGACGGTCCAGGGCTCAACCACTACTATTGAATCGACGACCCTTAACGTCCAAGACAAGAATATTGTCTTGGGCAACGTGGCCTCACCGAGCGATAGCACGGCGGACGGAGGCGGGATCACCCTTCTTGGCGCCATCAATAAAACTTTTAACTGGGTAGATGCGACTGACTCTTGGACCAGCTCGGAGCACTTGGATTTAGCGTCAGGCAAAGCCCTGAAAATCAACGGCACGACAGTGCTTTCCGCAACAACCCTGGACGGCGTCAGCATCGACGGGGGCACGTTCTAAGTGGCCAACACCCTTAAGCCGAAGCGCAGTTACACGGCCAGTGCTACCCCGACCCTTGCGGCCGGGGAGCTTGCCATTCAAGCCGCTGACAAAAAGGTTCTTATTGGGAACTCGACCGGGACTGGCAACATTCTCATTGCTAGCCTTAACGGATCTGATATTACCGGCACCGTTTCGAGCGCAACAAGTGCAACGACCGCAACCAATCTCGCCGGTGGTGGGGCAGGGCAATTACCTTATCAGAGCGCAAGCAACACAACGGCAATGCTTGCCGCTGGCACAAGCGGACAGGTTTTGACAAGCTCCGGAGCTTCCGCTCCAACGTGGTCTCAAGTTCTACCGGCTGGATGTATTCAACAATACGCGGGAAGTTCTGCTCCTTCCGGATGGCTTTTATGTGATGGTTCTTCAGTTAGTTCAACAAATTATTTGGCGCTTCATGCTGTCATAAGCAATACGTTTGGGGGTTCTGCTTATACCGGAGCTACCGGTTTATCTTTTAATCTTCCCGACTTGCGCGGTCGTTTTCCTATGGGCGCTGGTACTGGAACTGGATTGAACGCTTCAGGTACAGGAGGAGCGCCAAGCGGAACCGCGCAAACGGCAAGAACAAGGGGCGCATGGGGTGGTGAAGAAACGCACCAGCTTACACTTTCAGAAATGCCGTCACACTCCCACAATTTAACAACGTACGCAGCTTCATCAGGAACGTCAGGGTATAGACTTTATGACCGTTTTGGTGATGCAACGAACGTTATTTCAACAAACACGGCGGGAAGTGACGCAAGACACGCAACAATCCCTCCTTTTGTCGTATTAAATTTTATCATCAAAACATAGGTGCCGAAATGATACATATCAGCATAAGCGAAAATATTACCGATAACGCCAAAGGCTACTTGGTTTCTTTGGCTGGTCAGCAGGGTAAAAAACAAATCAACGAATCCGACTTTTTCCCGGACGGTTCCGAGATTGAAACCAAGATTCAACAGCTTCGCAAATTGCTCCGCCAATACTTTGACGCAAACCCATAGGAACTAGCTCATGCTTAGAGCCGGCGACGGCCTGAATCTGAATTTCGACGGCAGCCAGATTGAAATTAGCCTGGCGCGCCCGGACTGGTTTGTGGCCAAGATCACTGGCGCAGTGTCTGGATCCAGCCCGGTGGCGCACAAGTGGGTCAAGCAGCAACTTACCGCGGCTGGCGTGTACGAAAACACCAACCCAAAAATAGAAGGCGACGGCACTAACAGTCCTGCGTTTTTGCCTGGCGGCGGCACACAGTCTAACGGACTGGTGTTTATGCGCCAGCGTGGAGTAAACGGGGACGGGCAGGTTGAATACGAGATAATTACCGGCGGATCAGGCGGCGGCGGGTCCGCCTATGTTGAGGTTGTCACCGATGTGCAATGCACCCCCGAGGGCTTGCAGCTTTCCACGGTGGGACTGGCCGGCGCAGACTATGACACGGCCGTAATTCGGCAGTTTTTGGCGCTGTCCGACGTGACGCCCAAAAGTTTTCTGGGAAACCAGAATCGTGCCGTGGTGGTCAATGCCAATGCAACGGCTTTGGAATTTGGACCCATCCTGGATCCCAGCAAGTATGGCACCTTTGTGGCCTTGACAGATACTCCCAACTCTTATGGATCCAACGCTTACCGGGTTTGCGGGGTCAACAGCGGCAATAGCGCAATCGTTTTTTACGAAAACAAAATCACCACCAAGCAGAGCCTGACTGGCGGTGGCAATCCCAATGCGCCATCCTGGGCGGCTTTATCCCTGGTGGGAGACATAGACACCCCCGGCAACTCGCAGTATTACGGCACCGACGAGACAGGCGCCCGCGGGTGGCACGACTTGACTGACCGGCCTGCCACAGCGTTATCCATCACCGGCAATGGATCCCCAGAAGACCCCATTCAACTGGTCAATGACGCATCGCCGGCGGCCAGCCAGTATTATGGGACCAGTTCCGGAGGAGCGCTTGGGTGGCATGATCTGCCGGCCGAGGTGCATGTCGGCAAGTCGATTGCCGGAGCCGGGACAGTGGCGGATCCGTACACGCTGAAAAACGACACCAGCGCACCCACGGCCAGCCAATATTATGGCACGGACGCCAGCAGCAAGCAGGGGTGGTTTGACTTGCCGGCCACGGATGCCCCCACGGTAACCATGTCGGTGACCGGTGACGGGACAGCCAATTTCCCCATCAAGCTAGTCAACGACCAGACCAGTCCGGCGGCTCAATACTACTACGGCACGGACGTTTCCGGAACTCGCGGCTGGTACAGCCTGCCGGTCAGTACCGTGGACATGTCCATCACTGGAAACGGCACCGCAGCGCAGCCCTTAAAACTGATAAATGACAAGGCGTCCCCAAACAGCAACCAATACTATGGAACCGACGGGCTGGCGGCTCGAGGATGGCACGATCTGCCGGCGGCTCCGGACACCACCCTGAGCCTGACCGGCGACGGATCCGCCTTAGATCCGATTCGACTGGTGAATGACAAGACGCCCAACGCCAGTCAGTATTACGGATCCAGCGCCAACGGCACGCTGGGCTACCATGACGTGGCAGGCACGCAAGTGACGGCCTATAGCGTAACGGGGAATGGGTCGGCGGGTCAGCCGATTCAACTGACGAATGATAAGACACCAAACGCCAATCAGTTTTATGGCACCAACAGCGGCGGCGGTCTAGGCTGGCACGATCTTCCTGATTCCAGCCACAGCGCGGAATCCGTGTACGGATCCGGGTCCGCCCTAGATCCGTTTAAGCTATTGAACGACTCGTCGGTGCCAGAGAGTGACAAATATTATGGCACCAACACCGGTGGCACCCGCGGCTGGTATGATTCCGTCACCAAAAACTATGTGGACAGTGCCGATAACGCATTAGACAGCCGACTGGACACCCTTGAGGCTCAAACGTTAGACACGAGAATCAGCACTTTGGAAGGGCAAACTTTAGATAGCCGGCTGACGACTTTGGAAAACCAGACGTTAGACACCAGAGTCACCACTTTGGAAAATCAAACGCTGGACACGCGTTTGGCCACCCTCGAAGGCCAGACGTTAGATTCCAGGCTGACCACCCTTGAGGGACAAACCTTGGATTCTAGGGTTACCACCTTGGAAGGCCAGACACTGGATACAAGACTTACCACTCTGGAGGGTCAGACGTTAGACACGCGTGTCACAACTCTTGAAAACCAGACGCTGGATTCCCGCCTGACCACGCTTGAGAATCAAACCCTTGACACCCGTTTAACCACACTAGAGGGGCAAACCCTAGACTCTCGGATCATTACGCTAGAAAACCAGACGCTGGACACGCGGATCGCCACCCTAGAAAATCAAACTCTTGACAGCCGCTTGACCACGCTGGAAACCCAAACACTAGACAGTCGAATTGCGGATCTGGAAAGTTACCTCAGCAGCTCGGCCGTTACTTTGGGCGGCACGCAAGTTGTAGGCACGCAACAGGCGGCGGTGGCCGACGCGGTGGGCGGCACGATTGACGACACCAGTCTGACAGACTGCGCCACCTCCACGCAGGCCGCAATCGACGATTTAAAGACGCAGTTGAACGCAGCACTGGCGGCCTTGCGGGCTCATGGACTTATCGCCACATAAAAAAGGGGTATTCATTGCAGATCTATCAAGGCGTTGCCCCAGCCTACATTGCCAAGGCAAACATTAATACGACTACGGACGAAATTTACCTGGGCTCCGGAGCGCTGGCCGGATACTGGCTGACCTATCTTTGGCAGGTGACCGTGCAAGGGAAAAACAGTGCGGGGGCAGATACAGTCTTGCCTGCGGATTTGCAAGAGCAAACTATTTATTACCTGCGCGTACAAGCATCCGGAACGCACTGTTGTTTGTTCTATGATGAAGAGGAAACGCAAAAAGTAAACTTTACCACAGAAAACATTGCCGAAGTGACCACGTTTCGGCTGTACTGGGATCCCAGCCAGCGAAAGCAACCCATATCATGCTTTCACTCCGCAGCAGCAACCCTAGATGATGCGGACTGTTGCCCTAAAGATTACACGATCAATAACCTCCCAACGCACGCCAACATTGTTTACAACGAGGCGGCACAAGTGGACGAGGGACCCGGCGTATGGTCTCTGGTAGCCAGCGGCGGCGAGCCAAGGTCGAGTACTAATTTGGAAACTCCAGCCATCAGTCTGTTTATCCCTTACGGCTTGCAATCAACTTCATCCCCGGGCGGCGGACCTTACAACCGCGGGGTTCGCGTTCGGGATGACTACGCAGACAGCACCAAGACCGTGGTCACAGTAATGCAGACAGGACGGTATTATTTAACCGCCACCTCGGACAATCCCACGATCGAACGCTACCGCAGCAACCCATATCCGCATGCAGACCTGCCCAACCCTGTGCAGTGCTATCGCGTGGGAGACCCCAGCAAGATCGCCACGGTGACCTTCACCAAGAATACCAGTGATCCCACCAGCTCCTACATGCACCTGCCGCCGACGTGTCGCGTGGTCATGCCACAGGCTTTTTTTCAGGGAGACCGCTGGACCGGCGACAATGGCAGATATTCCCTGGGGAACATCAACGAAGTGCTGACACTAGACACCGCCAGCGGAAGCTATTTCAGCAGCTTAAAAAACTATTACAACATTCCGGGGCGCATTCACTTACAAACAAACTTTTACCCTGTTGGCGGGCGCAAAGTGGTCAAGAGTAATATTGGATATGTGACTGGTATGTACATGGGATTTAAAAAGTATCTGAACTACGATTATGGGACCGGAATGTTTAATTACACGTACGGAGTAGACCCAGAAGGAGCTTACAGCATCAATCTGCTGATTGAGCGCTACGGCAGCTTTCGTCGGTGGGAGTACAGAGACGGGCAGCCAACCAGCACGTCTTTTAATTTTCTGTTTAATTATCAGCCGTATTTGTACGGAGTTAAAGACGGGCAGCCTTGGTTTGATTCTCGCCTGGCAGTCAACTACGCTAACTACCAAGACGGAGGATGGCACGGCTATTACAGCGACAGCACCCAGACGTATCAGTTTGCTGTTTCGTACGCGTCAACGCGGAGCGCACGATACATTCCGTGGAAAGACGGTGCTGGCAATAGCGTCCGGCATACCATCGAAAGCTATGGCACCCCGCCCAATACTCCAGTTGCCAGCACCGTAGACCCAATTTGGAGCGGTATTCCAGAGGTGCAAAAGACGGAGCACTTTGCTATCTGCAGTCAGAACACAAGCTGCTACATCACCAGTTTGGTGACATTAGCCTAGGTCATTTATTCCTAAAGGACATTTTCCATCCTTAAGGGCTCCCCATGCTTTCATTTATTCTTTTTCTCACTCTGGCGGCCGACTCGCAGGTCGGCGGGCGCACCTCGCCGGACGGCACTGAGCAAATCCAGCTCGACCTGCCTGGCACGCAACAGCTCAAAAACGTCGGCGGGCGCGATGGCGCCGGCCTCTGCGTGTTCACGTCGATTGAACATTCCGGCCGCTGGCAAAACGTCGAAAAACTAACCGGATTCCAGAACCAAATGAAGAAGGAGCTAGGCGGAGGATGGCCAGAAAAGGTGGACAAAATGCTGGGAAAATACGCCCCAAATACAGCGTATTTGCAGTATTCGGGAGACGACCCAAGTTTATTAAAACTAGCCATAAAAACAGGCCGTATGCCCTGCGTTACCTACGGCTACTCACCGCGCTATGGCGGGTCGGGCCGCATCGCCCACATGGTCAACCTGGTGCACCTCACCGACAACTGGGCGGCCGTGCTGGACAATAATTTCGTGGGGGAAAACAACTACGAGTGGATGGCGCCGGCTGAATTTACGCGCCGTTGGAAACTGGGCGGAGGCGGCTGGGCGGTGTTTCTTCTGGCACCCCCGCCGCCACCCCCGCCCGCGTCCAATGTGGTGGAAGCCCGGCCCCCAAGGAAATGCTGGGGTGCCGTGGCCCCGGAGCCGGCGGTCGCCGGACCTGCCGAGGATGAAGCCCCCGCCGAAGCGCCCAAGCCTGCCGTGCAGCCACCTTACTTGTTCGGAGTGGACCTTTCCCGCAGCCTGGAGCATGGCCACTTCTATAACGGGCGCAAAATCAGCGCTGGTGAGGCCGAACGGATCCTGGAAGGCGGCGAGCTGACCGACGATTCGCACAAGCTGCGCGTGACCGTCATCAGCCCTGATCGCGCCGAAGCGGCCAAGGTGAAGGCAGATTTAGAGGGCAGCCCCTGGGGACCCTTTTGTCTGGTGCAGTGCTACCAGCCCACCGACTGGGCAGTGGCCAGCGTGGGCTTTCAGACCGCAGGATCCCCGCGCATCATCGTGCAGGAACCCCCGGGGAACGACGGCACCGCACGCGTCATTCATTCCCAAGGCGACTACGAGGACGGCCTGCCTGGGCTTATCAGCGCATTGCGCCGGAAGGCACCCAACTACGACCCCAGCAAAGATAAGGACGGACGCAAGGGCGGCCCGGATCCACTGGTGGCCAGCTTGAACTTTTACCGGGCAGTGGCCGTTGTGGCCGTCGTGGCCTTTGTTTTGGGCTGGTTTGCCAGCACGATTGTCCCGGTTGTCCTAGAACGCCTGCACATCATTCGGCATAAAGTCTTTCCCCCCAAGCCCACCCCCGAGGAAATGGTGGCGCTGATTTTGAAAAAACTCAAGGAACAGGAAGGCGGCAACCATGTCCAGTGAACCCACTCCCGAGATTAAGCCTGGCTGGAAGACCAGCGAATTTTGGCAAACGCTAGTGCTACAGGGACTTTCCCTGGCGGTGATTCTTAAAGTGATTAGCCCCGCGGATTCTGCTGGGCTGGGATCCGCCCTGGGGCACGCCATTGAGGCGATCGTGGCCCTCATCGTCGCCGGTGGCACCGTCATCAATTACGTGACCGGCCGCAACAAACTCAAGGGTGGCTAATGCAAGACAACACTCGCCTTATCTACTGGCTGGCCGCCGGAAACGCCTTCCTGGCGTGGTACTGGTCCAGCCATGCCTGCACCTGCGCGCATGCGGCTGACCGGCCCATTTTGCGCAAACTGATTCAACTGCTATGGCTATTTCTGGGACTGGCATGAACCCCAAAAACCGCGTGGAGCATCTAGTTTGCCGGCATTGCGGCAAAAACTGGGGACGCCGGCGCGGGCTTTGCAGCCCGTGCTACGAGGTGTTTCGGGACTTGTACCCGGTGCGGCCAAATCCTACAATCCTATCAGCTGCACGGCCGGCGCAGGCGGCAACGCAGGCGCAGCCCGGATCTGAGGAAAAGATCCGCGTTTTATGCGAACGGTACAAGAATCAGGAAGAACTATGGCACCCGGACGACAACCGGCTGCCGCTGGTGCGTTTTCATGGTCATGATTCGGAAGGTGCGCCGCGTCCGCTACCACGACACCTCTGGGCGCCGCTGCAGCCCGACCGCCCCGGGTTCGATTAAAAGTATTGAGGTAAGTCGCCTTTACTACGCCTTTGGCGCGATCCCCCACAGCCGCCGCCCCATCCCTCTGGCGCACACCCTGGCCGCCAGCAAGATCAAACTGGCCAAGATCTTGCAAGGGCTGGTCAGCCCTGACAAGCCAAAACCACTGCGCAAACGCCTGGACGAATGGAAACAAACCCTGGCGCTGGCCGGCATTTCCGCCGCCCGCCTGCAGGATCTGACTTATAAGGTGAGCGCCATCCTGACCGCCGCTGACCGGATGCACGCCACCGAGCTGCCATCTGAGGCCGTGCGAGCCGTTTTCGCCACCTGGGACGCGTCCAGACGCCGCTGGTCGGTTCAGACCCGGACTCATTACCTAAAGGCACTAAATCAGTTTTTACGGCACGCCGGGCTGCCCGCCGTGCGTTTTAAGCTACCGGTGCCAAAGCATCATAAAGTCTTGCGCCGTGGAGCTTTAACGCTGGAGCAGGCCACCCGGCTTTTGCAAGGGACACGCGCCAGCCCAAGGGTGTTTCGCGGGCTGGACGGGATCCAGCGCGAGCGCCTGTACCGGCTGGTGCTGACCACCGGGCTGCGCCGCGGGGAGCTGATGCGCCTCTCCGACCGCCACCTGCACGGGCTGCAGATCCGACTGACGCCCCTGGAGACCAAAAACAGGCAAGGCGCCGTGCTGGACCTGGGCCCCGAGCTGGCCATGGAACTGGCCAAACTCCGCGGGATCTGGTTCCCCGGCACCTGGCACGACAGGTCCGCCGTTATGGTGGCCAAGGACTTGGAGGAAAGCAGGGTGACCATTCAAGAGCGCGTGGATCTGCACGGGCTTCGGCACACCTACATTACCTGGTGCGCCCAGCGCTGGGGCGTCGAGGTCACCCAACGCCTGGCGCGGCACAGCACCAGTGTGCTGACCCTGGACTACTACACGCACGCCACCCCGGATCATTTGGCGCAGGCTGCGCAGAGTCTAGAGTCACAGCTAGGGTGTGCGCAGGGTGTGCAACCAGAAAACTAATTGGCTTATTTAGGACTCGGCGGGTGGCAGTAATTTCTCGGGAAAAACTAATTTTTGAGCGCACCTGATAGGATTCGAACCTATAACCTATGGTTCCGAAGACCATTGCGAAAGCCCGCTAAAACCCGAAAAAAATGAAAACTTTTTCCTTGGGGTGTGCATTAGGGTGTGCTAAAAAAAAACAATAAATTTTAACCTACCCACGGACGGAACTCGCTGTACACTCTCACCTATACAGGTGTTCAGTAAAATCAGCTGCGCACGGAGCCCACCCGCCATGTTTAAAGATCGCCTTTTAAAAGTCATGTTGTCCGAGATGTTAAAAGAGTTGACGGACGCCGCTGTGTTGGAAACGGATACAATGAAGCAGAGCCCCGCGCCCAGGGAGATGCACATGATTAGCACCGGCAATAATGCCCCGCTGTTTTTTAGTCCCAACGAAGAAAAAATCATAGAGCTTCTGAAAGGCGGCCCATTGCGCCAAAACGTTCTGATTCAGCGCTTGGAGTTGGAAATGAACGCCACGACCTTGCGGGAGCTGTTAAGCAATTTGGTGAAGCGGCGGGTTATTACAAACGGTCCAGACGGTTACGAATTAATCGCCTAATTCCGGCAGCATGCCTCCGCCGGTGTGGCCATCCAGCCTGGGCGGGGTATTGTCACCTTCCAATTCCGGATGATCCCAGCGGGCCTTAACATCCTTGGGAGCCTTAGGCTTTTTCTTCCGGGGCGGCTTGGGTGGCGGGGTCGGCTCATCGGCGGGGCCCTCGGGGGGAAGGCCACCAGCCTGAAGAAATAAGTCGTAGCCTTTGAGATACGCCTGACTACTGGTACTCATCGTTATTCGCAGCAGCTCCAGCAACTTTCCACATAATTCCAATAATTCTTTTTCACGCTGATTAACCTTAGCAGGGTCTCCAACCTGGCGCGTTTCTATTTCTTCTCGCATGGGCAATCCCTCACCAAACGCCTATTTTTCAGCCAGTCGCACTTTAGCAGATCAAAATCAGATTTTAAGCAGATAATTATGTGATTTTTCTCAGATTGGAATCTGCACTTCTGAAATTCAAACTGAACCTATCAAGGATGACCTCACCGGCACGGATGCCGCTTTCAACCAAAGGCAGGACTCATGTTCAAGGCCGAAAACGTAGCAGGGATTTACGAAGTATGGAAACAGATCGCCGACCTAGAGGCCAAGCGCCAGCACATCGCACCGTACCAGCCTGCCATGGGGCGGGCCATCGAAAGGAAAATAAGGCGACGGGCGCGCATCCTGGCGGTGCTTATCACGCGGGACAAGGCGGGGGATTAGTCCTTCTTTTTGCTGGGCGGCCAAAGCCCTTCAGCCTTCAAGGCTTCTTCTAGAAGGATGGTGATGGTCATTTGCATTGACCTACGCCATTTAGTCGAGTGAGCCTCTAAGGCATTTTGCAAATCCCAAGAGTCACAAACCCAACCCTTGTACAGCGTTTTTCTTTCTTCATTTTTCTTAGGTCTTGCCATGAGCGACATATTAAACCTCCGTGCCAGTGGCCTCAATCCCATAATTAGTATTGTACTACCATTTTTAACTAGTTTACCAAAGTTTTTCAGTATTTCTAAAAAACTAATTAAAACTTGTTTTTTGTTTGGCTTACTAGTATATACTAGTTAATACTAGTAATTACTAGTTTATGTTTCTTTAACCCAAGGAGCCCTTATGAACGTTATCGCACTTGCAGCTGATCTAGACACCCACATCCAGCGCGCCATCAAAACAGCGCACGAACGCGCCGCCGAGCGCCAGCGCCTGGACGATGCGCTGCTGCGCCACATGCGCGAACAGTTACTGGAACAAATCCCGGAGTGGATGCACGAGTGCGTCGGCGGTGTGTACCGCGACCAGACCAGCTACTACGTGCGCATTGATCTTCCCCGCTTTTCGATTCGCCTGACCAGCTTTAGCACCACGGCTGTTCCGCATTACCTCTGGCACTACTGGCACCGAGGGAGCTGGCAGCGGGCTATGAGCTGCGAGGAGGCAGTGGCGGCTGCGGTGGAGATGGGCAGCGAACCCTACGGGGAGGAATGTTTCTAACGATCCATGTTAGCAGCCCGGGTGACAGGGCGCGTGCTACGGCCCGGGTTTTTTTTCTAAGCAGGAGGCAGGAAATGAACAGGCTTAAAGGATTGGCTTTAACACTTTCAGACGGGGAGCGGTTCCTAGTCGAAATTCATGGGGTCGAGTGCTGGGTCGGCGTGGGCCGCACCCCCAATGGAAAAACGCGGGTGGTGGTGGACGCCCCCCGTCATGTGAAGGTACTTCGCGAACAACTGGTCATGTTAAAGGAGGTAGAAAAATGCAGACAGCTTTAGTCGAAACGAATGAGAAAAAAGTATTCAGCCCCAGCCAACTGGAGCTGATTAAAAGCCAGATTGCCAAAGGCGCCAGCGACAGCGAGCTGGCCTACTTTGTGGGCGTATGCGAGCGCACTGGGCTGGATCCTTTCCAGCGTCAGATTTACGCGATCATGCGCAGAGACAATGGGCAGTCCAAGCTGACCATTCAAACCGGCATTGACGGTTACCGGCTGATCGCCGACCGCACCGGACGTTATGCCGGATCCGATGACCCGGTCTTCACCTACGACGACCGGCACCAACTGATTAAGGCGACGGTGACAGTGTACAAGCTAGTGGGCGGTGTGCGCTGCGCTTTTTCGGCCAGCGCCTTAATGGCGGAATACCGCCAGCAGGGCCCCATGTGGACCAAAATGCCCTGCACCATGCTCGGCAAATGCGCCGAGGCATTAGCACTGCGCAAAGCCTTCCCCGCGGATCTTTCCGGACTGTACACCAGCGAGGAAATGATGCAGGCGGACACCCCGGAGCCCGCCAAAGTCGCCGGGCCGGAGCTGGTCAGCAAGAAGACTTTGGGGGCGATTAACAGCCTCATCAAAGAGCTAGGGTGGGATGCGGCTAAACGAAATGATTGGGCCGTCCAAGTGAAAGAGCGCTTTCATGTGTCAGCGCCCAAGGAGCTGACGCAAGCCGCCGGCGAGCAATTAGAAGCTGAGCTGGATGAATTGCTGCTTAATAAAGATCAGGGGAATGACCATGCGTGAGCTAGTCAACTTCACCTATAAGCACGGCTTCACTCACTCATACCCGGTCAACATCCGGGTGTGGGTGGACGGCCGGCAGCTCTGGCGCAGCGATGACGGCGGCGCACCATTTTTGGTCGGCACCACCATCCGGGAAATAGGCATGGAGCTAAACAAGTGGCCCTTCAGTGAAGCCGGGAAGCGCGTCTTTGAAGCGGCGCGCACCTACGAGCGCATGGATTCTTACTTGGACCTGCGCTTGAGCGCCCCGGAAGACTTGGACGACGTTAAGGCTGCTGAGCGGGCATTCTGGGACGTGGTAGCCGACATTCAGAAGCCGGAGGCCATCGCATGCTAACGGTACTGCACGAGAGCGAGCAGGGCATTTATTTTCATTGCAACGGGCAATACATCCATCAACCGCGGTCGGGCACCGGGCGCGTGCTGACCATGGAACAGGCTTGGCAGGATCTATTCAAGATGAATCCAACGGCAGACCGGCTGGCCGAGCTGGCGGCAGTCTTTGCCGAGACGCGGCAAAACCTCATTTTCTCATAGAAGGATTAGTCATCATGGAGTGGATTAAGGTCGAAAAAAACACCCCGCGCAAACCCGAGGTGCTCATGATGGCCAAGGAACTTGGCATTCATCCCGACCACGCCTTTGGTTTGTGCGTTCGCTTCTGGATGTGGTGTGACAGCCACCTGGCGGCCGGCAAACTGTCCGGTTTTGATTGTGACATGCTGGACGCCATTTTGGAAAAAAAAGGTGCGGCAAACGCGTTAAAAAACGTCGGCTGGATCGAGTTTTCTGGGGATGTTTTGCGTGTTTCCAACTTCCAGAAACACATGTCGGAAAACGCCAAAGTACGTGCCAGCAACACGTTACGGCAAAACCAGCGAAGGGAAAAAGTGTCACGCTGCAAGCGTGACAAAAGTGTGACAAAACCGTTACCAGAAGAAGAAAGAGAAGAAGAAAGAGATAAAGACATTAAGACACCCCCCCACCCCCCGCAGGTAGACGCCGTGGAGGATTCCCTTCCAGCGCCGGACGCCTTGGAGCCGATGGCTCCCGAGGCCGAGCTGGCGCACGCCTGGACGACGCGCCGGGCCGGGGCAGGGTGGCGCGTGCCCTCCGGCGAGACCTACCCTGAGCTGCTGGCGTTCTTCCGGGAAAAGCTCCGAGTGGGAGCCGACTCCAAGGCCATCCTGGACGCGATCGAGGCACCGCAGCGCGACCGCACGGAGAAGCTCTGGCAGTTCAGCCGGCGCGAGCTGGAGAAGCCGGCGCACGGCACACCGAACCGCATCACGACCGTCGAGGACGCGATGGCCGAGATGATGAACGACCCGATCCAAAAACGCTCTTTGGAGATCGCATTCCATGGCTGGAAATAACACCGCAGTAGCCCCACGCACCGACGAGCAGCGCGAGTGGATGGAGTGGGCGAACTACCACCGCAATTTGTTTGGCTGGGCCAATCCCAGCGACGCCGGCATGCTGGCCACCTGGGTCGGATTTTTCCGGCGGGGCGGCTACAGCCCGGCCGAGCTGCAGCAGGCCACCGACCTGATCGCCCGGCAGACCCAAAAAATTTACAAACGCGAGGACCATCTCTCCGCCCTGCAGACGCATTTGCATTCCCTGCGGCAGCAGGACCTATTGCGCCGGCCTGTTCGGTCCACCGAGGACGACCAGCGCGGCACCTGTGTGCATTGCGGCGACAGCGGCGCGGTTTCCGTGCCCCTGCTGCGCGATGTGGCGGACGGCACCTGGACGACCCGCCGCACCTGCGCGGTCTGGTGCACCTGCTGGGCCGGCCGGCAGTTTCACGCCACCCGCAACGCTAAGGGCGAGGCGATGATGGGCTTGCCCGAGTACACCCATAAAAATCCGCTGTACCGGCGGCAACTGGAAGACGCCCGGGCACTGACCGCCGAGGCGGAGCTGCTGCGCATGGAGGCCGTGCAGGCCGGCGGCGGCAAGGGCACCTTTGACACCATGCGCGAGCGCGTCATGGTGCGCTGGGGCATGATGGACGGCGAGGCGCCGCCGCGGCCGATCCTGGCCACGGACGGAGAAAGGCGCAAGGGCAGTGTGGACCTAACCGCGGCAAGAGCCGCTTTTGAAAGGGGATTGAAATGATTTTGAACGCGAAGGATTTTGCATTAATTCCAGAGGGAGGAACGACCGTGTATGAAGAACTACCGCCGGGGCGCTACGTGGTGCGCCTGACCGCCGAGGAAACCCGCCCCACCAAGAAGGGCGACGGGGAATACCTGGCCCTGACCTGGACCGTGGAAAGTGGCCAGCACGTCGGCCGCAAACTGATCGACCGGTTGAACCTGCGCAACCCGAGTCAGAAGGCCGTGGACATCGCGCGGCGCACCCTGCAGCAGATTTGCGAGGCCGCAAACCACCAGCGACCCAACGACACGGCGGAGCTGCTCGGCTGCCGGGTCGAAGTGGACACATTTTTGGAAGACTACAACGGCAAGAGTTACGCCCGGATCAAGAGCTATGCTTCGGCACCCGAGGCGTCCGCCATGGCGGACGACGAGCTGCCGTTCTAATTCACGTTTTCCCGCAGGCAGCCTGCGGATTTGCGTGCACCGATTTTGAAGCGCTTCCGGCGGTGATGAGTAAGTCTTCAGAGAACATCGCCGGAATCCTTGGGGCGGGTCGGCTCGTGGCCGGCCCGCGTTTTTCTAGGAGGGGACTATGCCGATCAAAAAGCCTTGCCGCGACTGCGAACGCCGCGGCCTGACCCTGTTCTGGGGCCGGTGTGCGCGCTGCCACAACCAGCGCCGCGAGGAGGAGGAGCGCCGCCAGCGCGAGCGCCCCCAGCCGGTCCGGCCGATCACCTGCCACACCTGCCGCGCCCTGCGCCGAGAGCTGGCGGAGGCCCAGAAGGAACTGACGCAAGCCCGCCGGGAGCTGTCCGAGTGGAGCCGGTGGTGGAAGGGGCAGGTGCCACGCTACGCGTGACGGGTCATTTATCTAAGAGCGCACGCACGGACGCATGGAAACCACAGCATGGGGCAGGCATGGCAGAAGATTTTTGGCGCCTCATGCGCGACGAGGCACGGCGGCGGCGTCTGCGCGAACTGCGCTGGCGCCCAGACGAGCACAACCCGCGGGCATGGATCGACCCGAGCGGGAAACGGTGGCACGAGGCCCAAGCGTTTGCTTACCTCAACGTCATCGACGATCCGGTGAATCTGAGGTTCTAATGAAAAAAGGCCGCCTGCCCCGCACCAAAGCCACCGAATTTGACTGGTCGATTGAGCGCACCGACAGCCACGCGCACCGGCTGCGCCTGGACTATCCCAGCCGCACCGCCACCCGCACCATCTACCTGCTGACCGACCTGCACTGGGACAGCGCCCACTGCCAGCGCGACGTGCTCCAGAGGCACCTGGAACAAGCTAAAAACGAAAACGCGCTCATCCTCATGGCGGGCGATATTTTTGACGTGATGCAGGGAAAGTGGGATCCGCGCCGGGACCAGAGCGTGCTGCGGCCCGAACACCGCGGCAACCGCTACCTGGACAGCATCCTGGAGACCAGCGTTGAATGGTTTGCGCCCTATGCTCCCTATATTGCGCTCATGTCCCCGGGCAACCATGAAACCAGCGTGCAGAGCCGCAACGACACCGACCTCATCCAACGCCTGGCGGACGGCTTGAGGCCCCACGGGTTTCGGGGGGCCGTCGGGCAATACTGGGGATTTGTCCTAGTGATGTGCGAGTTCTTAACCACGTCCCTCAGCAAGCGGATCCACTACCACCACGGCTACGGCGGCGGCGGCGAAATTACCCGCGGGCTCATTGACAACAG
>Ga0255150_1000369_pt1 | contig 15457 bp, 22 predicted proteins | sample Atl_Yuk_RepA_8h_FD_183634 | JGI IMG/M metagenome (GOLD analysis project Ga0255150, IMG submission 183634) | Freshwater microbial communities from Altamaha River, Georgia, United States - Atl_Yuk_RepA_8h | ecosystem: Environmental > Aquatic > Freshwater > River | place: USA: Georgia | collected...
TAAGAAAGGTGGTTATGAATATCAATATTGAAATTAATAAACCCGATTTGCAAAGAGCAGTTGTAGTTAAATCGCATTCGTATGATATTGTTGAATTTACCATCAAACAAATTTCTTTCGACAAATCAGGTAAAGAGCTAACAAATAGTTACCATACCACGTTTTATTCTACGAAAGAATTTAAAGATTTTTTTCAACCATTAATTGATGAATTAAAAGTGAGATTTGATAATGACAAAGAAGACAGTGTTCAAGGATGAACAAGAATTTGAAAAATTCAAAGAGTGGACATATGGATTACTATGCGATGAGCACGCAAAAGATCTGTGCATTACTTTTACCAAAAAAGATGGCACAGAAAGGAAAATGTTCTGCACTCTCTCCGCAGGAAGAATACCTGCAGACAAGACTCCAAAGGAAACGAGCAGCAACAGTAGCCAGACTTCTGGATCCGCAGTACGGGTTTTCGATACAGAAAAAGAAGAATGGAGATCATTCCGTTGGGACTCCGTGATTAAAGTGGAGTGCTCATTATGAATACAATTATAACAGTATTTGGTGTTGGAGTTGGTTTAGTGGTTATCATTATTTTAGCACTATTGTTTCCACTTTTATACATTTGGGCATTCAACACATTATTCCCTGTATTAGCAATCCCATATACAATTGAAACTTGGTCAGCAGCAGTGTTGCTCAGCATTTTCTTTTCGAAAACTATTGATATGAAAAAGGATAAAGAATGAATTATGTATTGACACCTGAACAAAAAAAAGACCTGCAGAATGCCATTCGTGAAATTAGTAATTCAATGACACGAACTGAAGCAGAACGTGATTTAATTAAAGATATTGTAAAAGCACAATCTGACAATTTACAGATTCCAAAGAAAATCATTTCTAAAATTGCCAAGACTTTTCACAAACAAAGTCTGCACCAAGAAGTTGCCGATCATGAAGATTTTGTTGAGTTGTATGAAAAGGTAACAAGTGTTAATCAACAGAAAAACCCCCAACAACCATAAACATAGACTTTTATATTTGATGGGTGTCACATGGAAGTATGACACCATGTTCAACTCTGCATTCACAGAACATAACTTTCAACAGCTGTTATTTAAAGCAGGTGTTGAAACTATCTCTGTAGATTATGAGTTGAGTGACACATATGAGAGTTTAGTTGAAGATGTAAATAAAATTACTCCAGAAGTAGACTTTATCATGGGGTATAGTTTTGGTTGCTTACTTGCTGTAGCCACTGCACAGAAAAATACAAAAGGTATAATTCTCTTAGATGCTAACTCGCTAGGTGGTAATGCTGGATTGAATTATATTCAGGATAAAGAGACAGCGCAACAATTTTTCGAGAGAGATCTGGCTACTAAAAATGAAAAGTTGAAAGATATCCCTGAGAAGTTGATTATAAATCCCTATAAACCAAAAACATTTTTAATTTTTAGTGAGTATGGTGATAAGAATAACAATCTGGCAACGCATGGTATGTATTTAAGAGCGTTGGGTAAAGTCAACAAAACTGTTATCAGACACTCATCTCATTACATAATGATAGAACCTGCTAGATTTGAATTGGCAAAAGAAGTTATAGGAATAATGAATGCACATACTTGATTACCCAGCATGGAAAAATGGTAAGTACTGTAAAGTTAAAGATCTAAATGTTTCTGTTTTAGATCTTGGATTAATTCATTGTGATGCTACTTATGATGTTCTTGCAGTTAAAAACAATCAGATTGAAAACTTTGATGCACACCTAAGTAGATTCATTCGTAGTTCTAAGGGATGGAGAATCCCTGTTAATTATTCTGATAATGATATTGAGATTGTCATACAGACTTTAATATCAATGACACCAGTAGACGATCTTTTAGTTTGGATTGGTTTGACGAGAGGTATACCATCTTCTGGGAACCCAAGAGATCTGGCTAACTGCGAACCAAATATATTCATATATGTCAAACCATACTATGGGTTCAACAAAGACAACTCTGCTACAGTTTGTTTATCAAAACAAAAGAGAAATACATCAATTGATCAGACAATGAAGAACTTTTCTTGGAATGATTTGAACCTTGCGCAGTGGGAAGCAATTGATCGTGGCTTTGATACTGCAGTTCTTCTTGATGATAAAGGTTATCTAACTGAAGGACCAGGATTCAATGTTGGTGTTATTAAAGAAAATTTTGTATATGCACCAAGACATAATTGTCTAAAGGGTACTGTTATGGATTTGGTTAAGTCTACTTGTGACAGAGAAGGTGTATGGTTTGAGTATGGCGACATATCGCCATCTTTTGTTGAAGATTGTGATGCAATGTTTTTAACTTCTACTGCAGGGAATGTAATCCCTGTTAAATGTTTTGAGGGTAAGTATTTTAATGATAATGAGGTTTTAACATGGTTACAACAGAAGTTAGTCTAGAACAAAATAAACATCTATTATTTCTGTTACCTGGACAAAGTTTATCACCACGTGCATTCTGGGATTTTAAACTACCAGATGGTCACACTCACATAGATTATTTCCTTAGTGCTGGTATAGATGTAATTTTATTTGATCCATGTGGTTATGGTGAAAGCACTGACTACTATCAATATGACAGGATTGGATATGCAGATCAGATTGAATCTGCCATCAAAGAACTAAAGAAAAAATATGTTTCTAAAACTATCTTTGGTTTCTCAACTTCAACTGCGCCAGCATTGATCGCAGGTGAACGTGGACTTTTTGATAAAGTAATTATACACAGCCCATCAATTCGCATGGATAAAAGATATTATGTTAAGATTGATACAGAGTATTTTGAAACTGGAATTGAAAAACTCAAAAAAGAACGTATCGAAAAAATTAGCGATAAACTAATACCATCACCGAATAGAATCGAAGGATGGGAACAAAAAATTCTTGATGTGGTTGGCAGTGACACATGGAAAGTCCCATCACAACCTGTTTATGATATCAACAATTATTGGGTTGATACAGGACAGTTAGGATTTGATCCTGCAAAAGTTCCACCGATCCTAAGCATTATTGGAGAGTTTGACTATGAGTCTACCACAGGTGGCTATGATACGTTTAAGGGACTGTTTCCAGACTCCAAGGAAGTAGTTATCCCCTACTCTACCCATTTCTCTATGTGGGAGAACTCATCGGCTCTAACTCGCTTAGAAATGATCCAATGGGTCTTGCAATAACCCTGCAACTTGTAGGGGAATGAAAAATAGTTCTTTACAATAATTCAAAAATAGGGTATAATTATATTATAACAATGGAGGTGTAAACCTATGGCTATGAATACAGCGAAACGTAAGGAACTGGTTGCTACTATGAAAGGTGGTGAACCTGAGTTGAACCCTGCTAACTACAACAGTAGTTTTCTTGGGTTACTAAATTATTACAACTATAACAACGATGACAAAGATAAGAAGAAGTGGCTTATCAGTCATGTTGCTAAGACTAATAAAAAATTAGCAACACAACTTCTAAAAATTGACGAGAAACATTTTCGTTATGCTGGCATTCTAGCACGCATCGCTGATCGTGGTGGTCAACTAGAAGAAAAACACCAGCTGTTTTTGGAAAACAAAATCACAGAACTAACAAACTTCAAACCAAAGAAAGAAGTTAAAGTAGAAACCCCAGTAGTGACTAATGTTATTTCTATTCAAGATAGAATGGATGAGAAAGCACACGAACTCGCAGGTGAGATTGAGGGTGCTATTGATGACTTTGTATTGGGTGGTTGTAAGTCTGACTTCTCAGCTAAAAATTATCTACTGGCACAACAAGTAGCAGCACCGATTGCTAAACGTATTGGTGAGTTGTTTGTTCCATTAGCTGATGAACTGCGTGAAACAATTGCTGGTGATGACGAACAACTTGTTGAAGGTTATTCAAACTTTACTAAACGTGAACTAAAGAAATTCTTGGAGTTCGTGGATAACATCGTTGCTGATTGTAACCAGATGGTTCAGACTGCTAAAGCGAATCGTGCTCCACGTAAACGTAAGGAAGTCCCTGCATCTAAGCAAGTAGCCAAGATGAAATATCTCAAAGAGTTTGCGGAGCTAAACCTAAAGTCTGTAAACCCCACAAGTATCATTGGCTCAACAGAGGTATGGTACTACAACACCAAATACAAACATGTTGGTGTGTATAAGGGTGAGAATGGTGGAACTCTATCTGTTAAAGGAACTACCATTATCGGTTTCGATATTAAAGAATCAAAGCGTATGACTCTACGCAAACCTGAAGAATTCTTCAAAGGGTTGTCGTTGGGTAAACGTGCATTGAATAGTGCAATCAAAACACTAAAGACTAAACCAGCAGTGCCGAATGGTCGATTCAATGAAGACTGCATTTTACTTGGAGCATTTTGATGATTTTAGTTGATTATTCTCAGGTAGCTCTGAGTAACATTTTATCTTTTCAGCGTGAACTGAAAGGTAGTGAGTCTGAGGTTGTGAATCTCATTCGTCATGTAACTTTGTCTACACTTAAATCATACAAAAAGAAGTATGGTAAAGAGTATGGTGAATTAGTTATTTGTTGCGATGGTCGTAAGTATTGGCGTAGAGAGTTCTTCCCGAACTACAAGGCTAATCGTAAGAAAGCACGTGATAACAGCGATCTAGATTGGACTCTTATCTTCGATACACTATCAAAGATCCGTGACGAGATTAGGGAAAATTTCCCATACAAAGTTCTCCATCTCGAACGTGCTGAAGCAGATGACATTATAGCTGTGCTTGCTAAGTGGAGCCAAAACAATGGACTAATTCAACAGGGGTTGGTGGAAGAACCGCAAAAGATTTTAGTTGTATCTTCAGATGGCGACTTTATTCAGCTACAGAAGTATGACAACATTACACAATGGTCGCCCATTCAAAAGAAATATGTTAAAGCAACTAAGAAAGAGTTGCACGAGAAAACTATTACGCATATCGTTAAAGCAGGTGATGATGGTATCCCAAACATTCTGAGTAATGATGATGTGTTCTTGAATGGCGAGAGACAGAAACCTGTATCCGCAAAAAGATTGCAAGAATTTATTGAGAAGGGATTTGATGCTTGTAAGAATCAAGAAGAGCGTCGCAATTGGCAACGAAATCAAACATTGGTTGACTTTGAATTTATCCCAGAAGATGTATCAAAAGAAATTATAGATACATATGTTAGCTACAAGACGACTGCAGATAAGATGACTATTATGAATTATTTGATAGCCAATAAATGTCGTTTACTATTAGATGAATTGGAGGAATTTTAATGGCTACTAAATTGATTACTGAAATGTTGACTGAGATTAATGATAATCCTGTTACTATAACCAAATATAAAGATAATGGTGCATTGCGTTTGATTTTTGAACACGCATTTGACCCAAACAAGAAATTCTTTTTACCTGAGGGTGATCCTCCATTTAAGGAAGATGCTGCACCGATTGGTATGAGTCCTGCAAATTTACATATGGAAGCCAAGAAGCTGTATGTGTTTTGTCGTTCGGATTTGAATAAGGTGCGTAGAGAATCTCTTTTTATTCAGTTGCTTGAGAATGTTCATCCATCTGAAGCGAAGTTGATTCTTGCAATTAAAGACCAGAAACTAACCAAGATGTATCCAAAGATTACACAGAAGTTAGTATCAGAATTCTTTCCTACTATCCCTGCTCCAGCAACAAAGGAAAAGAAAGCAAAAAACTTGCAGGCTCCAGCAACTGGAGCCACAGCTTAATTGCAAAATTTGCAAGAAAGAAAAAATCATTACTTGACAAAATTGTAGTATTCGGGTATAATATTATTATGAAATATGTGAAAGGAAATACAAATGCCTAATTGGTGTGACAACTCAGTTCGATTGACTTCTAGTAAAGAGAAGATCGATGCACTTGCAGCAGTACTTGAGAATGAAGATGATCGTCAAGTATTTCAACACCTACGTCCTCGCCCAGCAGACCAAGAAGAAAATTGGTATGATTGGAATATCAATCATTGGGGAACTAAATGGGACTTGTCATTGATTGACTGGAATCGTGATGATGACGAAACTATTTGGATTTCCTTTGAAACTGCTTGGTCTCCCCCGATTGCAATTTACGAATACCTATCAGAAAATGATTGGTATGTAGATGCTGTCTACCATGAGGGTGGCATGGGATTCTGTGGAATTTGGCAAGATGGTGAAGATGATTATTATGAATATAATCTTGATGACTGGGAAAGCATTGACTGTTTGCCAGATGAAGTAAAAGATTTCACTGGTCTAGTTGACTATTATGAAAGTCGCAAAGAAGAACTTGAGATGGAAGCAGAAACAGAAGCATACGAACAAACTGTTACTGAGTGGTTTCCAATTGAAACTAATCCTGATAAAGTTGGTTTCTACGAAACTAAAGAAAACAACAATTGGCCATTCTACAAATTTGCACACTGGAATGGTAAGAAGTGGACTATCGATGGGAAGAAACCTAAAGATCCGATTGCATTCTGGAGAGGTTTGAAAGAACCTGTTGAGGTGTAAGATGAAAATTCTATTTGCATTTATTTTGGGTATGGTCGTTGCAACAGTTGGTGTCACTAATCTTGTTTCATTTGCAGACAAGCAAGTTGAAAATGCAAAGACTGTCATGAGGGATAATATAAAATGAAATATTGCGCTGTTGCACTTTGCTTAGTCGCAACTAATGCAGTTGCACTTGATTTTGATACAGAATGGAATCGTATTAAAAGTCATTTCCCCAAACCCAAATTGATTGCGGAAGAGAAAGTTAAAGTTACACCGATTGATCCAGCTGATGATAAACCAGCTGTTATGGAACAGGTTGACCCAAAGTCGCCCGATCGTCTCGGATACAAACTGCAGGATCCAGAGATGCGTAAACGTGTTATAGAAGCATATAACAAACCAAATGCAGTGGTATACACATACACAATACGATAGGAACTTTATATTATGAATAAGCGAATTTTTATTACAGCAATTTTATCTTTAAGTTTAGCTGCTTGTAGCACAACTAAACTATCTGAAGATATGACACCTGAGGGAACTAAGTTTGCTCAGGACTTCGGTAAGGTTGAGATTACATTCAACGATAAAGGTGAGTGGGAATCTATTAAATCAACTGCAACTTCTTTCGTACCCATCGAGAATGATGCTGGTATTGAACAAGGTATGAATGTTGCAGCAATGCGAGCCAAACGAAATATTGTTGAGTTTATCAATACTGATTTGAAGTCGAAGAAAACCAGCGACACTATCACCAATGCATTGGCTGCAAATATGAAAGAAGATGGTAGTAATGCTGAGAGAAAAGCAGCAGATTTAACTACCAAGATTACAGAAAGTATTACTGTTGAAGCCAATGGTATTGTTCGTGGTGCTTATGTGATGGAACGTAAAGTTTCTTCGGATGGTAAGAATGTATCTGTAACTGTTATGGTCGATAAACGATCTATGCGTGCAGCAACTTCTATTAAAGCAGCATTCGCAAAATGAAAAAACTTGCCATTGCTATGATGCTTGCATCTAGCGTGGCATTTGCAGAAGAAGTTACAGTCACTGGTTATGGTAGTACCTTTGATAATGCACTTGCAAATGCCAAGATGCAAGCACTTGAGAAAGTCACTGGAACTTTTATTATCAGTGAAAGCGAGTATAAGAACAAGCAGTATAAAGAAACAGTAGACCAGTATAATGGTGGTATCATAAACAAATATGATATTGTGTCCTCTTCCAAAAAATCTAGTGGTTATGAGGTGACCATTGTTGCCGATGTCGATCGAAAGAAAGACAATCGAATGAAGGTCAATAAACCAGTTGAGTTGAATGCCCAGCAACAAGACTACAAAGAAAAAGAAAAGGTATTTGATAGACTTGACGATTTTTCAAAAGCAGTTTCAATACAGACATCACATTTAACATATAATGTTGGTAGAAACAATACCACGATAAACTTAAATGTTATTTTGTCGTTTCAACCTAAGTGGGTTTCTGATGTAAAATCTTTTGCTAAAGTTATTGACGAAGAGGGTAAGACCAGCAGTAACATTTATCCAACTATTCATGGTAGTGTTGTTGCATCACTGATGTCCCTCAATCCTTTTGCAGCTGTTGCTGTTGCTGAAGTTGGTAAACCAAAACAGGCGGAGAGGTCAGATGATATGATGGTTTGTTTCGCAGAAAACAAACGCAGCTCCATTTCCTGTAAGAGTATAGGTGTAGATTTTAGAAACATGCACGCAACACCTCGTCTGGTAGTTTATGGTTCATATGGATCAGTTTATAATAAAAATGTTGAGTTGTGGTCGCAATATGCTCATCCAACAATTTATGAATTTGTTCAAGCTGGCGATAAAAGGTCAACATGGTTTAGAAATATAAACAATACATATGATCAACCAGCATTGTTAGTTTATGAAAGAGAACAACAGGTAGTCAATATAAGATTTGTTGTTGACAATTCAGAATTAGATAAAATTAAAGGTATTAAGGTAGTTTTACAATGAAACAGAAATGGATTGATGCATTCATGGATACTGCTGAGAGATTTTCTCAGCTTTCAAGTGCAAAAAGATTACAAGTAGGTGCTGTGGTTGTTAAAGATAATCGTATCATATCGATTGGATATAATGGTATGCCATCAGGTTGGACCAACGATTGTGAAGAGATCATTGAGGTCCATGAAGATGGTGGTGTTGTGACGAAGACAAAAGATGAGGTTATTCATGCTGAAGCAAACGCTATTATTAAATTGGCACGTGATGGTGAGAGCGGAAATGGCAGTAGTCTATTCTGTACTCATGCTCCTTGTGTCCATTGCGCTAAACTAATTTATGGCGCAGGAGTGAATAAAGTTTATTACCGAAATTCTTATAGAGATGAACTTGGTATAGACTTTATGAAAAAGTGCGGGATCGATGTGGAAAAAATTTCTTAATCGGTTTAGTCAATTATTATAATTGAAAAATATAATGAAAAAATCTATTACCATTTACTTATTCAATGACTAAGTAATAGTGTAGATTTTATTTTTTTTAACTTAATGGGAGTTTTTAATGAAGACAGTTGGAGATAAATTAGAACAATTCGTTGTTACTGGTGTGAATCCAGGTAGCGATCAGTTCTTTGATATTACAGAAAAATCTTTCGAAGGAAAGTGGAAAGTAATCGTTTACTATCCAAAAGACTTTACATTCGTATGCCCAACAGAAATTGTAGCGTATGACAAGTTGTTTCAAGACTTTGCAGATCGTGATGCAGTTCTCTTGACTGGTTCTACAGATAACGAATTCTGTAAACTAGCATGGCAAAAAGCACATCCAGATCTATCTAAGATTAAACATATTCAGTTTGCGGACACTCAGCGTGACTGGGATAAGTCATTAATTGACCAACTAGGTGTATTCTATGCACCTGCTGGCGCAGCATTGCGTGCTACATTTATTGTAGATCCAGAGAATGTTATTCAACATGTAACTGTAAACAACTTGAACGTAGGTCGTTCACCTGAAGAAACTTTGCGTGTTCTTGACGCACTTCAGACTGGCGAATTATGTGCATGTAATCGTACTATTGGTGGGGAGACTCTATAATGATTGAGATGATTTGGGCAGTTATTGCTATTATATTAATTGATATTGTTCTCGCAGGAGACAACGCATTAGTTATCGGTATGGCTGCAAACCGACTGCCTGAACATCTCAAAAAGAAAGCAATCCTCTGGGGAACATTCGGTGCAGTAGCAGTTCGTTTCATCAGTGTAGCACTGTTGACTTATTTGCTGCTGATACCTGGATTAAAACTCATTGGTGGCTTGGCATTGATTTATATTGGATGGAAATTAGCATTCCAAGATAAAGATCATTCGATTGAAGCGAAGGATACTTTCTGGGCTGCAATAGGAACTATTGTTTTAGCAGATGCTGTTATGGGTATAGATAATGCCCTAGCCATTGCTGCAGCAGCCAATGGTAGCATGATGTTGGTTATATTTGGATTGCTGGTCAGCGTACCTATAATTTTATTTGGTAGCACTATGGTGGCTAGATTATTACAAGTATATCCGAATACAGTTTTTATAGGAAGTTTCGTTTTATTTTATGTCGCAATTAAAATGATTGTTCATGAACCATTCATTGATAATCATTTAGACCCATTGCATGATTTTTATGAAAATATATTACCTCTACTGGGAGCAGTAGTACTAACTGCTAAACAATTTTATAGATCAAGAATAAGAAAGGTATAGGATGTCTTGGGTAGAACAAATAAAAGAAGCATTACCAGAATATGCTAAAGATACAAAACTTAATATCGATGCTGTTATTTTGCGCAGCAGCTTGGATGTTACTATCTCTACTGGTTGCGCTCTCGCAGCTGCCATGGCAACAGGTAATGGAAAACTCGTCACATTTATACAGTCAAGTATGGAAGATGCCACTGAACGAGATGCAGCATTAACAGCATCTACAATTATGGCACAAAATAATGTTTGGTATCCTTATGTTGAGATGGTAGAAGATGAACAGCTAAAGGGATTACCTGCACAACTTCGTATGAATGCTATTGCGAATCATGGTGGAACTTCTAAATTAAATTTTGAAGCATATTCTCTGGCAGCGAGTATTGTTGGTAAATGTCATTTCTGCGTAAAAGCACATTATGAAACTTTAAAGAAGGAAGGACTCACTGTTCAACAACTTCGTGATATTGGTCGCATCGCTGCAGTTATGAATTCTGTTGCTAAAGTATTAAATAGTTAATGTCAACAATTAAACATGAATGGTGGTCAACCCCAGTCTGGGAAGTAGAGACTGGATTTGATGATCAATTTAATAATAAGTTGTTACAAGAAATTGCCAATATACAGGTAAGTGGGTCGCCATACAATTTTAATATATGGAATACAAAGACTCAAAATATTTCTATATTGAGACAAAAGATTCTTACAGTCGTACAAGAATCAACGAAGAATATATTTAATCCATATTTTAAATTCAATCCACAGTTAACTAGAGGTTGGGTTAATCGTCAGAAGCCACACGAATATATACCATTACACGATCATGGAAATACAGTAATGGCAGTTGTATATTACATATACACTCCAGAAAACTGTGGGGATTTGCTTTTAGTGGACCCAAGAAATGCTCCACTGTGGGATAGAATATCTGAAGATAAGGTTGATGGAATCAAATATCAAAGGATAAAACCAAAAACTGGTAAACTAATATTATTTCCTGGATATGTTGGTCACATGGTAGAACAGAATAAATCTAATGATACAAGGATTAGTTTAGCAACAAACATTATAAGTTGGTGACGCTGTGATTAATAAAAACTTAGGTTATTATGTTTGTGGTGGTATTGAGTTTTCATCGAAGGTAGATGCTTGTCTTTATGGTAAAACATTAAACAAACCTGTTGAATGGATTTTCCATAACGATGAGTTTTCTAGATTCCCATGGAATATCGAACCACAACAAACTCTAGATGAATTATATGATAGACGAGCTAGAGAACTTAGAGAAAAGTATGACTATATCATATTGAGTTTTTCAGGTGGCTCTGACACAAATAATATTCTTGAAAGTTTTATTCGTCAAGGATTGCACATCGATGAAGTAGTAACCAATCACATCACCAAAGCAACTAAGGCGACCACAGTATTAAACCCAAACATTAAAGACAGCTGGAACTTTGCTGCTGAGCATGACTTGCAAGCAGTTCCAAGATTAAAATATATTCAAGAAAAATGCCCAAGAACTAAAATAACAGTTCTGGATGTTAGTGAAGTCGTTTTAAATTCAATGAATGTATTTGATGATGTTGATTGGGTTCTTCATCGCAATGACCATCTTTCTATTGGACAACTTTTCAGATATAACTATTTTCACTTCGGTGAGATGAAGAAACAGTTTGATAAGAATCTAAAGATTGGATTGATAGTTGGTCTAGATAAACCAAAACTGGTAATCAAAGGCGATAACAATTTCTACATTTATTTCCCAGATTCAGTTGTAAACATCACGACTATCAATGACTTCAATCAGGACTACACCAATCTAACTACAGAACTATTTTACTGGGGTAAAGAAACTTTACCAATGTTGGCTAAGCAAGCACATACAGTAAAAAGGTGGTTAGAAACAAATCCACATTTTCAACAATATTGGAAGTCCAGCACATTTGCAACTGTAAGAACACACCAAGAACAGTTGTTAAGAAATCTAATATATACAACATGGAATGATAATTGGTTCCAAGTGAATAAATCGACAAGTTGGTTCAATACTGAGTTTGATACGTGGTTTAAAAATAATCCAAATATGAAACGAGAATTGAGTATGTGGCAGCGTGGGATTGAATATTTGTCATCTCAATTACCAGAATATATCACTTATGATTCTCATGGTAGACCAGATGCCATGAAACAATTTAAGCACGAATATTTAATTGGAAGAATGAAGCGAAAATTTATTTAATAACACAGGAAAATTTTATGAAAAAACTAATTATGTCTTTATTACTGTTTTCATTATGTAATGCGTCTTACGCAAATAAGGAAACCGAAGTTGTTGTACTATTTACACCTGGAGGTGTAAATGATGTTGTTGGTAGATCAGTTGCTGAATACTTAACTAAAAACAAACTAGAATCCATAGTTGTCAATAAACCTGGAGGTGATGGTATTATTGGCATTCAGTATGCACAATCAAGACCAAATTCAATGTTCGTGGCTAATGCTGGAAGTACAGTTTTCAATAGAGTATTAAAACAAAAATTACCATATGATATGGAGAAGGATTTTTCTTTGGTAGTTCCAATTGCCAGTGTTCCTTCATCATTAATTGTTAATGCACAATCCAAAATTAAAAATATGGATGAGTTTATTGCTGTTGCCAAGACCAAAAATCTAAATTGTGGCACAAGCAACAAAGGTACAGAAATGGCACTGAGAACTTTATTGGTAAATCTTGATTTGCCAAATGTAGCTGTCGTTCCGTATAAATCCACTAGCCAAATTATGGTAGACTTACTCGGTGGTCAAATTGATTGCACTATGGAACCAATTTCATCATTCGTTCAACATCATGAATCAGGTAAAGTCATAGTTATTGGTAATGCCAGCGACAAAGTGTATACCAAATTAAAGGATGTTCCATTTCTATCGAAGTGGGTACCAAACTTTAAATTTGAAAGTTGGTTCGGTATCGCTGTACCAAATACAGTTGAACAATCTAGGAGAGAACAATACATTAAGCTGTTATCTTCTATCGACAAAGATCCTGACTTTGTTAAATCAATTACGGATGCTGGAATGCAAGTGAATACTCCAAGTAAAAATCCAGCAGACTGGTATGGAAGAGAATATATTAAATGGGAAGCAACCAGACATCGTTTAAATATTTCTAAACAGGAATAAAGTGAGAGTATTAAAATTTGAAGATTCTGTGGCTCCATTTAATTGGGTCAAGAAAAATGGTTACTACAAAGTTGGTAACAAATTTTTCAGTCACAAAACATTCGCTTTAGTTGAAGCCAGTAAGACTAAACATAGTCCAATCTGGGAATTTAACTCGGATGTATTTGGTAGATATAATTGGCAACAACAAATAAATGAAAGTTTAACAGAACTCTACAAAAGTAGAGCGTTACAACTCAGAGAGAAATATGATTATCTTCTGGTGACTTTCAGTGGTGGTGCAGATTCTTCTAATGTAATTGATAGCTTCATTTTAAATAACATACATATTGATGAGATAATAATTCATTGGCCAAAGTCATTGACCGATGGCAAGTACACAGTGAGTAGTGATAGATCTAAATTCAATATATTAAGTGAATGGCAACTGGCAGCAAAACCAAAACTGGATCATATTCAAAAGTTTTATCCAAACATTAAGATTACATTTAGCGACTTAGATGATTTGGGAGAAGAATATAATGAGGAATTGTTTCGTATTGCTTCTGACACATTAGATTTTCCAAATATCAAGAGACAGAGGAGTATACATAAAAGATCATGTGAACTTCTGAACGCAGGTTTTAATGTAGCAACAATATATGGGTTCGATAAACCATGTCTGTATACAATCGATCAATCTTTATATGCTGGGTTTCTGGATCAAAGAGCGCACGTTGTATCTGATTTATATAAAGATCTAAGTAGAAATATTGAATACTTTTATTGGTCTCCCGATTTACCAAAGTTGGCGATTAAACAAGCACAAATATTATATGAGTATTTTAAATCTAATCCAGAGTCTTTAAAATTATTACCTCAACGTGAAATTATTAACGGTATGATTAAACCAAAATATATACCAAGTGATTTTGATTTTGAAGTTGCCAGAACTATAACATCAAAACTATTGTATCCGTCGTGGGATCTAAACACATTTCAGGCAGATAAACCTACTGACTTTATTAAATGCGAACATCATGAATGGATACGAGTGCATGCATCAAATGAAAGATTTTTAGAATCTCATAAAGTAGCTTTGCAACACCAATTTAATCTAATTGATGATTATTATTTTAAAAACAGGAACAAATTATCTTCCTATGGTGTATATACTTCTGGGAAGTATATACTTGGAAATATATGAACAAAGAATATTACTACAAAGCAACTCATCTAAAAAATATTGTAGGTGAATACAATCTACAAGAAGCGAAACTTGCAAACTATTCTTCCTTTGTTTTAGAAAAACACACAGGAAAAACTCCAAGCACAATTCAAGCACCATCTTCCTTTGAAGATTCAAAATTTATGGCTGATCTTAGGGCTGAGTTCAAAAATGTAAGAACTCATTATCTGAAATTTGATCCTATGACTTGTTACGACTGGCATACAGATGTGGCAAGAAATTGTTCGATAAACTTTTTATTAAACGATCCTGTAGATAGTTTGACGTTGTTTAGAGAATTTATCGAAGGTAGTGGACACTGGTATAACATAAAAAGATTGAAGTATAATTTATTTCAACCAACTCTACTTAATGTGCGAGAGCAACATAGTGTAATAAACTATAGTCAAGAAACTAGATATGTTCTAACTGTAGGATTTACTCTAGATGTAACTTATATGAATGTGAAAAGATTTTTAATGTTTTATAAATCATGAATATTGCACTAATCTCTAAATCTTCCAGCTATGAACATCTTGCTAATAAATTTCAACAGCAAGGAAATACTGTTGAGGTTTTTCACGAACAAGAAATCAAATTAATATCTAAACCAAAATTTTTTATGGCGTCAGGAATTCCTATTTGCAGAAATGGTGAGATTCACAGTCTGTTGTCTAACAATAAGATACCATATTTTTGGGTTAATAATAAATGCACTGAATATGAAAATAATAAGTTTTTAACTAAAAATATGTTCAAATCTTTAGGTATACCAACTCCAAATGGTATACTTGTTTCTGGATCTGAATTAA
>Ga0255150_1000370_pt1 | contig 15421 bp, 5 predicted proteins | sample Atl_Yuk_RepA_8h_FD_183634 | JGI IMG/M metagenome (GOLD analysis project Ga0255150, IMG submission 183634) | Freshwater microbial communities from Altamaha River, Georgia, United States - Atl_Yuk_RepA_8h | ecosystem: Environmental > Aquatic > Freshwater > River | place: USA: Georgia | collected...
TCTTTATATATTGAAAGACAATGATACTGGATACTATTATACAACGCTTCCACATCCTCCACTTGGTCTTTCTAGGGGATATGGAATATCAACCGTAACATTCCCTGTAAATACTGGTTTGGCTAAAGCTCCAACAGCAGTATCACCTAGGGAGGTGGATTATATTGAGCAGATAAAACTTCCTCCAAGCAAAATATTCTATTGGGCAGAAGGGGATAAACTGTGGTTCAAGAGTTATACTAATCTTGTTGGAAGGTTTGCTATCGTTAGGATGATTAGTCATGAAAACTCAGATTTGACGGCTGAATTAAATGTTCCCGGTGAATATATACCAGATATCATTAATTGGGTAATGTCTCAGTTAAGTGTAAGGAAACAGATGTCTGGTGATGTTGTTCGAGAGGGAGTAGATAAACAATCTTAATTATGGCAAAGGATACAGCACAATGGGTGGGTTTGGCAGAAATAATCTACCAATATATAGACCAAGCAAAGCTTACATCAGCTGAGTTTAGGAGACTTTGGACTATTGGCGTTAGGGGTGTTGAAGAGATTGGCTTGGATGTCCACATGACCCCAAAAACTGTTAAACTTTTGGTCAATGCAAATAAAACAGTTACTCTTCCGGCAGACTATGTAGCATTTTCTAAAGTTGGTGTTTTCAATCCAGAAGGTGAAGTTGCTACTCTGAGAAGAAACCCTAACCTTACGGCCTATAAGATTGACCAAAATGATAGGCTTACTAGCAATGTAGACAATACAGAACTTGAGTCATTTAGGCTTCAAGACTTGGCTTACATAAACTATTATGACGGAGCTAGGTATGTAAACATATTTGGAGCAGGTTCTCTCCTTAATTCAGCAGGTGAGTTTGATATATCGGAAGATGAAGGGATTATGTACTTAAACAATGAGTATAATTATACATATGTTGTTATGGAGTACTTGTCTTCTCCTGCTGACGATGTGGATTATAAGATACCTTTCCAAGTGAAAGAAGCCGTACTGGCTTACATTGCTTGGAAGGATATAGAGATGCTTCCATCTGGAAGACGTGTAACTCTTGGTGACAAGCAGATTAGGAGAAAAGAGTACTACAATCAGAAAAGGTTAGCAAGGCTTAGAGTAAACCCTGTAACTCCTTGGGATGCCAATGAAGTTATTAGGATGGGTCAAAAACTTGTAGCAAAAGCATAAGATGAAGATAGAAAGAAAAATGTTCTCTGGAGTGATGAATTTGGATGACCCAAATGAATCAATGCCCGGCACACACCATCGTGAGGCTTTTAATGTATTGTTTAAGGGTAACCCCGGAGACATGAGGATTGAAAACATTAAAGGCAATAGAAGTGTTAATAATGCTGGTCTTCAAGCTGGTACTAATGTTTGCATTGGCTCATACTATGACGAACTTAAACAGAGGGTATTCTACTTTGTCTACAACTCAAACGGATTTGATGCAATATTCGTATACAACACGATAACGAGAGGAATCACCACATTATTGATGTCTAAGGTAGATTCTTTAGAGAGTGAGGACTTATTTAACTTCAGCCCAGACTACCCTATAGCATCCGTAAATATATTGTATAGAACGGAGGAAGATGGAGATATTTTGCATTGGACGGATAGAAATAATCGCCCAATGAAGCTGAACATCAAGGAGGCTGAGGTAGTTGGTAAAACCTACAATGGTAACTGGAAAAAGAAATACCTAACCGTTGCTAGGCCTATGCCACTAGTGTCTCCCATATGTAAGTATGAGGATGATGCTACAACCACAATAAACAACCTTAGAAGTAAGCTGTATCAGTTTAGATATCGTTGGGTATATCGTGATTTTACCAAATCAACTTGGAGTCCTTGGAGTAGGCTATTTGCACCAAGCAATATAGATACTTTGTCAACAGAGATTGACCCTACTAAAAATAATAGGATATCTATAACTTATCAGACTGGTGATGATGATGTAGTGAAGGTAGAGATAGCTTCTAGGCAGAGTATTGACACAACATTCTCTGACCCATTCTTAGTAGAAACGGTTGACAAAACAGGTCTTCCAGATAATAGCCCATACGAATATAAGTTTTACAATACTGAGGCATATCCGTATGTTGATGTAGCTGAGTCTAATCAGCTTTTCGACTACATCCCTCTGAAAGCAAATACTCAAGAGCTTTTGAACGGTAACGTAGTAATATACGGTGGTATCACAGAAGGAAGAACTGCAGGCATAACGCCAAGCGTTAGTAAGACGCTTAGCTTGGTTCAAAACACTAATACATCTACCGCATTTACAATGGCATCTTACAATAGGTATACCTTTACCTATTATCCAGAGTATAATGTAACGGGTGGTTATCACTATATCATATTTGACGGAACTCCTCAAGTAGGAGATGTATATAGCTTCACTTTATCTTTTAGGAAGGACGAAGGCTCTGGAGTTCAATCAACTTCTGTAAACTTCTCACTTACCGTAGCTGCAGGTAGAAACACCCAGCAGTTTGTTGAGGCTGACTTGAAAGCGCTTGTAATAGCAAATGCTACACTTCAGAACTACTATTTGGCTAGCTATGTTAACACTTTACAGCTTGTAGAGCCGGGTGAGTTTAATGGTAAGCGTGGATTGAAGTTTGCTGGTAATCCTACTGTAAATGCATGGATACTTGATTCCTATAGCTTTACATATACATACGCTGGAGGTGGTGGACTTCCTGCTGACCCAACAGGTGTAAACACAGCTTGTTACAAGCACAAGTCAAGGTACACATTTGGTATGTGTTACTTTGATGAGTATGGTGTAACCAATGGTGTTATAACTACGGATAACTTTAGGGTCATCACACCAGAGATTGAATCCGCAGACCTGTCTGGAACTCAGTTGACTATACCGCTCATAGAGTTTTCTGTAAGCCACCAAGCTCCAACTTGGGCTAAATACTTCTCCTTTGTGAGAACTACTAATCTTACTGTTTCTGACTTTAAGACTATAATTACCACTACAACTGGTGTAGATACAGCTAACAAGTACGCTTATCTTGATATAACAGAATACCAGACTAACAAGAACGGATATCCTGCATACTCTTTTGCAAAGGGAGATAGGGTTAGGATTATTGGCCGCAAGAATCAAGCAGACCTTGTTTCTGATTCTGTTTCCAATGATTATCCTGTTCTCGCTCTGATGACAAGTGCAGAGATAACAAACTCAACAGGTATGACAACACCTGCGAGTGTACCTATCAATAAGATATGGCTTAGGATACCATATGACAACACTACAATGAGTTCATTCAACTTTGGTAATGCATCATACTACAACTACTATATTGAGGTTTATACCCCTGCGATAAACGCGTCAGAAGAGAGCCAAGTATTCTATGAGTTTGGTGAAATATATCCCGTCATAGAAAGTGGTGCTAACAGATACCACACAGGTATGACTCAGAACCAAACAGCTTCACTACCCGCTATCTACAAGTTTATAAGAGGTGACGTATACAGTAGGCAAAGAGGCTCTGTTGTAGTTGCTGATAATAACTGGGTAATAGACAGGTCATTGTCTGACAAGTACGGCTCAAGGGTGGATGGGAATGGAAGACCATTTGTGGTTGATGACTACGCTAAAGAGGCATACTACCCAACACTAGTTAGATATTCTCTTGAGTATCAATCTGGTACATCCATCAACCAAACAAACAGGTTTTACGCAGCTAATTTTGATGAATACGATAGGGAAAGAGGAGATATACAAAGGCTTAAAACTAGGGGCCGTCAGTTGAGGGTATTCCAGAATAGAGCATGTGGCGTTGTCCCAGTATTGCAGTCAGTAGTTCAAACCGCTGATGGTAGTGGGGTGCTTTCTCAAAGTGCAGAGATTATCAATAAGATACAATACTATCTTGGAGACTATGGACTTGGAAATCAGTTCTGTTCTCTATCCTCTTCTGCCAATGCTGACTACTTTACTGACCCTGTAAGGGGTGCTCAGATTAGGCTTTCTGGAGACGGACTTACTCCGATAAGCGAGCTGTACAAGGCTCACTTCTACTTAAATCCGTTGATTACAAAGTACAATAAGGTTAGGAATAACATAAGTGGCCAAGGTAAGGCGAAGATTCTGTCTATCTACGACCAATTCAATGAGGAGGTTATTACGGTCATGCAGGAGAGTGCTGCAGGGGATGACAAGAGTAATCCGTATACTTTCGGGTTTAACGAGTTTAGGAACGCATATACCTCTTTCTACGACTATAGTCCAGAGTGGATAATCTGTGCTGAGAATCTCATTATTTCTTGGAAAAATGGGGTACTTTACACACACGATAGCTCAACGTATTGCAACTTCTACGGAACTCAGTACAAGCCAAACGTTACGCTTATATTTAACCAATTTGAGACCATTAAGAAACGGTATAACACTATAACAATGTTAGCTAGCACCCCTTGGATTCCGGATACAAATGGAGACATAAGCACCAACTTGGGTCAGTCATCTAGCCTACAAACTACGGACTTCCTATCCAAGGATGACAAGCTTCATGCTGCATTTAAGAGGGATTCAGCTAGTACTGGTGGCCTGTATAATGGTAATGTGCTGAAGGGTAATTGGGCTAAATTGAAACTAAAGCCTGCAAGTGGTAATTCATTCGTAAATTTGTACTACATAGAACTAGCAATTTTAGAACCTTTTTATAATAGATAGATATGGTACCTCAAGCAATAGCTGGAATAGCTAACATTGGACTCTCTGCTCTCCCTTTATTTTTCGGAGAGAATAATATTTTTAGCGGTAAAGCTAGACAGGCAAATAGAGAACTGGAGAAAAACTTCAGAGCTTCTCAGTCTATGCAACTCCCCGGAGAGTATACAGAGGCTATGCAGAACATTAGGTCTCAAGCCAATGTAGGTATCCCGTCAGCTGCTCTTGGTCTTTATCAGCAACAAGCAGGACGGCAACAAGCTTCCCAGTTGGGTGCTTTGGGTTCTAGGAGGTCTGCACTTGCAGGAATCGGTAATATAGCTCAGGCTGGTCAAGACGCAGCGCTTAATCTTGCAGGTATGCAGGGTCAGGCATTGCAATCTGGACAGCAAAGACTTAATAACGCTCTGATGCAGATGGGTGGTTTGCAGTACCAAGAGCAACTTAGAAAGCAACAAGAAGCTGCTGACTACTGGGGAGGAAGAAAGGCTGAATCAAATGCTGCCATCAGTGGAGCATTGAAGTCTATGGGTCAAGCAGCTGGTTCAGCAATTGCTTCTGGTGCATTTAATAAGCAGGGTAAATCACCAGATATGAGTTGGATGAAAAATGCGTTGCTTGGAAATATCTTAGGATAATAAATAATATAAATATATATAAATGGCAACATATAGACCATCATTTGTAGATGTATCTGGACTAACCGAAGGAATTAGCCGAGGTTTAGAGATGGCTGCTATGGAGAAGAAAAGGCAAGATTCTTTGGCGGAACAAAGTGTTGATGAATATTTAAAGAACTATCGTCCAGATAAGCTTAGAGACAATGATATTGGAGTTTTTACTGGTGCATTCAATGATTACAAGCAAGCTGCCCTTAGGTATTCTAGGATGAATAGGGGTGGAGCAAAACCACAAGAGATAGCTTTTGCAAAAGCCATAATGGATAAAAGTTTAAATAACTTAAACTCTTTATATACAAATTCGGCTTCATCTGCTAATAAATTGGCGGAATATGCTGATTATATTAAAAAAGCAAGGATGTCTGGTTTAGACATACCACAAGAGGTTACGGCAAACTATAATATGCTGTTGTCTAACTCAATTGATAAGCTAGATTCGAATAAGATTCCATCCGTTTATGACTTTGAGTTAATAAAGAAAGAGCCAGATTATAAGAGGATAGAAACTATCTTAAACAGTACTGGAGCTGCTCCTATTACAGAGACTAGAGAATCGAAATATGAAATAGGTAAGTTGAACAACCAGTCAATAAATGGAATCATGAGAACAACCTACTCAAGTAGGCCAGTTCAACCAACCATAAAAGGTATAGAGTTGGCAATGCAAAACGATAATGCATTGAAAAGAGATGCCAATCAATTATATGGATTATTTAAAGCTAATCCTAGTGTATTCATGCCCGATTTCCAAAAACTGGGTATAACAGAGGAAATGGTAACTCCTTCCGTTATGTATTCATTACAATACATAAAACCAACACTTGTTGGTAAGCCAGAAAAAGATACAAAAGGAGCAGAGTTGCAAATACAAGGCATAAAGATGTCTAGTGACAAAGCGTATAGGGATGCTATGCTTAGGCTTCAACAAAGGAGATTAAGTGCTTCAGAACAGAAAGCAAAAGACGAAAAAAGAGGACAAATAGACCCTGTAAAAGAATTAAGCGATTTTGAGAGTAGAATAAAGGGTACTAAGCAATATCAAACTGCTTTAAAAAATGACCAATATATACCAGTACCAGATGTTAAAGGATTTTCTGGTGTATCAAAATATAAATTTGCTAATGCTAATATTGATTACATATGGTATTTCCCAAAATCAAATAAGTATGTAATGAAAACAGATGCACCCGGTGAAGGTCCTAGAACTTTGAGCCCTAAGGAAATACGAAATATATTAGTACAAGGAACAAGGGGGGCTACAAATAAGCCGTATGCTGTTGATGAAACAATGCCATCATTGGAAGAACTTGAATCAGTTGGTTATACATCTGACGCAGAGATGATGAATTTGTTCAAGAATCTTGATTTTGGAGGGGGGCAAGAATAGCTTTCCAGACCAAATAAAGCTTAAATTTGCATTTATAAATGTAACTAAATGCCAGATAAGCAAAACGGAACTCCTGCCCCAACAAAGGCTCAATTAGCTGGATACATAAGGTCTGTAAACAAAACAGCTGAAGGTTTATCAGATGATGAGATATTGGATAAGCTAGTATCAAAAAATCCTAAAATAGGTAAGCTGGTATCTGACTATAGCAATCCATTGTTGCAGGGTCCAGTTCCTTCAAAGAATCAACTTCCTTTGATATCGGATGTAAAGAAATCCGTATTTGCTGCAGGTCAAGTTCAAAAACCAAAAACAATTGAGCAAGAGTTTTTAGATGTAGAAGAACTAAGGGCAAAGTCGGATATATCAAGTGAAAACTATAATGCACCTATACAGCCCGGTGGATTTAGTCAGGATGTATTAAAAAAACAAGAGAAGTATAAGGCTGATGCCTTAAAATATGGTAAACAGGCTGATGAATTATTTGAGAAGTTTAAAGTTAAATTTAATTCTGACGCAGGTATACAAAAGCTTAAAAATGAAGCTATATCTAATACTGCCAAATTTACGGCTAAAGATAACCTAGGGAGCACATACGTTGATAACGCAAAACTTAGGTCATATGTAAGGTCTAAATATCCCGCATCTGCCAATACTCAGTTCGAGGATTATCTAGTCAATAACATAGGTAGCGATATCATGTTTGAGACAAAAAAACCAGCAATAAAAGAAAAGGTATCTAAGATGGCTAAAGAGAAAAACATAGCCATACCAGAAAACTTTTTAGACTTAAATAAAGAAATAACTAAGCAAGCTCAAACATTATCAGATAATGTAGGGAAGCAGATAATTGAAGCAAATAATCAAGCTAGTGCACAAATAGCTGAATTAAACAATGCATACAAAGCTACGGCTGAACAAATAAAGTCCAAATATTCTAATCCGGAATTCATACGTCAAAACTTTCAAACGGATGAAGAGTTTAGAATTGCATATCAAAAAGAAATAGGTCAGGCTTTTGATGAGTACTCTAGAAATTTTTCTAGCATGAACTCAAGATATTCTTCTTTGGCAGCAAAGTTAAAAGGAGATTATGAGCGTTCAATGAAAGAGCTTGAGGTAACAAGTGAAAAGCAAAGAAAAGACATATCTGAGTTGATGAAGCAGGCGCTTATTGACATCAATGAAGGTGATAATGCAAGAAGATTTGCTACAGTAAAGGTTCTTGACAGTATGAATCCTTTTGCAAAAGGTCAAACATTTGGTAGGTCTTTAGTATCTGGTCTTGCTGACTGGACAAGCAATATTGCTACAAACCTAAGTATGGGCAACGATTGGCAATGGGCTACAGATTTTCAAGATTTTTCATCTAATATAAGTAAGAAGTTAAGTACTCCATCGGTAGAAATAAAGTCTATAAAACAACTTGTAGACCCAACTCAGTTTGGATTATCATCTGGTAAAATGATTGGTCAAATGTTGCCAGCAATAGGTGCATCTGTTGCTACTAGAGGAGCATTAGGACCCGGATTTGGTAGTACACTTGCTGCTGGAACACTTCAATGGTTTGATGAGGCATCTCAAGCTAGGGCATCTAATTATAATGCTATGATTGAGCAAGGATTAGACCCAGAAGAGGCTAAAAATCGTTCAAACAAAACATATTCTGGATACTTGGCTACTCTCCCGCTCTCTATGATTGAGGCTGCATCTATGTTTGGAAAGTTTGGGAAAGGAAGTATGTTAAGAAAGTTTGGAGCTAACGTAGCAGCAGAAATACCTAGTGAAACACTACAAGAGGTTATTCAAAATGAATCAGACGAAGCTATCGTAAATAATAGGCAGCTTGATTTTGGCAAGATGTTTGATTTGAATAATGTCTATAAAACTGGTTTGAATGTTGCTCCAGCATCAATAGTAATGCCTATACCCGGCTCTGTAGTTGAGAGTTCAAGAGAAAACCTACCCATCAGCCAAACGGCAAATTGGGTCATGAGGGTTGCATCAGCACCTATCCAGTCAATGGCCAATAATATTACACAGAATGGATTGTTTGCGAATATTGCATCTCTTGAAGCAATGAGGCATAGTGGAAATCTTAGTGAAGATGGTCTTAATTCAATGAAGGGTTTATTGAATGAAGTAAACTCTGATATGGAAACTGGAAAGGCTTCTGGATTGAATAGAAAACAACAATCCGTGTATGCTGGACTGATGGCTAATGTCAGGAATATGGAAGATGCTGTCGCTGAGATTGATTCACAGGATATGACAGAGGATTCAAAACAAAAAGCGATAGAAATTGCAAATAAAAGAGTACAAAATGCTAGGGAAGTTGCAGCAGATTACCTTAATACAAAGAATGGTAACTACGCTGAAATAGTAGATAAGGATGGTGATAAATATATAGTATCTCATGATGAGTTAGATGAGATGCTTTCAGATGGTTCATTCCAAGATGATGTTAGAGCTGGTAATGCAAGAGTTCAACTATATTATAATAAAAAAGCTGGAGAGCGTATTGGTGAAATCAGTAAATCTCTTCTTGCTTTGAATAAGAATTACAATGAAGGATTAAGGGATTATAGCCAGTCTGAACAAAATCTAAATGCGTTAAGAAAAAAATTAGGTATACCAGAACAACCGACTTCATCTACAACAATTGACGGATTGGTTGGGCAACAGGTTGTTTATAGAGTAAATAAGTTCCCTACTAAAATAAACATGAAGGGAGTTCTTGCTGTTCAAAATGGAAATCTAGTTCTTGAGACAGATGATGGTGGTGTAGTTAAACTTGGGAAATATAAACAACTAGTTGGAGTTAATCCGTCAGAGATAAATATAGAGTTTGAGCCACAGGCTTATGCTGGTCCAAAAATGACAAAAGAAGAGGCTAAGTTACCTTCTTTGTTGGCTATGTTTGGAGGGAAAATTGAACCTAAAACATTAGCCAAAATACTATCTGACGTTATAAGTGATGCTAAGAAATCTGATATCAACAGGATGGTAAAAGCATTTGATTCTGCATATCAGAGAAAGATGCAACAGAAGATGATTAACGAATCACTTCCGAAGCCAGCTAAAAAGATTGAAGTAGTGGAGCCAGAGATTGGAGTAGAGTATGATGGTAATGAAGTAAGCGGAATGCTTGCTCAGGTTGGAGACAAGAGTGCAAAGTCATTCTTTGATAAGATAATGTCATTCAGCTTGAGAGACTTTGTGGCTAGCACAATAGACTTGGATGACTTATTTGAAAGTAGTGAAGAGTTCAGAAATAGGGTAGAACAAGAAAGAGGTGAAAAGCATGATAGGTTTACATCAGAGTACTCAAACACCGAAAAAGTACCAGCCGTAATTATTGATGGTAAGGTAAAAGACGGATTGGGCAGACTAGCTAGGCTCTATGTAAATGGAGAAAAGATTGCAATAGTATTCGAAAACATAAAAACTAAAAAAGATGCCACTACAGAAAGCCAAGGACAAGTCCAAGAAGTCCGTACAGAAAGCGATATCAGCCAACGTGAGAGAGCTCAAGAAGTCAGGCCACAAGCAGAGGCCACTCAAGCAGATACTCGCAATCGCAATATCCGCGGCCAAGCGATAACTGTAACTCCTGCAATAGCACAGATTACTTCTGACAACATGGATGAGGTCTATAAAATAGACGGTAATAAAACTCAGAAGAAAGTTCTCAATGATGTAAAGAAAGTTGTAGCTGCAATTGCTGGTGCATTCAAGATAACGGTAAACATACACAATCAAGAAACGTTTGAGCAGGCCGTTCTTCAAGCTGGAGGAACACAACAGGAATCTAATAGTAGAGGATTCTATATGGCATCTGACGGAAGCATACATCTTAACTTCGATATGGTTAAGTCTGATACTATGCTTCATGAGGGATTCCATCCTATTCTAGACTACCTTCAAGCAAGAAATCCAGAAGTAATCAATAGGTTCTTCAGTGAACTTGAGAAGATTCCGAAGGCAGCACCTATTATTGCACAAGCAAGGGCTAGTTATAGTGGAGATACAAATCAAAAGAAAGAAGCAATAACAGACTTTGTAGCAGGTATAGCCGATGGTAGGATTGTTCTGAATCCAACAAACTTCCAAAAGATTAAGGCATTTGTTGTCAATATGCTTAATAAAATTGGAATAGGTGAAGGACAGACATTAATGAATATTGAGAATGAAGGAGACCTAATTAATCTTGCAAAATTTGTAACAGAAAAGTTTAGGGGTGGAGAAGAAATAACATACGAAGACTTGTATAATTATGTACAAAAAAATAGAGATAGGGCAAGTAATATAAATACTAGAAATGTAATACAATTTCAAAAAGACAATCCGGTATTTTTTACTAACATAAAAGAGTTTGCAAATAAATCTTCATTTAAGAATAAAGTAGAATTTAAAAAATCAATACAAAATTTATTTTTATCAGTATTGCCTTCCTTGAAAAACAGATACGGGAAAGACCTTGATATGGAGTCTTTTAATGATACAACAAGGAAATATTTATCAGATTTTATTACAGATGAAGCGAGGCTAGCAATAAAAGAACATCCTGAAGCGATTGGTTGGTATGACGAAAAAACTAAAGGAGCTTTAGATGTTATATCGGTTTTACATCCAGAGATATCTACCGATAATGATTCAAGGGCTGCATTTATATTGCCTCTAGCGGTTATGTCAAATGGAAACTTAGTTGATACTAATTTTGATTTAGCTGAAAAGCAGTATACGTATTTTAAAGAAAATGGAAGATTTCAGCCAGATGGAAATTATGGAATACAGCAGTCTGGTATAAAGAAAACACTAAAATTAATAAATACTATATTAGACTCAGGTATTAGTATGTCTGAGCTAACTAAATTTTTAATATCAAAACATAGAGCGGGTGATTTAAAAATAAGAGTAAATGGCAAACTTAAAAGTCTTGTAAGCGGTGAATTGGCTGACGAGATGGTTTATGGCGCTGTAATATTAGGACCAAAGATTGGTAATGGGTTCTACATGAATCTATGGGGTCAATTTGACCAACTAACAATGGATAGATGGTTTATGAGGACTTGGGGGAGAGCTACTGGTTCATTAATAAAAATAGATAAAGAAGCTATAGTTAAGGCTCAAAAAAGATTGTCAGAATCCTTAAAAATAGCAAAAGCAAATCCTGATTCATTATCAATAATCAAAAAGACATTAGGTTCATTAACAAAATTAACAATCAATGAACTGTCGTCTAAGATAGATAAGGCGTCTATGAAAAAAGACATTAGAGATATGATGTCTTCTAATCCGTTTACAGATGAAATAAGAAAAGCCGGAAGGGCATTAAGTAAAGCTTTATCTGGAGAAGTAGAAGCTCCACAGGGCGGAAAACAAAGAAAGTTCATTAGGGATGTATTTAATGATGTTAAATCAAGGTTGTTAACAGAGGATGAGATAGATATTACAATGGCAGATTTACAAGCCGTGCTGTGGTATCCAGAAAAAATATTATACGAATCATTTAAAGGAGGAAAAACTTTTGAAGAAATATCTGAGGATTATACAGAAGATTCTGCACCAGATTATTTAAACGCAGCTAAAAAAACAGTAAAAAAACAAGGAGTAACAGATGAAAACATTAATAAAGCCTTATCAGCAGGAAGAAGAAGTATTGTTGGATTTGAGCGAGGAAGAGTTGGAGAAGTCGGGGCAGGAGCTCAAGTATCTGATAAAGAAATCACAAGAATCAAACAAGCAATATCAGGAACCCCTCAATTCCAAAAAGTAGCTCCAACTAAATCCAAGATGGATGCTGCTAAGGATATGGTTATCTTCAGTGATAAACTTAGCGATGCACAGCTTGAGAAAATAGGGAAGGGTATATCTCTTTGGGAGCAGTGGTTCACATCCTACGGATTAATGGGTAAAGATGTGAAGGTAGCAGAAGAATATAAGGCTGGATACATATCTCAAGAACTGTACAAGGCAGACAAGGCAGTTAAGAATGTTCTTAAGGAGATACAAAGAGCAAAGAAGGCTGGTATAAAAGTTACAGACGAGGATATAACAAGGTTCCTAACTGGTCAACCGATACAACCAACAGGTCTATATCCATACACGTATAATAGAAACAATCTTCCGATATATCTGAAGAGAGCACTCAATGTTATGAGGGTCCATATAGATGGATTGACAGAGGAGATGATATTGAATGGAGTAATTAGCGACCCGATAGAGATACAAGAGTTCAGAAACAATAAAGGAAAGTATCTAGGACGTTTCTATGACATGTTCATCAATGGCAAAGGTCTTACTCTTAATAATATCGTTGAGAAACTGAAAGATGTAGATGGAACTGTAATTGAAAAGGCTAGGGATTTGATACGCTCTGAAATAGAGAAAAGTGTAAGAAGGCAAAACAAAAACCTTAGTATAAGTGAGCAAGATGCAATCATTGAAAATAAGGTTGACGATATACTTAATGCTATAGTTGAAGATACTGCCAATCCGTATGTCAAAAGAGCTATGAAGGGCTCTGTGAACATGAAGCAACTATTGGAAAGACAAGATATTGTTGAGCCTATCAGAGCATTGATGGGTGAAATCAAAAACCCTGTTAGTAGGTATTATGCTACTATAGGTAAAATGTCTTCTATTGTAGCAGGAATGAAGTATCTCAATGAAGTTAGGCAGATAGGTATGGGTAATTTCTTATTTGAAGAAAATGACCCTAATAGGCCTAAAGGGACAGTACGGATAACTGCTGATACAAATAAGAATCTTGAGCCTCTGGCGGGTCTGTATACATTCCCAGAAATAAGGGATGAGTTCACCAACTATATGATTGGAGTAGGTGGAGAAACTAACATACTTGCAAAAGTAATGGGTACTGCCAAGTATATGAATACTGTTGGCAACCTACCTACACATATAAAAAACTTTGCATCTAATATCGGAATTCTTGTCAATAACGGATATATATTTGATGCAACAAATGCAATACAGTTCATAATCAATGAGCCAGAAGCTTTTGAAAGGTCGTATGAGGAGCTTAGGAAGTCTGGCACAATGAATAATAACATAAATGCCACAGAATTAAGGTCTTATTTTGAGAAGAATAATGATATAGATAAGGTTTTATCAAATAAGTTCAAACCTAAGAATCCAATAAAGATTGGTCGTGATATTCTTACTGATATGTATAATCTTGAGGATGATATCTTTAAGGTTATAGCATATATGATAGAATCTCAGAGATATGCAAAAGCTAAATATAAAGTTCAGTTTTCTGAACTATCTAATGAAGATAAAGACAAGATTAGCAAAAAAAGTGTAGAGATAGTTAAGAGTATACTTCCTCTTTACAGCCGTGTACCACCGATTGTGAAAGGAATGAACAAAATATTCTTCCTAGGTGCTTTCATGTCGTTTACTGCTGAATCCATACGTATTTCAAAGAATACGGCACTTCTTGCCTTGAAAGAACTTTCTGACCCGGATACTAGGTTTATAGGTGCAAAAAGACTTGGAGGTATTATTGCTTGGAATACAGCTTATGGATGGGGGACTACGACATCTGCAGCTGCCGTTGGTTCAATGGCAACAGGAGCATTTACATACTGGATTAATGCACTTCAGCAATTGGTGAGTGATGATAATGATGAGAATAAAAAGAAGATGCAAAAGGAAAAAAGCATCCGAAGGATTGTAAGGGACTACAATAAGGCAAGTGATATATATCTAACACAAGCTGATGGAGGTAAGTTAATATACACTGACATAGGTTCTGTAAATCCATACAACTTTATATCAAACTTCCTAAACAGGTTTGACCAACTTACTAGGGACGAAGGTGAGGGAGTTGTAAAGGATATATTTAGGTCAGTAGGATTCGCACTTGCACCATTTGTTAAGCAAGACTTTGTTTTTACTAGATTTATGGCAGCAGCAGAGGCTCTTGGAGGTGGCAGGATACCAGAAGATAGTTACGGTAAAAAGATATACAGACAGTCCGATACTCCTACCCAAAAAGGAGTAGCAATAGCAAAATATCTAGGAGGCGTGTTCACTCCGGGAATGGCCAAAAACCTATACAGGGCAAAAGAGATGGCAAAAGAAGGCAACCAAGAGGGAGCTGATGCGGAGATTATGTCAACCCTGACACTAAGAAAGGTAGTTATTGATGGGAATGTTTGGTTCTATAATAAGATGGCAGGGGGAGAAAATCCGTATGTTAAAGATATTGAGGCATACCAAAAAGACTACTCAAGGGCGTCCTATAAGAATATCTCAAACGAGGAGAAAGAGGCTGCTTATATTGAAAGCGTGAACAATATAAAAAGGGTAATATCTGAAATGGCTTTAGATTATAGGGCTGCGCTGGACATAGGCGTTGATGAAGGGAAACTTTATGAGTCTATGATGAAGGCGAAGGTTAGTGAAGAGAATATAGCTGCTGTAATTGAGGCTATGAATACGGATGTCAGTAAGATGGATAATGAGTTCTTCCTGCAAAGAAGGCACTAGAAATAAGGGGTTTTTGGGTATATTTGCATAAATAGAATACCATGCCTTTTACAACATCTTTTACTGTTACTCAAGGTGGTGACTGTTCCCAATTTCAAATCAATGATACATCCACCTATAACGTGGAGGCTA
>Ga0255150_1000381_pt1 | contig 15013 bp, 16 predicted proteins | sample Atl_Yuk_RepA_8h_FD_183634 | JGI IMG/M metagenome (GOLD analysis project Ga0255150, IMG submission 183634) | Freshwater microbial communities from Altamaha River, Georgia, United States - Atl_Yuk_RepA_8h | ecosystem: Environmental > Aquatic > Freshwater > River | place: USA: Georgia | collected...
TGGTTTTTTCTTAGCTGCTGGTTTTTTCTTAGCTGCTGGTTTCTTTTTAGCCGCTGGTTTTTTCTTAGCTGCTGGTTTCTTTTTAGCCGCTGGTTTTTTCTTAGCGCTAACTGATGTTGAAGGTTTTGATATTGTTGCTGGAAGTGTACTATTAGTTTCTGCTGGTTTTGAAGAACCAAAAATTGCTGAAATTAATTTTTTGATCATTTAAAAAGACTCCAAAGAATAAAAAAAATTTTTTTTACTGCAAATGCAAGTGTAAATATGGACTTGTTTTTAAAGCTAGTCAAGTTTTTATTGCAATTATTTTGATATTATTTTTATCGATAAATTTATCGTAATTTATTAAGTTTTTAAAATTGCTAGTGACCAATAAAGACAATATTGCCGTTAAAAATAGTACTTGATACTTTTCCAGTTAAATTTTGGTTCAAAAATGGTGTATTTTTACCTTCACTGATTAAAGTTTTTGAATTTATTTCCCATGAATATTCGGGATCAAATATACAAATATCAGCTTCTGTATTTATGGAGAGGTTACCTTTATTAATTTCTAGAATATTTGAAGGTTGATAAGTTATTTTGTTAACTAGCAAACTTAAATCTATTTTATATTCCTCTGAAAGCTTGAATATAAGGGGCATGAGAAGCTCTGCACTTGATGCGCCATATTCTGATTCGGCAAAAGGTTTTAATTTATTATCTTCATTTACCGGGGAATGGTCTGAGCAAATTGCATCAATAGTGCCGTCAATAATAGACTCAATAATTTTTACTCGGTCCGATTCTTTTCTCAAAGGAGGCTTTAAAAAACAATTTGTATTAAAGAAGCCAATATCATTGTCTGTAAGAAAAATTTGGTGGATAGAAACGTCGCAAGTTACATTAACACCATTATTTTTTGCTATTTTTATTAAATTTAATCCTTCAGCTGTTGATATTTTATTTAAGTGAACTTTGGTTTTAGTTAAGTCTGCTATTTCCAATATTTTATTAATAGCAGTGGTTTCACTAATGCTTTGAATACCCTTCAATCCGAGCCGAGTCGAAATTTCACCTGCATTTATAATGCCTTTTTCTGATAAATAGGCATCTTCAGCTCTTAAAAAAGCTTTGAAATTAAATGTTGAGAGATATTGAAATGATCTATACAGAACCTCTGTATCTTGGATAGGTTTTTCTGCTTGAGAAAATCCAATACACCCTGATTCATATAAATCATTTATTTCGGTTAATAATTTTCCATTTAATTTTTGAGTGAGTGCACCAAGAGGGAACACATTGCCTAATTTGAGCGCTTCAGATTTGTTCTTAAGCATTTTTACAAGGCCAGGCTCATCTAGAATAGGGGTAGTATCCGGAGGGCATACCATGCCAGTAATTCCTCCAGCATTTGCCGCTCTCATTTCACTTTCTAATGTCGATTTGTATTGATTGCCAGGCTCTCTTAAATTCAATTGAAGGTCTATAATCCCTGGCATGACTATTTTTTTTGAAGCATCAATAATCTTTGTTGCTTTTTTTATATCTATATTTTTATTTAATTCTGCAATTTTTCCATCTACGATCAAGACATCTAAATTTGCATCAATTTTATTTTTTGGGTCAACTACCCGACCATTTTTAATTAAAATGCTCATGAATGTTGTCCTGCTAAAATTGCCATTACAGCCATTCTGACTGCAATTCCGAAAGTGACTTGCGGAAGAATAACTGATTGCTCACTATCTGCAACGGCTGAATCTATCTCAACGCCTCTATTCATTGGACCTGGGTGCATAACTATTGCATCTTTTTTTGCTATATCTAGTCGCGTTTGATTTAATCCATAAGTTTTAAAATATTCTTCTTGGGAAGGGAGCATGACACCATCCATTCTCTCATTTTGAATCCTTAACATCATAATGACATCTACATCCTTAAGTCCTTTATCGATATCATGAAATACATGTACACCTAATTTTTCAATTTCATAAGGAAGTAATGTTTTGGGAGCAATCACTCTAATTTCAGGAACACCAAGTATATTTAATGCATGAATGTTTGATCGAGCAACTCTTGAATGCAGAATATCTCCGACAATAGCTACTTTTAGCTGATTAAAGTTAGTTTTATATTTTCTGATAGTAAAAGCGTCTAACAATCCCTGAGTAGGATGAGAGTGATTTCCATCACCTGCATTAATAATATGTATATGTGGCTTTACATGTGAAGCAATAAAATGCGGGGCGCCCGATGATGAATGTCTTACAACAAAAATATCTGCATTCATGGCAATTAAATTATTAATCGTGTCTAAGATGGTTTCACCCTTAGATTGCGATGAGGTAGCTACATTTAAATTAATGACATCAGCAGAAAGTCTTTTGGCGGCAATTTCGAAAGTAGTTCTTGTTCTTGTACTATTTTCAAAGAAAACGTTACATACTGTTTTTCCTCTTAATATAGGTACTTTTTTAACATCTCTCTCACCTATTTTTAAAAATGACTCTGCTGTATCTAATATTTGAATAATTCTTTCTTTGGACAAACCCTCAATAGATAAAAGATGGTTTAAATTACCTTTGCTATTGAGCTGTGGATTAAGCATGAAGCTCCTTTAGCTGAAAGAAAAATTTTTTGTTTTCATCTAATCTAAGTTCTAAATCTTGATTTTTATTTAGACTAATTTTTTCAATATAAATCTGTGGGGCAATCGGAAGCTCTTGCTCATTACGATCCACTAAAACAGCTAATGTAATTTTTGAAGGCCTTCCATAATCAAAAATTTCATTCATAGCAGCACGAACAGTTCTTCCGGTAGAAAATACGTCGTCGATAAGAATAATATGCTTATCATTAATTTCTGTATCAATTTTTGAGGGCTTATTTTTAACTTTTAAACCACGACTTGAAAAATCGTCCCTATAGAACGATGTATCAATTGAACCCGTTGCAACAGTATTTTTCAAACTAGGTAAAATTTTTTGAAGAATGAGATCTCCGCCACGCTGAACGCCAATCAGAACAGTCTTTTCATCAATAATTTCATTGATTTTATTTTTTAAGGTTTCTACAAGTTTTTCTGCGTTAGGTAGTGTCATTTTTTAAATTAAATTTGATCAAGATAAGATTGTAAAATAATTTTTGCAGCTATCTGATCAATTAACATTTTCTTTTTCTTTAAATCAATTTTTTTATCTTTAATTTCATGGCTCGCTTCAATTGAAGTGTAGCGTTCGTCAATAAGATGAGTGGGTAAGGAATATTTTTGTTCTAGCTTTTTAGCAAATTTTTTAGATAGATTAGTGACCTTATGTTCAGAGCCATCTACATTAAATGGAATCCCAACCACGATAGAGATGGGTTGCCACTCTTCTATAATTTTTTGAATAGCTTCAAATTTTTGATGGTTTGATACAGAGTCAATGGTGATTAAAGCTTGAGCTGTCTTGGATATATTGTTTCCAACTGCAACACCTATGCGCTTTTGTCCAAAATCAAAGCCTATGACATTTCCTTCTTTTTGTTTGCCAAATTGATGATGATTTTCGTTAATTAACATGGCAATTTTTTTGGGCTGAATTTTAAATTTAAGCTAATAGGGGTAGTTTTTTTCGAAAAAAAAACTGACGTGAAGTCAGTTTGACAGTGCGCTTTAAAATTATTTTTACTATAATTTTTCAATGACGACATTCTAGCATAATTTATTAATGGCACATATTAATTTTCTATATAACCTGTAATTTCAAGGCCAAATCCAATCATACTTGGCATTTTTCTTGGAGTAGATAACAGTTTCATTTTTTTAACCCCTAAATCTACTAATATCTGAGAGCCAATTCCATAATTTCTTAAATCATTATTGCTTTTTAAAGGGGTTCTATTGTCTGTCTTCAAGATATCCAAAAGATCATTAGTGTTTGTATTGTGGTTGATAAAAATCAAGACACCACCATCTTCACTTATTTTTTTTATAGCTTTTAATGCATTCCATGAATGTTTTTTGTCTTCCATATCCAAAAGGTCGATGACCGACAAAGGCTCATGAACTCTTACCGTAGTTTCCTTGTCTTTTTGGATTTCACCTTTTACAAGGGCAATGTGACTTTCTTCTAAAATCTTATCTTTGTATAAGATTAATTTCATTTCACCATAAGGCGTTAAGATATTTTTTTCGATTAATTTTTCGATTAATTTTTCATTTTTTCTTCGATATTCAATAAGATCCGCAATCGTTCCAATCTTAATATTATGTTGCTTAGAAAATTTAATTAAATCTGGAAGTCTTGCCATATTTCCATCTTCATTAAGAATTTCACATATGACTGATGCTGATTCTAAGCCTGCAAGATGAGCAAGATCACAGCCTGCTTCCGTATGTCCAGCCCTCACGAGTACACCACCTTTTTTAGATATCAATGGGAATATATGGCCTGGCCTTACAATACTTTTTGACGTAGCTTTTTTATCTATAGCAGCCTTGATTGTAGTGGCTCTATCATTGGCTGAGATACCTGTGGTGACACCCTCAGCTGCTTCAATAGATACCGTAAAATTAGTCCCTAAGCGAGTTTCATTTTCTTGGACCATTAAGGGTAATTCAAGTATCTTGCACTTTTCTTCAGTAAGTGTGAGACAAATCAGGCCGCGTCCGAATTTAGACATAAAGTTAATATGATCTGAATTAGCAAATTCTGCAGCAAGAACAAGATCGCCTTCATTCTCTCTATTTTCTTCATCCACAAGAATTACCATTCTGCCTTGTTTGATATCTTCAATAATTTCAACTATTGGTCGGATCATTTATTCTTTATTTTCTTTTAATTATGTTTTCGAGGTATCTTGCAATCAAATCTATTTCAATATTGATTTCACTTCCCTTGATTAGATTTCCCAAGTTAGTTTCTTTTAAAGTAAAAGGAATAATATTTACTTTAAATCTATTGTTCTTAATTGAATTTACCGTAAGGCTAACTCCGTTGATCGCAATCGATCCTTTTTCAGCGATAAATTTGAGTAGCTTTTTAGGTGGTTCTATTTCAAGAATCCAGCATTGGCTAGTATTTTTAATACTGGTAATTTTTCCTATACCATCAATATGGCCTGTTACAAAATGACCACCCACTTTTCCATTATATAAAAGTGCACTCTCTAAATTTACTAGAGATTTTTCAGTAAAGGCTATAGTTCTATTTAATGTTTCTTCAGATACATGAAATATAAATTGATTTTTTTGTTTTTTTTGGATGGTAAGGCATACGCCGTTTACCGATATGCTTTCGCCTAGACTCCCTACCTTAATTTGATTTGGTTTATACGCAATAGTAATCAGGGCATCTTTTTTTAAAGATTCAATTTTTTTTATTAAGCCAATGGATTGAATAATGCCAGTAAACATAAGGTGATTTTATCAGATTAGAATGTATAACCCTGATAAAATAAAGCAAATGTCTTCGCTCAATAAATACTTACCTTTTGAACTTTGGATTGCTTATAGATATATAAAATTTAAGCAAAAAAATAGCTTCATATCTTTTATTTCAATGACAAGCATGGTGGGGATAGCGCTTGGAGTTTCGGCGCTTATTATTATTTTGTCTGTTATGAATGGGTTTCAAGATGAGCTTCGAGCACGTATTCTCGGTGTGGCTTCTCACATTGAAATCACAAGCTCAAACAATACGCTGACTCATTGGGAAGATTTAACAAAAAAGCTACATGAAATCTCTGAGGTAAAAGGTTCGGCACCATACGTGGACGGTCAGGGCATGATGGTAAGTGAATATGGAAGCCAAGGAATTATGCTTCGTGGTATTTCATCAGACCTTGAAGCAAATGTTGATGATTTAGAAAAGAAAGTTAAGGTTGGCCATTTATCTGATTTAAAAGCCAATACATTTAATATTATTTTGGGCATAGATGCTGCAAAGCAATTAGGTATTGTCGTTGGAGATAAAGTTAATATTTTAATTCCGCAAGGGTCTTATTCACCTGCGGGCACATTTCCTAGAATGCGACAATTTAATGTTGTGGGTATTTTTGAAATCGGAATGTATGAATATGACTCCGGAATGGCGTTAATGAATTTAGAGGATGCGCAAAAGTTTCTTCAAATGAATGATGCTGTCTCCGGTGTTAGAGTCAAAATTAATGATCTTTTTTTAGCCCCTAAAGTGGCAGAAAAATTGTCAAATCAGCTTTCAGAATCAGGTATTTTTTATGTCAATGATTGGACAAGAAAGCACACGAATTTTTTCTCAGCTGTGCAGATGGAAAAGAGAGTGATGTTTATTATTTTGATGTTAATTATTGCCGTTGCTGCGTTTAATATAGTGTCAACATTGGTGATGGCAGTTACTGACAAAAGAACTGACATCGCCATTCTCAGAACATACGGGGCAACACCAAAAAGTATACTTTATATATTTATTATCCAGGGCTCCCTAATAGGCGTTATTGGAACTGTAACCGGTGTATTTTTAGGAGTCGCAATCGCACTTAATATTCATACAATTGTTCCTTTTATTGAGCATTTATTTAATGTTCAATTCTTATCTAAAGATATTTATTATATTTCTGAAGTGCCCTCTAAGCTCTTATTAAGTGACGTAAGCGCGATTGCTTCAATCTCTATTTTATTGTCAGTCGTTGCTACAATTTATCCTAGTATAAAAGCATCTAGCACCTCACCTGCTGAGGCTTTAAAGCATGACTAAAAAATTACTCATAGCATGTAAAAATTTATCTAAAACCTTTTCTGGTTTAGACGAACCAATTATTAGTAAGCTAAATCTTGATATGTTTGAAGGTGATCACACAGCTATTGTCGGAGTTTCTGGTTCTGGAAAGAGTACGCTTCTTCATCTTATGGCTGGGCTGGAAAAAGCCTCGTCGGGGCAGGTCAAAATTTTAGATCAAGATATAGCATCTGTAAGTCAGGATGCATTAGGTGTGTTGAGAAATACATATTTAGGCTTTGTGTATCAATTTCATCATTTACTTAGCGATTTTAATGCATTAGAAAATGTCGCAATTCCATTATTAATAAGAAGAGAATCATACAAGCAGGCCTTTAAAGAGGCTGAAGGGCTATTAAAAAGAATAGGTTTAGGTAAGAGGCTAACTCACAAGCCATCACAATTATCTGGAGGCGAAAGACAAAGAGTAGCAATTGCTCGATCTTTGATCACTAAACCAAAGTGTATTCTTGCAGACGAACCTACAGGAAATTTAGATGGCAGAACGGCGCATTTTGTATTTGATTTATTGCTTGAGTTATCAAAAGAAAATCATTCGACTTTAATTTTGGTTACTCACGATAATCAGCTAGCCTCAAAATTAAAGTTTCAATATAAATTAAATCAAGGAAAGCTTAAAAAGATGTAAGTTGATTTAAGCAAGAAGCTCAATATTAAGATAGAATTAAGCTCATTAAACACTTGGAGAAATAGATATGTGGGAAATTATCTTAGCTGCGGGATGGCCTATTTGGCCCCTTATTTTTGCATCAATTATTGCTTTAGCAATTATTGGAGAGCGATTTTGGTCCCTAAGAGTTGAGATTGTTGCGCCAAGCGATCTTCTTCCAGAAGTTCAGAAATTATTAAATCAAGGCACGATAAAAAAAGATGTAATTGCCAAAATTAAAGAGCATTCTTTACTTGGCGAAATTTTTGCAAGTGCACTAGCCAATTCAAATACTTCAGCAGCTCACATTAAAGAAGCTATTGAAGAAACTGGAAGAGCTGTCAATTACAAGCTCGAAAAATATTTATCTACTTTAGGAACTATTGCTGCTGTAGCTCCACTTTTGGGCCTTTTAGGTACGGTTATTGGTATGGTAGATTTATTTAGTTCGTTCACAAGTAGCGGACACGACGTAGCAGTCTTTGCGCGAGGCATTTCAGTAGCTCTATACAACACTGCAACCGGAATTATTGTTGCCGTTCCTGCCATGATTTTTTATCGCTACTTTAGATCGAAAGCTGAAGATTTAATTTTTGATATGGAGCAACAAGCAATTAAGCTGATTGAGTCTATGGGCGTTCGTAAATAAATATTAGGATTACATATGAACTTTCAAAGAGGAAAAAAACACGAAGATCTAGAGCTCAATCTAGTCCCTTTGATTGATGTGCTTTTGGTGATCATTATTTTTCTTGTGGTAAGTACAACTTTCTCTAGATTTAGCGAATTAAAAATTAACCTTCCAACTGCTGAAGCTAATAGTCCCGATAAAAAGCCTAATGTTATTAATGTATCGATTACTGCGGATGGTGTTTATTCAGTTAATGAGACACAACTTCCAAGTAAGAATCTTGAGGCTATTGTTGCGGCCTTAAAAAATTCATCTAAAGGTGAAAAAGAAGTGCCTGTTATTATTAATGCAGATGCTAAATGTGAGCACCAATCAGTAATTAATGTAATGGAAGCTTCAAGACAAGCTGGTTTAACACATATTACATTTTCTACAAAAATTAATTAGACTTTAAAAAAGTTTAGTTTTTCTACTTAGCCTAATGGCAAAAAATATTAAAAAAATAACATCTTCACAGTTTATTGATCTTAAATACCTTTATAAAAGGCTGTTTAAATATACTTGGCAACATAAGTTTATTTTATCTTTAAGCATTATTTCGTTAATTGTTTTGTCTTTAACTAATACAGCTTTTTTAGTCATTATAAAAAAGATTACTGATCATGGGTTTGGATCCGAAGTTGGCCATAAACAAATTTCCTTAGCATTTCTTTTGTTCTTAGTGATGGTGATAAGAGCATTATCAGGATTGTTTTCAAGTTACTTTATGAAATCAATCTCGATGAGAACTGTTGAAAGCATTAGATGTGATCTTTTTAAGAAAATTATGATGCTGCCAGTTAATTTTTTTGATAAAAATTCTTCTAGCCACATCGTTTCTAAAATAAACAATGATGTTCAGCAGCTTTCAAATGTCATTACAGATATTGGCTTTAATTTAATTAAAGACGGAATAAGTTTTATTGGGATTATCTCTTACATGCTCTACTTAGATTGGAGACTTACTTTAACATTCTTTTTATTAGCACCATTGCTGACTTATTATCTAAAGATGATGTCACCAAGGCTAAGAAACGCTGGAACTGTATCACAGCAAGCGATGGGTGAACTTACAATGTCTTCAGATGAGGCCATTTCAGGCCAAAGAATTGTTAAAATTTTTGGCTCAAATCAATACGAAGTTAGTCGGTTTAGTAAAATTTCTGAAAAAATAAGAAAAGCACAAACTAAGCTCGTCAGAATAAGCGCATTAAATTCTTTTACAGTAGAAATTTTAGCGGGTATTGCATTATCTGGTATTGCTTTCTATTCCTTTGGTAAATTTTCTGCAGGGCAATTTGCTGCTTTTTTTGGTGCTTTATTAATGATTATTGCGCCAATTAAGAGCTTAACTTCAATCAATGATAAAGTTCAAGTTGCTATAGCGGCTGCCAAAAGTGTATTTGGATTAATGGATGAAACTCCTGAGATTGATCGTGGCTCAAGGACTATTAAGCGTGCAAAAGGGTATGTAAAAATATCTGATTTAACATTCAAGTACCAAAATAGTAAATATAATATTCTTGAAGGTATAAATTTAAGTATTAAGCCCGGCGAAAAAGTAGCGCTTGTTGGAAAATCAGGTGGAGGCAAAACAACGTTAATTAATTTACTTCCAAGATTTTATGAAATTGAACACGGCCAAATATTATTAGACGGTATTAATATTAAAGATCTCAAGCTAAGAAATTTGAGAAGTCAGTACTCCCTTGTAAGTCAAGACACCATCTTATTTAATGACACCATATTAAATAATATAGCATATGGTGCTTTAAATAGGCCTGTAAATAAAGAAGAAGTAAAAAAAGCTGCTATAGCAGCTAATGCATGGGAATTTATTGAGCCACTTGAAAACCAATTAGATCATGAGATTGGAGATAGGGGTGTCAGATTATCAGGGGGACAACGTCAAAGAATTGCAATCGCTCGTGCCATTTTAAAAAACGCTCCTATATTGCTTCTTGACGAAGCTACCTCAGCATTAGATTCGCATTCTGAAAAATATGTTCAGTCGGCTTTAGATAACTTAATGAAAAATAGGACAACTATAGTGATTGCACATAGACTCTCTACAATTTTAAATGCTGATCGAATCGTTGTGATTGAAAAATCAAGAGTTATTGATATTGGAACACATAAAGAATTAATCAGACGTTGTAAGCATTATTCAACGCTATACAAAAAAGGTTTGAAATAGCTTTTGATTGAATACGATAATCTTTCTAAAATGCATTACTCAAAAAGTCCTGCTTCTTTATTTTTTTTTCCTTTATCAGCAATCTTTTTTTTAATATTAGTAATTAGAAAATATTTTTATCAATTTAATTTTTTAAAGTCTTTTAAATTAAAGGTTCCAGTAATCGTTGTAGGGAATATCACATTAGGCGGCACAGGAAAAACCCCCTTAGTCATTCATCTTGCAAAAGAGTTGAAAAAAAATGGATATCGTCCCGGTATTGTAAGTAGAGGATATGGTTCTCGTGTAAAAGGCACCATTGAAGTTAATCAAAAAAGTAAAATAGATGAGGTGGGTGACGAACCTATTTTGATTCAAAGACATACCCAGATGCCAGTTTTTGTTTCAAAAGATAGAGTGATGGCAGCAAATGCACTTATCAAAAAGTATAAAGAAATAAATGTCATTTTGTCTGATGACGGAATTCAGCATTATCGCTTAAAGCGTGATGTGGAAGTTCTTGTGATCGATGGCTCGAGAAGATTTGGAAATGGGTATCTATTGCCAGCAGGACCACTTCGAGAGCCTAAAGATAAATTGAATGATGTAGATGCTATTGTGTGCAATTATAAAAAAGTGATAGATGGCAGTTACCTAATGAAATATAAGAGCAAATTTTTAGTTAATTTGAAGACTAAACAAAAGATTGCAATAAACAAAGCTCATTTAAGCAATATTCATGCAATAGCTGGTATTGGGAATCCAGATCGATTTTTTAATGATCTTACATCTCTCGGCTTAGTATTTCATAGCTCAGCTTATCAAGATCATTATCGATTTACTAAGAAAGATTTTAAAAATATGAGTGGCAGGAATATTATAATGACCGAGAAAGATGCTGTGAAATGCGAGAAATTTGCTCAGGATAATTTTTGGTATTTGCCAGTCGAAGTCAATATAGAATCGAAGTTTACCAACCTTATTTTAAAAAAGTTGAAATACATAAGCCATGGATAAAAATCTATTAAAAATCCTAGTTTGTCCAGTGACAAAGGGACCGTTAATTTATAAAAAAGAGCAGAATGAGCTTATATCAAAGTCTGCTAAGCTTGCTTACCCGATTAAAGATGGCATTCCTATTTTGCTTGAGAGTGAAGCGAGAACGCTCAGAGATAATGAAGACTATTCATGACATTTAAAGTCGTTATTCCAGCGAGATATCAAAGCAGTCGATTAGAGGGAAAACCTCTTTTGGATATTGGCGGTATTCCTATGGTAATTCATGTTGTAAAGCAATCATTGAAAAGTAAGGCTAATGATGTTGTGGTTGCAACTGACGATCAAAAGATTTTTGATACTGTTGAAAAATTTGGTTACAAAGCCATTATGACTAATATCAATCATAAGTCGGGCACTGACCGCACAGTAGAAGTCGTTAATTTGATGGGTTGGTCAGACGAAGTTATTGTCGTTAATGTTCAGGGTGATGAGCCTCTTATTAACCCTTCACTAATTAATCAAGTTGCAGAGTATTTAGATCATCATAAAGACGTTTTTGTCTCTACAGCGTGCCATTCCATCTCAAATCACAATGATTTTATTAATCCAAATAATGTCAAAGTTGTACTAGATAAAAATTCACAAGCTTTGTATTTTAGTCGAGCACCGATCCCTTTTCCGAGAGATGAATTTGCGCAAAAGATGATCGGAAAAGAAGGATTTTATAAACACATTGGTATATATGCTTATCGCGCTAAATTTCTAAAGAACTATAAAGATATTTTGCAGGCCGAATTGGAAGATATTGAAAAGCTAGAGCAGCTTAGAATTCTTTATGCAGGTTATAAAATTGGCGTTGTAGCATCAGTTGACAATCCAATGATTGGTGTTGATACACCTGAAGATCTTGAAAAAGTTCGAAAGCTGTTTTCTAATTAAATAGCAGATTCGCCTGTTTCGCCCGTTCTAATTCTTACCACTTCCTCTATATTACTGACAAAAATTTTACCATCACCAATTTTGCCTGTATGCGCGGCAGCTGATATTGCTTCAATCACTTTTTTAACCATTTTGTCTGAAACAATAATGTCTAATTTTATTTTAGGTAGAAAATCAATTACATATTCAGCACCTCTGTATAGCTCGGTATGACCTTTTTGCCTTCCGAAGCCTTTTACTTCGGTCGCTGTAATTCCGTTTATACCAATCTCAGAAAGAGCCTCTCTCACTTCGTCTAATTTAAATGGCTTGATTACTGCTTCAATTTTTTTCATTTGTTTTTCCTCTTTTATGCATTAGTGTTTAAAGGTAATAGGATATCTTCTATCTTTACCAAAAGCTCTATGAGTAATTTTTGGACCTATTGGACTTTGAGCTCTTTTAAATTCGTTATTATTGATTAACTTTACAACGTGATTTACATTTTTGCTAGAAAAACCTTTTTTTACAATTGAAGATATATCCAAATCTTTCTCAATATAAAGCTCAATTATCTTATCAAGAATTTCATATTTAGGGAGGCTATTCTGATCAAGTTGATTGGGTCTTAGTTCAGCTGTAGGCAGTCTCTTGATTATTTCATTTGGAATGATTGTAGATATTGAATTTCTATAATGCGCAAGTCTATAAACCCACGTTTTTGGTACATCCTTAAGAAGTGCGAATCCTCCGACCATATCACCATAGAGAGTCGAATAACCTACCGCTGTTTCGCTTTTATTACTTGTCGATATTACAAGGCCATTAAATTTATTAGACAGTGCCATTAATAAAACACCTCTAATTCGAGCTTGTAAATTTTCTTCAGTGGCATCAAAAGGTTTATTTTTAAACTCATTTGATAATGTTTTTCTAAAAAGCTTGTAAATAGATTGAATACTGATTTCTTTATAATTCACCCCAGTATTTTTAATCATTCTTCTAGATTCTGTAATGCTTATTTTTGCCGTAAATTCTGAGGGCATCATCACCGCTGTAATATTTTTTTTATCAAATGTGTCATATGCTAACGCTAAAACCAAAGCAGAATCGATGCCACCAGATAATCCTATAAATAGGTTTTTAAAATTATTTTTAACTACATAATCTTTGAGTGCTAATTTAAGCGCCTCATATAGATGAGCTTCTTTACTGTATGAAGTTTTATAGTGATTATATTTAGTGATTGTTTTTGAAAAAATACTAATAACTGCTGTTTCTTCTTTAAAGAAGGATGATTGATGCAAGAGCTTTGCGTCTTTATTGACAACAAAAGATCCCCCATCAAATATAAGCTCATCCTGACCCCCAATTGCATTGAGGTAAATCACAGTAGATTTAGTTTCTTGGGCTAATTTAGCAATAACTTTGATTCGAGTATCAGATTTTTCTATTTCATAAGGAGATGCATTAATTACGATAATGCCATCCACAGATTTTTTCTTAAGTAATTTGCCTGGTGAAACACTCCATGCATCTTCACAGATTAAGAGACCAATTTTTAAACCTTTATGCGTAAAAATAAATTCTTTTTCACCTGGCTCAAAATATCTATTTTCGTCAAATACGCCATAATTAGGAAGGGTTTGCTTGAAATAGGTACCTTGAATTTTTCCATTAAAAAGTAAGGAGGCTGCGTTATAAATTTTACTGCCTTTTTTTAATGGATGCCCTACGATCATTTTGATGGAGGGCATAGCTTTTGCAATTTTTTTTAAAGCTTTCGAGCACGCATCAAGAAAATCTTCTCTTAAAACAAGATCCTCAGGTGGATAGCCACATATGGAAAGTTCGGGAGTAATAAATAGCTCAGCACCCCTGATAGAAGCTTCTTTAGCACGCTTAATGATCAGGTTACTATTATTTTCAATATCACCAACAAATGAATTTATTTGCGCTAGTGCTATTTTCATGATGATTAGTAACTGCCACCCGCATTTTTGATTAGATCAACAATTTCAGTATTTTTAGCTTTAAGCGCATATACAAGCGCTGTTAATCCATAACGATCTTTTGCTTTTAAATTAACTTTTGCGTCAATGAAAAGTTGAATCATTTCTTTGGATTTATTGGCTACAGCGTAATGAATAATTGGTGTGCCATCAGAATCTTTACGATCGATATTAGCGCCACTTCCGACGAGGATTTTAGCGACGGCTAAGTGATTTTTCTTAGTAGCCCAAGTCAGAGCTGTCCAATTAAATTGATCTTCATAATCAATTTTTACGCCACGTTTTATAAAGAGAGTTACTGCGTCTGTATTACCTTCTCTCGCGGCATACATAAGAGGACTACATTTATATTTATCTACAATATTTGCATCAGCGCCATGATCAAGTAATATTTCAATTGTTTTAATATCACCATTCTTAGCTGCATACATTAAAACAGTTTGCCCGGCATCGTTGGTGTTATTGGGATCAATACCATGCTTAATTAAGAGGTCTACTGTGTCATGAAATCCTGATATAGCGGCTAATCCATATGCACTCCATCCATCATTGTCTCTTATTTTCGGATCTGCTCCATTGTCAAGTAGTAACTTAGCTGATCGGACATAATTTTTTTTGGCTGCGAACATTAGTGCAGTCCAGCCATTATTTTCAGTTGCATTTACTGCCGCACCTTTTTTGATTAAAAGTGCCACAATCTTATCCATATCTTTTCTTGCGGCATACATTAATGCTGTGACACCATCTTCATCTTTAGTATTTGGATTACCGCCACTTTCTAAAATAGCGCTAACTGTTTCAATATCACCTTTTGAGGCCGCAGTTAAAAGATAATTTACAGACTCTTCA
>Ga0255150_1000389_pt1 | contig 14804 bp, 9 predicted proteins | sample Atl_Yuk_RepA_8h_FD_183634 | JGI IMG/M metagenome (GOLD analysis project Ga0255150, IMG submission 183634) | Freshwater microbial communities from Altamaha River, Georgia, United States - Atl_Yuk_RepA_8h | ecosystem: Environmental > Aquatic > Freshwater > River | place: USA: Georgia | collected...
ACAAGCGGCGAAGTTGGCAGAAATGGGCATTTTAGAAAAAGCCGGACTTAAGCAACTTCCTGAAAACCTTAGGGCACGAGATCCGGTTCATCTTGAAATGTTAGCCAAGGGTGGTATTACATCAGGAGTGTCGGTGGCAGGTGAGAATGGACCAGAAGCAGTTATTCCACTAGCAGATGGAAGAACAGTTCCAGTTAGCATCGATGGTATGTTATCAGTAGACACAAGTCCTATTGTTTCAGCAATTACCAGAATGACAGAAATTTTAGATGAGAGACTGAGAATCGTAGAAAATCATATGAATTCTGTAGCCAATAATACTGGAGAAATTGTTCAGAATGGTTACGCATAAAGTCTAAATACTATACTGGACTAAACATGGCATATACTAAAAACTTTAGAAACAAAGATGGAATGATGAGCCCTATCTCTGGATGGGCTACTAATCCTGGAGCTCCGGTTGCTACTCAAAAACCGTCAACTGGAGGCTATTCTAATGACTTTGCCTTTAGAAACTATCAAAGTCGTCTGCCCGAAGTATATACTGGTCATCCAAACAGAATAGAACGATATAATCAATATGAAATTATGGACGTTGATCCCGAGATCAACGCTTCACTTGATATTCTTTCAGAGTTTAGTACTCAGAAAAATGAACAGAACGGTACAGCATTTGAAATAAAATTTAATGAAGACCCAACTGAAACCGAAGTAAATCTTATCAAAAAGCAGCTCGTTCAATGGTGCAAGCTCAATGAGTTTGACAGCAGAATGTTCAAAATGTTCAGAAATGTTCTAAAATATGGCGATCAAGTATTCATTAGAGATCCTGAAACATTTAAGCTCAACTGGGTAGATATGACCAAGGTAGTCAAGGTCATTGTGAATGAAAGCGAAGGTAAAGAACCTGAACAGTATATCGTTCGAGATCTTAACTTCAATTTACAAAATCTAACGGTTGCTGAAAAAACTACAACAGATTTTCAAAGTCAACCCCCAACAGCGGGATATAGTGCTCAGTATAGTTATACAGCTCCCAATCAACCCTATGGATCAAGTGGTACTCGTTTTAGTTTGGGACTTCATGAGAGCGCTATTGATGCTAAGCATGTTGTTCATCTAGGACTAACTGAAGGTCTAGATCATTATTGGCCATTTGGACAAAGTGTTTTAGAAAATATATTCAAAACTTATAAGCAAAAAGAACTTCTAGAAGACGCTATCTTAATTTATAGAGTTCAGCGTGCTCCCGAACGACGAGTGTTTAAGATTGATGTAGGCAACATGCCAAGTCACATGGCTATGAGTTTTGTAAATCGTATCAAAGATGAAATTCATCAGCGACGTATTCCCTCAGTACATGGAGGTCAATCTACTCTAGATGCTACTTACAATCCATTGAGTATAAATGAAGATTACTTCTTTCCGGTGACTGCTGATGGTCGTGGAAGCTCAGTTGATGTGCTACCTGGTGGTCAAAATCTTGGCGAAATAGACGATCTTAGGTATTTTAATAACAAACTAGCTCGTGGTCTTCGTATACCCAGTAGTTATCTGCCAACAGGACCAGAAGATAGTGAACGAGCATTTGTTGATGGCAAAGTAGGTAACGCTCTAATTCAGGAAAACAGATTTAACGAATACTGTAAGAGATTACAAAACTATATTATTAGAAAGCTAAACGAAGAATTCAAACTGTTTCTTCGTTGGAGAGGGTTTAATATTGATAGCGGTCTATTTGATCTAAAATTTAATGAGCCTCAAAACTTTGCTGCTTATCGTCAAGTAGAAATAGATGCTCAGCGAGTGAATTTGTTTACTAGTATCAGTCAATTACCCTATATGAGTGTTCGTTTTGCTTTAGAAAGATTTCTTGGACTCACTCAAGAAGAGATTAAGAGAAACGAAAAAATGTGGCATGAAGAGCGTGATGAGCCCGAAGCAGAAGATGTTGACGGCAGCGAACTTCGTAGTATTGGAATTAGCACAAGTGATATAGAATCTGATTTAGAAATGGCAGATCAGATTCCACCAGAAGGAGCTCCACCAGAAGGAGCAATGCCACCTGATTTGGGCGCCATGCCACAGTCACCAGATATGGCAGCACCAGCGCCAGTGGCTCCAGCTCCTCCACCTCAAATGTGATAAATAATAATATGATAATAAGAGAATTTTATGAAGCAGCGCCCGAAGGCATACAAGATGTCAAAAACGATAACAGTCGTTTGACTTGGGGTAGCTCTAGAAAAACAAAAAAGCTCACTCTGGGTATGATTAGTAAGCTTCGTAAAATGAGAGATGTTCGTGCTTTTGAACAGGCAAAAAATCTAAAACAAATCAGAAAACAGTACGCTCCGCCCTCCCAGGGATCAGGTTTATAAAAAAACGTAAAAAATACGCTATTTTACGCTCTTTTTTGTGATATGATGTAAATACTATACTACTAGTCATTTACCACAAGGAGATAAATCTAAATGTCTACTGCCAAATTCGAAAAACTTTTCGATCTTATTATCAATGAAGACGAAGAGCGTGCCAAACAATTATTTCACGAGATTGTAGTTGAGAAGTCTCGTGAACTTTACGAGAACATGATGGAAGAAGAAGCCATCGAAGAGGGTGTTTCTGACCTTCATGACGAAATCAGCATGGAAGAGTCCGGAGAACTTGCCGAGGACGACATGGACTCAGATGAGCCAGTGGACATGGACTCCGACGATGATATGGACATTGATTCAGATGATCATATGGACATGGACTCCGACGATGATATGGACATGGATTCAGATGATATGGACGATGCTGCTGACGACATGGAAGACATGGATAGCAGTGAAGATGATCTAGAAGATCGTGTTGTTGATCTTGAAGATAAGCTAGACGATATCATTGCTCGTTTTGAGCGTGAAATGGGTGACGATTCAGAAGAAGATTCAGAAGAAGATTCAGAAGAAGATGAAGTCATGGAAAGCGTTGCTATGAAGGCTGTACCAAAGCCCAAGCATGGCGATGATGGTGCTCATGCCAAGAGTCCAGTTGCTGCTAATTCTGGTAAAGCAGGAATGTCTGCCAAGCCAAATCAATCAAAAGACACTGCTGAAAAAGGTCGTCCCGCTCCTGCTGCTAAAGAGCATGATGGTGGGAACGTCAACAAGGTAGGTGGCAATGCAAGTCACGGCGGTAAAGGTGACGGTGCTGCTCCCAAGGCCAAGACAGAGAAGCATACGTCACATGGTCCAATCAGCGGTAAGAAGATGTAATCGGTGAGTCAATGGCTAGTTTAATTCGTAAACCCCTTCGTGAAAACTTAACTTTCGACCGCGCTAATATCGTGGTTGAAAGTGTTAAAGAAGATGATGCTGGAACCAAGGCATTATACATGAAGGGAATTTTCATTCAAGGAGGAGTTAAAAACGCTAACGAGCGTGTTTATCCTATCCATGAAATAGAAAGAGCCGTAGAAACACTAAATCGTCAAATATCAGAGGGAAGTTCTGTTCTAGGAGAAGTAGATCATCCGGACGATCTAAAAATTAACTTAGATCGTGTTAGTCATATGATCAATAAAATGTGGATGGACGGACCCAATGGCTTTGGCAAACTAAAAATTCTTCCCACTCCAATGGGTCAGTTAGTACAAACCATGTTAGAGTCAGGAGTAAAATTAGGTGTTAGTAGTCGTGGATCAGGAAATGTAGACGACACTAACGGACGGGTCAGTGATTTTGAGATCGTCACTGTTGATATCGTAGCACAGCCAAGTGCTCCAAACGCTTATCCCAAAGCAATTTATGAAAGCATGATGAATATGAAACATGGTTCTAAATTGTTTGAAGCATTACGAGGTGAGCAATTAGATAAGAATGCTGCGGTTCAAAGATACTTGAAAGACGAAGCAATTCGTCTTATCAAAGAACTCAAATTAAAATAAAGGGGATATCAAGACATGTTTGAAGTAATCAAACCATTGCTTGAAAACGGAATCATCAACGAAGATACCAGTCGTGCTATCAACGAGGCATGGGAATCAAAGTTGACAGAGGCTCGTGAACAAGTACGTGCTGAACTACGAGAAGAATTTGCTCGTAAATATGAGCACGATAAGACTGTAATGGTTGAAGCACTTGATAGAATGGTAACATCTGGTCTTGAGCAAGAAATCGTAGAGTTTCGTGATGAGCGTAAGCTTATGAACGAAGATCGTGTACGTGCTCAACTCAAGCTTACAGAGAATGCCAATAAATTCAACAGTTTCATGACGACCAAATTAGCCGAAGAGATTCGTGAACTTCGTTCTGATCGTAAGGCTCAACTCGAAGGTCGTGAAAAGCTAGAGCAATTTGTTATTGAAGCTCTTGCTCGTGAAATTCGTGAATTCGCTCAAGATAAGCGTGATCTGGTAGAGACAAAAGTTAAACTTGTTGCTGAAGCTCGTCAACAACTAGACTCACTCAAAGCCAAGTTCATCAAAGAAAGTGCTGAGCGTATTAATACTGCTGTTACCAAGCATCTAAAGGGTGAAATTAGTCAACTTAAAGAGGACATCAAGCAAGCTCGTGAGAGTCAATTTGGTCGTCGTCTGTTTGAAGCCTTTGCTGCAGAGTTTAGTGCCACTCATCTCAATGAGAAAGCAGAAACTCGTAAACTAATGCAGGCATTGGCTACCAAGGATCAACAATTGGCTGAGAGCAAGGAAGTTGTTCAGAAAGCCAAGCAGCTAGTTGAAAGTAAGAATCGTGAAGTTCGTATTATCAAAGAGCAAAATCAACGTGAAACCGTAATGGGAGAACTTCTCGCTACGCTAAATGAAGAAAAGGCTCAGGTAATGAAGAGCTTACTTGAAAGCGTTCAAACTCCAAAGTTGAAGACAGCTTTCGAAAAGTATCTACCATCAGTGCTCAGTCATAATAGCACATCTGCTACTGAGAAAAAAGCTCAGAAACAGGTGATCGCTGAAAGCAGAGCAGTGACAGGTGATAAAACTGCCATGGTGCAGGATGAGCAAGCCGAAGGACGTGACAACGTTATTGCACTCAAGCGTCTGGCAGGGCTATAAACGACATTATCATATAGGAGATTATAACAAATGTCTACAGTATTACTAGAGAGCCGTTGGGGCGAAACTAAACAAGCCCTGTTAGAAGGCCTAAAGGGAACAAAGCACTCAACCATGGGTGTTATCCTCGAAAACACACGCAAGGCACTCCTTGCAGAAAGTTCAGCTGGTACAACAACCGCTGGTAACATCGCTACACTTAACCGTGTTATTCTGCCTGTTATCCGCCGTGTAATGCCAACTGTTATTGCCAACGAACTTATCGGTGTTCAGCCAATGAGTGGTCCAGTTGGTCAGATCCATACACTTCGTGTTCGTTATGCTAACAGCATGACAGACAACAGTGCTGCTGCTACAAGCACAGTTGCTGGCGAAGAAGCACTTAGCCCATTCAAGATCGCTCAGGCTTACTCAGCAGGCACAGGCGCTACACAAGCTAGCTTCAATGCCGCTAACACAGCCGCTCTTGAAGGTCAAGGTGGTCGTCAGATCAGCGTTCAGATTCTGCGTCAAGCAGTTGAAGCCAAGAGTCGTAGACTCCAGGCTCGTTGGACGTTCGAAGCAGCACAAGATGCGCAGTCACAGCATGGTATCGACGTTGAAGCCGAAATCATGGCTGCTCTTGCACAAGAAATCACTGCTGAAATCGACCAAGAGATCCTGCTAAGTCTTCGTAGTCTTGCTGCTACTGAATTCACATACAATCAAGCTACCGTTAGCGGTACTGCTACATTCGTTGGCGATGAACATGCTGCTCTTGCTGTTCTTATCAACCGTGTTGCTAACCTTATCGCTCAGCGTACACGTCGTGGCGCTGGTAACTGGGCTGTTGTTAGTGCTGAAGCTCTGACAATTCTACAAAGCGCAACTACATCAGCATTTGCTCGTACAACAGAAGGCACATTTGAGGCCCCAACAAACACCAAGTTCGTTGGTACACTCAACAACGCAATGCGTGTTTTCGTTGATAGCTACGCTGCCAGCGGTACACCTGTTCTCGTTGGTTACAAAGGTTCAAGCGAAACAGATGCAGCAGCATTCTACTGCCCATACATCCCATTGATGAGCAGCGGTGTTGTTCTTGATCCATCAACGTTCGAGCCAGTAGTTAGCTTCCTCACACGTTATGGTTACATCGAGCTTACCAACACTGCAAGTTCGTTCGGGAATGCGGCGGATTACCTCGGTGAGATCAATGTACAGAATGTAAGTTTTCAGTGATTTGAAATTGAAAGATCTGAGGGACTTAGATCCCTCACAAAACAAAAAGGAGCCTTCGGGCTCCTTTTTCATTTCTTGTGTTTGCAGTTATCTCCGTGCCATCGGGTAAACATCCCTTTACTCACTGATACTTCACACCATCGACAAGTCATCTTTATTTGAGAAGGATGCGTCCCGGCTTCTAACATTTTTTTGTTTGCTGCTGGTCCAAGCCAATTGTGCGTACCGGCATCTACTCTTCGTTTGTTTTCTTCTGGTCCAAGTAAGTTGTGAGTACCAGCGGCTATGCGTTTTTTATTTGTCTCACTCCCAATTGACAATCCGTTTTCATCCGCAAACCACTGATGTGTGCCATTTCTACTTCGTTGTGTGGAAGGATTGTTCGTTAGATTTATGTGAGTGCCACGCTTCATAGCTAACTTAGCATTTCGACCGTCTTTGTTGGGATGATCTTCTATGAATTTTCTCTTCGCGGTTGGATTCTTATTCATCCAATGCTCGTCACCACGTAATATATTTTCTGGAGACGTTCTGGTCCAATGGTTCTCGCCACTAATCTTCGCCGCAACTTCTGGGTCCTTCATAGGGTTGTGCTCGCTATCCCAACCAATCGGGTCTGGCGTAGCATTCATGCATCCTGGCTGACCGAAGTGTTCTCGTAAGTATTTGCCCTCAAGAACGATGAGATCTTCGATGTTATCAGCGTACTCGACTATCTCACGAACAACATCGTTCTTGTTTTTTAGTGATCTTGGCCATTTGCCGGAACCAATGTAGCCATCGTCTATGTTCTCGGTGCTATGTCTGCCAACATAGTACTTGCCATTCTTGTGAGTTGTCTTGTAGATAAAGTGCTTCATTCAGTCTCGCTTCAAGTTTTACGATGTACTATATTGTATCACATCTATCAACCATAGTCAATCGTTTTGGACTACAATCTAATCTCACTCCAATCTAAAACAGTAGCATCCACCGTGAGTTGACTTTTAGGCTTGTTATGCTTTAATCGTAGAGCATTACAGTTTTGACACAAGGTAACATCGTCAATCAAGCACATTTGACATAAATCTTCACAACGAAACCCACAACGATTGCATTCTGATGATCGTTCTTCTCGTCGTCTATATCTTGCATTAGCACAACTATTACAAAACTTATGCCATCGTTGAAATCCTAAAACACTCTTGCCGTTTAATCTTGCCGGTAGTTTAAGGCATTGTTTACACAGGGGTCTTATTTGTTGAGAGTTGATCATAATCGTGTGTCCATCACTGAACTTCTAATTATTTAGACTAAATATATCAATAGCGAGAATGTTCTTATGACCTATCTTTATGAACCAATTAATATCGGTGTGTTGCCAAATGACGGTAGCGGGGATCCTCTTCGTGTAGCATTTGAAAAGATCAACAACAATTTTGCTAACTTCACTGGTGGTTCTGGTGCTGCAGATCCTGAAGCAAGTATTCAGTTCAAACGAGTAAACAATCTACTGAATGTTGTTTATTTTGCTAACACCTGGGTTGGGATAACACAAAGTGGTACCGTTTTTTCAGGTGCATCCACAGCAGGTCTTCAACAACGTCAAACGCTTACAGATAGATTTACTAAATTAGCAGTTGTAAATGATCGTGTTATTGCTTTAGGACAATCAGGTAATATTGCTATTTCCACTGACGGTAATACTTGGCAAACATTCAATACAGGCACTTCTCACGCTATTCGCGGTATTACTTATGATACTGCTAATTCAACTTATTGGGCAGTAGGTGATGCTGGTACCGTTATCAACTCCACCAATTTGAATACGTGGAATACGGTGAATGTTGGTAGCAGTCAAACACTACATGATATTGTATGGAACGGTGAATTAGGTAGCACAACCGGTTGGGTGATTGTTGGTTCTAATTCAACTGCTATTATCAGTCAAAACGGTACAGGTTGGGCAGTTAGTAATACAGGATTATCTAATGTAACGCTTCGTTCAGTTACATTTACAGGAACAGGTTATCTAGCAGCGGGTGATCAGGGTAAAATCATTTACACAAACAGTTTGGTTTCATGGACTGATCGTAGCCCTGCTAATGCTACTTCAACATTCAATAAAGTAGTTAGTGCTAACATCAATGATGGTACTGCTAACACTCGTATCAACTATGTAGTAGGGTCAAACGGTACAGTATATCGTAGTACAGGAACTAGTGCTACAACATGGACAGCATTATCAACTGCTAGCACTAGCAATCTTTACTCAATATCGTTTGCTGGTAATACAAGTGCTGTTGATGCTAACAATAGTCCGCAAACTATTGGTCGTTGGATAATCTCGGGCCAGAATGGTACGATATTAAGCATTGGAGCATACAGTAATCAAACGCAATTTACTGATAGCACAATGTCTGGTACATTTGATGGTAGCGCCAATCTTGTTTATCAAGAAGAACTTGGACGAGTATTCGCTGCCACTGATATCACTCCTCAACAAGATATAACATACGACATTGGTGAAACTGAACTACGTTGGCGTAATGTTTATGGATCATCGTTTCAACTTGGTAATGGTATTGCTATCACAAGTAATGCTAATAGTGTTCGTATCACTGATAGTCAAGATGCTAGTATCTTAAAAAACTTTGGAGCGAACACTGGTAACTTTATCTCTATCAATTCACAATCTGCTAATATCACTGATATCTCAGGCGTTGATACGATTAGTGCTAATACTATTCAAGGTTCATCTGCTAGTTATAATTCGATTACTGCTAATACAGGCAACATACTGAATCTTAGTTCAACGGTATTTCAATCTAACACAGGTACGATTTCTAATTTATCAGTTTCAAACACGCTTGCTGCTTATAATGTAACGGTTAGCAATCATCTTGTTTCTAACACGATTTACGCTCCAAATGCTGAATTTGATACCATAATGATCAATCAAGGTGCTGTATTTGGTGCTGAGATTCTAATTCAAGGTGTTATCACAGGCGTATTCAGTGCTAATAGCAGTCATCAACCAAACATTACTAGTGTTGGTACGCTAACTGATCTTACTGTTGCCAATGCTATTCGTGCTAATTTAACAGGTACAGCAACTAACGCCATTCACAGTGTTAATAGTGATCATGCTAACACTGCTAATACCGTTGTCAATGCTGATCAACCAAATATTACTAGCACCGGTACGCTAACTAGATTATCAGTAGTCGGTGATACTACTATTCAGGGCAATACCACATTTGTTGGAAGTAATATTACAGTTGCTGCTAACTCAAATATTGTTATTGACAGTGTGCTTCGTGCTTATGCAGTAGTTGCTAATTTACAAATTACTGCTCCATCGTTTATTGGTAATTTAACAGGCACCGCTACTAATGCCGTTCATGCTAATCATGCTATTACTGCTAATAAGGTTGTTGATGCTGCTCAACCTAATATCACCTCGGTTGGTACGCTGATTGATTTAACTGTTAGCAATACAATCACAGGTAATATTACAGGACGCGCTTATGTAGCAAATTATGCTGACTGGGCTAATAATGCTAGTCTAGCAGATCAAGTAACTAACCCTAATCAACCTAATATAACACGAGTTGGTACGCTGAGTAATCTCACAGTAGCAGGTAATGTGTTAAGCAATGGAGTATATGCTAACTATCTTGGTGGATCGTTGGTAACTGCTAATCAGCCTAACATCACCACTGTTGGTACTCTTACTCATTTGAATGTAACTGGTAACATCGTTGCTAACAACATTACGAGTAATGGTAATCTAGATGTAGATACCGTGAATGCTGGTAATCTGTGGGGATTGATTAGATACCCTGTACAAAAAGATATCACACAAGTTGGCAATCTATGGGAATTATATGTTGTTGGTGAAGCAAATGTAGGCGATCTTACAGTACGAGGGAATACAAATCTTTCTAACTTTACTGCTGCTAACGGATCATTTACTTCACTCAGTGCTGGATCAGCAAACATTGGTAATCTATCAGTAACTTCAATCTCAGGTAATGTTCGTGCTGTTGGTGGGTTAGGAGCGATTCAGTTTAGTGGTCCTGGCGAATACATTTCGGGTAATGCTAATCTATTCATGGTTCAGGGTAGTAATCTTTACATGAATGGTGTGAATAGCACACTTACTGTTGGGTATATTGACGGTATTTTAACTGCTAATGCTGCTAATCAAAGTAACATAACTCGTGTTGGAACACTGAATACGCTAAGCGTTGCTAACTTCTTACTTCTCACCGGTAATAGTAATACTGCTAATGGAGATGTTCTCAGAATAACTGGCGGTAATGCTAACATCATAGGTAAATTAGGTGTTATCGGTAACACCGTGTTAAACGGAAGTTTTACGGTTGATTATCCTGGCAACATCAATCTAAACACGGGCAATCTCTTAACTAGATTTAATGTTCAGATTCCTCATCTTGATATTGGTGCTAATGCTAATGGCGGCGACTTTACAGGTTATAGCGTACCTGATAGAGCAGTGTTATTTCATTATTGGAACAACGTAGCCAATACTGCTGGTTCTAAGAATCAAATGGCTGGTCTTATTTGGGACACTAGTGCTAAAGAGTTTGTTCTTAGCACTGATATCACTCGTAATGCTAACTTAACTCTAGTTCCAAACGATTATGCTAATCTTCGTATGGGTAAGATTAGCGCTAACATTTCAGGTGACTTTACAGGTAATGCTAACATAACTAACTTGACGGTTAGCGGTATAGCAGATCTTGGTTCTGTTGCTAATCTAAGAATATCAGGCGGTAATGTAAATGATGTTCTAACAACCGTGGGTAACGGATCTGTTCAGTGGGTTCCAGGCTACACTATTGGTGGTTTTAGTAATATCACAGCAAACGGTAACACTATGACACCCATGCTGAGTAATACGATTATATTCGGCACACCCAATGTTCAATTCTTTAATCATACTGTACAAACAGTTGGCATCAACACCTATGTAGCAACCTCTAATAGTGATACTCATAGATTAGAAGTTAGAGTAACCCCTACTGGTATTTTCATTGACAGTCCATTCTATGCTAACATGGATATGAGCACATCGGGCAACACACTACTGAGTGATTATCCAACTTTAGATAATACGTTGGAGCACGATACGAATTGGTTATGGGATTTAAGTTTGAACCCAACTGCAGGTCGAATAGATCATGATTTGGGAACGCTGACGTAAAGCACTAAATATTAAGAAAACAAGGATTAGAACATGGCAACACAAGTACAGTTTAGACGAGGCACTACAACACAGCACGTAACCTTTACAGGTGCTGTAGGCGAATTGACTATCAATTTGTCTAACATTGCTTTACGAGTACATGATGGTATTACAACAGGCGGCGTAGAAATGGCTCGTCGAGATTTGCTAAACGTTGATGGTAACGTCAATATTAGCAATGCCAATGTGACCATGGGTAATCTTACCGTTCTTACACGAGCAACGTTAAGCAATGTTCGCTATCCTACCAATAGAGGCACGACTGGTCAGATTTTAACAACTGACGGCGTTGGTAATGCTTATTGGGCTAACGGTGGCGCTACTCCTGCTGGTGCTAACTACTATGTTCAATATGCTAATGCTGGACAACTAGCAAGTAGCATTAACTTTCAATTTGACAATCCCAACAGCAATCTGTTACTTGGTGCTAATATCATTCCAAGAGTTGATAACTCATCTGACATTGGACAAGCAAACTCAAGTTGGCGAAACCTGTTTATAGATGGTGCTATTCGTTTTGCTAATGCACAACTTAATGCTTATGCTAATGGTCAAGTATATACTGCTAATATCGGAGCGCTAAATGCTGATTTGGTTAACATTACAGGTACGTTTACCGTTAATGCTAATGCTCAGCCCAACGTAACCAGTCTTGGTAACTTAGTATCATTAACGGTTGATGGTAACGCTCTTTTTAAGAGCAACGTAATCACTGATCGTGTAGTAAGTAGAACTGGAGCAATCACTATTGCTGCTAGTGCTGGTAATAGCAACGTTGTTTTAGATCCGTTTGGTAACGGTGTGGTCATGGTTAGTAATAGCAAGATTAGTAATGTTGCTGCTCCTACCGACCCCAATGATGCTGCTACAAAAGAATACGTTGATAATCTTGCTGCTGGACTTAGCATTAATGCTCCGGTTGATGTCGCTACTACGGCAAACTTGGCAACTTTAACAGGCGGTACGGTAACATATAATAACGGAGCAAATGGTGTAGGTGCTACGCTTACTTTGAGTAGCCCGATTAGCGTTATTGATGGATTCAGTCTAACATCGTCAAACAACAGAGTGTTAGTTAAGAATGAAGCAAACGCTGCTAGAAACGGTATCTATACTTGGGTAAGTCCTGGTACGGTGCTTACTCGTGCCGAAGATTTTGATGATAACACTCATATCAACGGTGGTGATTTTACATTTGTTATTAGCGGCGTCACTTACAAAAACTCAGGCTTTGTTCAGATCACAAAGAATGTTACGGTAGGTACAAGCAATATTAATTTTGTTCAGTTTAGCGGTTCAGGAACATTTACTGCTGGTGCTGGACTACAATTAACTGGCACTGAATTCAGAATTGCTAATAGTGGCGTAGTTAGTGATACCTATGGTAATAGCACTCACGCTCCATCATTCTTTGTTAATGATCTTGGACAACTTACAACTGTTACTCCGGTAGAGATCGCTGGCAATGCCCAGTTACTAACAGGAACTCGCTTAAAAGCAACGGTCATTGATAGTAGTTTAACGAGTGTAGGTAATTTAGTATCTCTAACGGTAGTTGGTAACACAACTGCTGCTAATATAACTGCTACCACGCTTACTACTACCGGAGCGATCACATCAAACGGAAACATTACATCAAACGGTAATATCAGTGTTGCTAATGGTAAGTTTTTCTTAGGTGATGGCGGATTACTAAGCAACATTGACACCACACTGATTAAGAATGGTCAAAGTAATGTAAGAGTTCTGCTAAACGGTAATGCTATCGTAGGAATAAACGGCACTGATGTTGCTGTATTTGCTATGGACGGGTTACATACGAATAATATTACAAGTTCGGCAAATCTTAACTTACGAAGCGCAAACAATCATATTGATGCTGGTAACTCAGTTATTGGTAATGTTGTTGATCCCGGAGCACCACAAGATGTTGCTACTAAACACTATGTTGATCTAGTACTTCAAAACACTACAAGTAAAGGCACGGTTAAAGTAGCCACTACACAGAGATTAGCAGCAACAACTGGTGGCACGATATCGTATAATAATGGAGCAAGCGGTGTAGGTGCTAAAATCACCACAACAGGTACTATTTCAACAATTGACGGCGTTGCTATCAACACAGGTGATCTGGTTCTGGTAAAAGACGAAACTGCCACATATATCAATGGTATCTATGAAGTAACAAGTGCTACTCAACTAACTCGTGTTGAGTACTTTGATGATCCTGATAGCATCATGGCTGGTGCTACGGTATTTGTTCAGCAGGGTACGGTACATGCTGGTACAGGTTGGGTTGAGATATACGAAGTTGATAATGTTGGCTTAAACCAGATTGTGTTTGCTCAGTTTGCTGGTGAAGAAACATACAAAGCCGGTAACAACATTACAATCACTGACTATACCGTTAGTTTAGCAAATGCAGTTAGTGTTGGTAGTATCGCAGTTGCAGGCATTTCTAATCTTAACGCTGTTGGTAATGTTCGTATTAGCGGTGGTAGTAACGGCCAAGTTTTGACTACTGATGGTTCAAGCAATCTAGCATGGAAAACTATTGATACTTATCGTATCTCTAATGCTAATAGTTCAGTCACGGTTACTTCAAACAATGAAATACTATTTACTGCTAACAGCGTAGCAAATCTTTTAGTTGTAACTGAAACCGGCATTACAACAAACGGTATTGTAAATCTTGGCAATGTTGCTAATCTTAGAATATCTAGCGGTAACATTGATCAGTATCTTAAAACTGATGGTAACGGATCAGTTTCTTGGGGCACGGTTGATAAACTTAGTCTTGCTGCTGGTAACACGGTGTTTAAGATTCTTGCTGATGGTAACATAGCAGCATCTATCAATGGTTCTAACTTTATTGCTTTCATGAGCAATACTGCTTTTCAGTATAACGGCAACATTCAAGCAAACGCTACGCTTACTGCTAACAACGTTGTCAGTGGTAATGATGTAACAGCACCTGGTAAGGTAATCACTGATACCTTACAGGCATATAGCACTGGTCCTTTGTATTTGAAAGCGGGAACCGGCAACAACGATATTTTACTTTTACCAACGGGTAACGGAACAATCAATGCTGGTACTTTCAAAATCACCTCACTTGGTAACCCCACTAATAACTACGATGCTGCCACTAAAGAGTATGTTGATAGTGTAGCAAGTGGTCTTAGCATTAAGTCACCATGTAGATTGACTACGACAGCAGATCTAGCAACAGCAACATCGGGGACTGTTACTTATAATAATGGCACAGCGGGC
>Ga0255150_1000395_pt1 | contig 14771 bp, 17 predicted proteins | sample Atl_Yuk_RepA_8h_FD_183634 | JGI IMG/M metagenome (GOLD analysis project Ga0255150, IMG submission 183634) | Freshwater microbial communities from Altamaha River, Georgia, United States - Atl_Yuk_RepA_8h | ecosystem: Environmental > Aquatic > Freshwater > River | place: USA: Georgia | collected...
CAAGTTCTAAGGCTAGCTTCATAAACTTTAGATTTTCATCTGTCATGAAGCGGTTTATTTTCCTTTAGGATCAGAAATTATTTTTTTAATGCGAATCACTAAGATATAAAGTAAGCCAATTAGAAATGCACCCCCAACCCAAATACCCACTTCTTCAAATGTCGGTGTGGAATCTTGCACAGGAAGCACAATAAGCTTTCTAAGAAAAAGGACCATCACGACTTCAATAAAAGTTTCAACTTCTAACTTACTTCCATTGAGATAGCGCATTTCGGCAGAAATTAGGGCTGATATTGACCAAAGAAGCATTAAAGTGCCTAAAGCATGAATAAAGCCATGAATCAGATTGTGGGCATTGGCTGCAGTATTGATTTCAATAAAGAAAAGCCAAGTAAACATAATAATGGAGGTCGCCAAAGCAAGACCAATAATAATATGGGCTAATCCGTTTAAATAAAGCATGGCTTTAATAGCAAATCGATTAATGCCTTTAAATTCAGATGGAAGTTCTGTTTGAATCATCATGGAATCCTTTTGAATTAAATTTGAATGAAGTGAAAACTATCTTTATTATAGAGACAACTTTAAACATAAAGATAGCTCCCTTAATGAAAAAACCAGCTATTACTGAACAACCTATTCATCCAATTTTAGCGGATAGATGGAGTTCTAGAGCGTATGATCCTTCTCAATTTATCTCTCAAGAATCCCTTTTATCTCTCATGGAAGCTGCGAGATGGAGCCCTTCATGCATGGGTGATCAGCCCTGGCAGTTTATTGTCTTTCAAAAGAAAGACGCGACTGCATGGACACAAGCACTTAATTGTTTATCTATCGGAAATCAAAACTGGGCTATGGATGCATCTATTTTAGTTTTGGCTTGCGCCCACAAGAATTTCTCGAACAATGAAAAATCTAATCGATGGAGCCAGTATGATACAGGAGCTGCTTGCGAAAATATCTGTCTTCAGGCCACAAGTATGGGATTGGTAGCCCATCAAATGGGTGGATTTGACGTTGAAAAAACAAGACAATTATTTCAAATTCCAAGCCAGTATGATTTAATGTCTTTTATTGCAATTGGCTATCCTCTTGCCATAGATAAAATGAGTGAAGCATCATTAATAAAAGAAAAAGAAGCTAGAAAGCGTAAGCCCTTAAGAGAGATTTTTTTTATCAATCAATGGGGTGAAAAGTCGTTATAGTTTTTAACCGAATTTAATTGGGATATATAGATGGCAACAGTCAAGCTTACAAAAAAGAATTTTAAAAAAACAATCGAAGCAAATGATTTTGTGATTGTAGATTTTTGGGCGCCTTGGTGTGAGCCTTGTGTTGCATTTACCCCTATATTTGAAAAAGCTTCAGATAAAAACAAAGATATTGTATTTGGTATGGTGGACATTGAAGCGGATCCAGAAATCGGTGAATATTTCCAAGTGGATAAGATTCCAGGCCTTTTAATTATCAGAGAGCAAGCTGGTATTCATACTCAAATTGGTCAAATTGGTGCATCAGCACTTGATGAAATTATTAAGTGGGCGAGAGAACACGACATGTCAACTGTAAGAGATTATTATGAAAGACAAGCTAAAGGCGAATTTAAGGCTGTCCGAGAAAACTAGTCGGATCCACTGACTGACCTTGTTTTCTTATCTCAAAGTGTAGTTTGACTTTATCTGTTCCAGAATCTCCCATCGTCGCAATCTTTTGCCCTTTCGTAATCACCTGACCTTCTTTAACAAGAAGTTCTTTATTGTGAGCGTAAACAGATAAATAAGAGTTATTGTGTTTAATGATCACAAGTTTACCGTATCCTTTAAGATCTTCGCCGCTGTAAATGACCTTACCGGGTCCAGCTGCTTTTATCTCTTGACCAAGTGAACCTAGAATATCAATTCCTTTTTGACCTTGCGCTTCATTAAAAAGATTTTCCAATTTACCCTTAGTCGGCCATTGCCAATCTACTTTATCTTCTAAGACAATAGGGGCTGCTTCTTTAGGCGTTGCAGGTGGCGGATTATTAGTAGTTTGAGATTGAGGCGTCGCCACTTTGCGGTTAAAAGCTTCGTCTGTATAAGCTTCTCTATATGCTTTGGGGTTGTTTAGATGAACAATAGCGTTGGTTGCTGGCTTTGTTTGTGGCTGCGCCGGAGCTTCTGCGTTTGAAATGGCTTCTTCATTATTTTTTAAGGGTGTTGTAACAACTTCTTCATTTTTTTTAACCTCATTTGAAGTCGCAACAGGATTGTTTGTTTTGACTTGGTCAAATTTTATTTTGTCACCCACTTTAATAGCATAGGGTTCTTTAATATCATTTGCTTGAGCAACTTCTTTGTAATAGAAACCACAATCAAGACTTAAGCTATAAAGTGTGTCACCTGGTTTAACGATATAAGTGTCTGGGCATGGTTGATTAGGATCTCTTTTTATTCGAGCAGCAGGTTTATTTTTTTGCAATGTCGTTGATTTTTCTGAGGTAATTTTTTTTTCAATCACTGGCGCTGGAGTATTCGATGCACAGCCCGAGATGAGTGAAAATAGCGCAAAATAAATAATAAAAAAATTCAGTCTCATTTAAAGTTATTCATCCATGTTTTTAAATCATTAATTTGATTATGTCTTGTAAGATCTGCGTGAATCGGTGATACAGATACAAAGCCATGGTCGACTGAATAGAAATCAGTACCTTCACCACCATCATTCGGAAGACCTGCAGCACCTACCCAATATAAAGTGGTGCCATCATGATCTTGTGTTTTATTGACAGGCTCTGCTTTATGTCTTTTTCCAAGCCTTGTGATATGTATACCTTGAATTTTTTCTAATGGAATATCGGGCACATTAATATTTAATAGCATTACATCTTTAGGTTTATTTTTTTGATAATGCAAAATAAGATCAATTGTAATAGATGCAGCCGTTTCAAAATGTGTTGCTTCATGTTGCGACATTGAGATAGCGAAGGAGGGAATATCCAACAAATAACCTTCCATTGCTGCTGCCACAGTACCAGAATAAATCGTGTCATCACCCATATTGGCGCCATTGTTAATTCCCGAGATCACCATATCCGGCATTTTGTCTAACAATCCTGTTAAAGCTAAATGCACGCAATCTGTTGGCGTACCATTGACGTGATAATAATCTTTTTCAATTTCTGTGACTTTAAGAGGACGATCAAGTGATAAGGAATTGCTCGCACCACTTCTATTACGATCGGGCGCCACAATTGTGACATGTGCTATTTTTCTTAAATAGTTTGCAAGTGTTTTAATACCTGGCGCGTCGTAACCATCATCGTTAGACAAAAGAATGTTCATATTACGGACGATTAACTTTCACATAAAATGTTGCACACAGAAAAAATACAATACTTAAAAATACTTCTAGAAGCGCTATTTTAGATGATAGATCTTGATCGGAGTAGGATCTTACAGCGCCTTCAATAAAATAAATGAGGATAAGCATACTGGCCCATTTGTATGTGTAAATTTTTCCTTTAAGAATACCCATCAACGAAATGAGAAGGGGAATAATTTTAAGAACTAACCATGAACTTTGATTTTTAAAGGGTGCTAAAAATAACTCCCAGGCACATAAAAGAAAAATAAGACAGATCAGGCTAACGGAAGCCCCTATTAGAAGATGATTTTTCATGCTGAAAGTTTAAGTGCGGTTTCAGCAAGTCTTTTGCCCATTGCAAAACATATCTTCTTTTCATCTTCAGATATAGGTGCTTTATTGGACTCTCCAGCTACATGGGATGGGCCGTATGGCGTGCCGCCTGTTTGGGTAGTGCTTAATTCAGGGATTGAATAGGGTACACCCACAATCACCATGCCTAAATGAAGCAATGGGAGCTGCATACTAAGTAGCGTTGATTCGTTACCACCATGTTGGGAGCCGGAAGATGTAAAAACGCAAGCGGGTTTACCAATAAGATTTCCACTTAACCATAAAGGTATCGTGCTATCGATGAAATATTTTAAAGGCGCTGCCATATTTCCAAATCTCGTAGGGCTTCCCATCGCAAGGCCTATGCACTCTTCAAGGTCTTTATGTTCAACATAAGGAGGTCCTTCGTTAGGAATGCTATCCTCAAGAGCCTGAACAGTCGATGTGACTTTGGGTACAGTTCGGATTCTGGCTTTTATACCAGGAATCGATTCGATTCCTCTCGCAATAAATGTGGCCATTTCTCCGACCGCACCTCCATGAGAGTAATAAAGAACTAAAACTTCTTTCATTAGATTTTTTTTGCTAACTGAATAGCGTCACCAATATAAGTTGCTGGTGTTAACTTAAGCAATCCATCTTTGGCTTCTTTGGGAATTTCAAGTTGTTGAATAAAAGTCTGTATGAGCTCTTTGGATATATGATCTTTACCGCGTGTTAATTCCTTAAGTTTTTCGTAAGGATTCTCGATGCCATATCTTCTCATAACAGTTTGAATAGGCTCAGCTAAAACTTCCCAAGCATGATCCAAATCATCAGATAATTTTTTTGCATTAATTTCTAATTTATTAAGACCTTTTAGGCAAGACTCAATGGCAAGAAGCGTATAACCAAAACCAAGGCCAATATTTCGAATAACCGTTGAGTCTGTTAAATCTCTTTGCCATCTTGAAATGGGGAGTTTTTCTGAAAAGTGAGTTAATAAGGCATTTGCAATACCAAGATTGCCTTCTGAATTTTCAAAATCTATAGGGTTTACTTTATGGGGCATCGTAGACGAACCTACTTCGTTTTCTTTTAGCTTTTGTTTGAAATATCCAAGTGATATATAACCCCAAATATCTCGATTAAGATCGATGAGAATTGTATTCATTCGAATCATATTTTGAAAAATCTCTGCCATGTAATCATGAGGCTCAATCTGTGTTGTGTAGGGGTTAAAAGTTAACCCAAATGACTCTACAAACGTTTTTGAAAAGGCTTGCCAATTAAATTCGGGGTACGTCGTCATATGTGCGTTGAAATTGCCGACAGCGCCATTCATTTTTCCTAGAATTGCTTGTGTTTTAAATTGGTCAATTTGTCTTTGTAATCTATAGACTACATTCGCGATTTCTTTCCCCATAGTAGTTGGGCTTGCTGCTTGGCCATGCGTTCTTGCTAACATAGCGTAACCACTTAAGTCATGCGCTAACTCTTTACATTTCTTAATGAGATTTTCAAAATTAGGTGTTAAGACATTTTCTTTGGCATGCTTAATCATCAGTGCATGTGACAAATTATTTATGTCTTCCGAAGTACATGCAAAATGAATGAATTCTGAAATACTTATTATTTCTTTATTGTCTTTAAATTTATTTTTTAACCAATATTCAACTGCTTTCACATCATGATTTGTCGTCTCTTCAATTTTTTTAATTTCAGCAGCATCAGCTTCACTAAAAGATTGAATAGTTTTTTGAAGTGATTCTCTAGTTGATTTACTTAGGCTAGATACTTCTTTAATTGCTTTTTCATCTGACAATGAAATAAGCCATTTAATTTCAACTTCAACACGGAATTTAATGAGGGCAAACTCACTAAAGTACTGACGCAAATTATCTACTTTTTTAGCGTATCTTCCATCGAGTGGAGACAAAGCATTGAGCGTTGATAATTGCATGAAGAAATCCTATGAGATATATGATGTTATTTTAACTCGTTTTTACTTCAATTTCATAAGAACCGTGGCCGTTAAGTCCTAATTGTTCACCTAAGTAAGGCATGATTTCTTCTAATTGTTCTTTAAGTTTCCACGGTGGATTAACGATAAAAAGATAGCTACCAAACATACCAATATCATCAGTGGGTTGAGCAATTGAAAGGCTTACATAAAGCCATTCTTTAGCATTTAATTTTTGAAGCTGTTTAAGCATGGTTAAGGGCTCGCTTCGATTAATCAAAGGGCACCAAATCATATAAATGCCAGTTTCAAAACGCTTTAAGCTATCTTTTAGAGACTCCACCACTTTAAGGTAATCATTTTTAATTTCATAAGAGGGGTCAGTTAAGATAAGTGCTCTTTTTGGAGGTGGTGGAATGAGTGCTTTTAATCCTTGAAAGCCATCTTCACCGAAGATTCTAGTATTTTGTTTTTTGCCCATGGCATGAAGAAGTGAAGTTAAGTCGGTGGGGTGTAATTCAAAAAGCCTGATTTTATCCTCATGAGATAAGATCTGGCTCGCGATCCAAGGGGACCCAGGGTATTGTTTTAATTGATCACCACCGTTGAGATTCCGAATTACTTCAATGTATTTTGTTAAGGCCAGTGGTTTTTTTTCGTCATGAAAAATCTTACCAATGCCATCTAGGTACTCAGTTGTTTTGTTGGAAAATTCGCTTTCAAGCGAATACTTGCCGGCGCCTGCGTGAGTATCAATAAACCAATAGGGTTTATTTTTTTGTTTGAGGTAATCTAAGATTAGCGTCAGCACGATATGTTTTAATACATCGGCATGATTACCTGCATGAAAGCCGTGACGATAACTAAGCATGGATAGAGGTCATGATGAACATGGGCTATTATAGAGTTTATAAATAAAATACGTGAATTCTCACGATATAAAATAATGACACAATATAAAGAAGACTGTAGGGAATGCCCTCGACTTGTTACATTTTTAGACCAAGTTAAATTAGAGCAACCCAGTTATTTTTGTAAGCCAGTACCACCATTTGGCGACACATCCATTCGTTTATTGATTGTAGGTTTAGCGCCCGGCATGCATGGGGCAAATAGAACAGGCAGACCTTTTACGGGCGATTATGCAGGAATTCTTTTATATAAAACTTTATTTCACTTTGGTTTTTCAAATCAACGAGAGTCAACTGCAGCAAATGACGACTTAAGACTCATCGATTGCAGAATTACAAATGCAGTGAAATGTTTACCTCCACAAAATAAGCCTGAGCCCAAAGAAATAAAACAATGTAATCACTATTTGAAATCGGAATTAAATTCTCTTCAACCATATACAATAATATTGGCTTTGGGGAGTATTGCACACCAATCCATTCTGTCAGCTTTTGAGTTAAAAAAATCTGATTATGTATTTTCCCATGGTGCTCGCCATGATTTACCTAATCAATTAGTTTTATATGATAGTTATCATTGCAGTCGATACAATACTCAAACAAAAAGACTTACCGAAGAAATGTTTTTTAGTGTGTTTCAATCAATCAAAAAAGAAATGGAGAATTAAATATGCCTTATATCAATATTAAATTAGCAGGAACATTAAATCGCGATCAAAAAGAAACGATTGCAAAAGAAATTACGACACTGATGGAAAAAGTAGCACATAAACCCGCGTCTTATACATACATTGTGTTTGATGAAGTTAAGGGAGAGGATTGGTCTGTAGGGGGGAGTTTGTTGGGCTAATTGAATGGACATTAAACCCTTTTTAAAAACTTTACCCAATTTACCTGGCGTATATCGAATGATAAACGAGGCAGGAGAGATAATTTATGTTGGAAAAGCGAAAGATTTAAAAAAAAGGGTTTCATCTTATTTTGTTAAAACGATTGCAAGTCCGAGAACAAAAATGATGGTAGGCCACATTGATCATATTGAAATCACGGTGACACATTCTGAGGCTGAGGCTTTGATTTTAGAAAATAATATGATCAAGTCTAATATGCCGCGCTACAACGTTATTTTTAGAGATGATAAATCCTATCCATATATTGTATTAACAGGTGAAAAATATCCACGTTTAGCCTTCCATCGAGGCGCCCAAAAAAAAGGGAATCAATATTTTGGACCCTTTCCAAACACCAATGCGGTGAGAGAAAGCATTCAGCTCTTACAAAAAGTTTTTAAATTAAGGACATGTGAAAACTCAGTATTTAAAAATCGATCGAGACCCTGTCTTCAATATCAGATTCATCGATGCACTGCACCCTGTGTTGATTTAATTAAAGAAGATGAATATCAAAATGACATTAAACACGCTTCACTTTTTCTAGATGGTAAAGATAGTGAAGTTATAAGCCAGCTCACTCATCAAATGAATGAAGCAGCTTCCTCTCATGCATATGAGTATGCAGCGTTATATCGCGATCGCATACAAAGTTTAAGGCAAGTAAGAACAAAACAGTTTGTAAGTGACTTTAGTGCTAGCGATGCTGACATTATTGCGTGTGTTGAGGAGGCTGGCGAATATTGCTTAAATTTAGTCATGATCCGCGCAGGGAGACATTTGGGTGATAAAAGTTTCTTTCCTAAAAATCCTGCTGACCTAGAGACGCAAGATGTTATTGAAACATTTGTTACGCAATATTATACAAATCAGACAATACCAAAATTAATCGTTACGCAACAGCACGTGAATCAAGCATTATTGTCTGAATTTTTTAAATTAAATTACGACATCGAAGTTAAAGTTATTAATAAGGCGATTGGCGATAAACGTGTTTGGCTTACCATGGCTCAAAAAAATGCGCAGATTGCTTTAAAACAAAAACTGATGCAATCGGAAAGTCAAGAAAATAGAGTAGAAGCTTTGAAAGTGATTTTTAATTTAACTGAATCATTTTCAAGAATTGAATGTTTTGATATCAGTCATACCATGGGCGAAGGTACAGTTGCTTCGTGTGTTGTCTTTGATAAAGGTAATCTTCAAAACAAAGAATATAGACGTTTTAATATTGAAGATATTACACCAGGAGATGATTACGCAGCTATGCGCGAAGTCTTAACGCGTCGCTATAAAAAAATCGCAACAGGGGAAGGCATTAAACCCGATCTTATTTTTATAGATGGAGGTAAAGGTCAACTTAATATTGCCATAGAAGTTATTCAAGAATTAGGTTTAAGCGATATTCTCCTTGTAGGTATTGCAAAAGGAGAGGGCAGAAAACCTGGATTAGAACAACTTTTTGTTGCAGGCAAAGACGAGCCCATTATCGTTAAAAAAGATAATGTTGGATTTCACCTTATACAACAAATAAGAGATGAAGCCCATCGTTTTGCTATTTCAGGACACAGAGCTAAACGCGCTAAAAAAAGGATAACTTCATCACTAGAGGATATTGAAGGTATTGGTGCACAAAAAAGAAAAAATCTACTCGTCTATTTTGGCGGTATAGAGCGTATTAAAAATGCTAGTATTGAAGAAATAATCATGGTGGATGGGATTAATAAAAAGCTTGCTGAAAAAATTTACGATTACTTTCACTAAGAAATAAATACATATGAAAATTAATGTCCCCAATGCACTTACTTTTTTCAGGGTAGTTTTGATTCCTTGTTTTGTAGGCATTTATTATCTTCCTCATACAGTTATCAATCAGTCTTTAATGAATTGGATTGGTGCTGGCATTTTCTTGTTTGCGGCAATTACCGATTGGCTTGATGGATTCTTTGCACGATATTTAAATCAAGCCTCTAAATTTGGCGCATTTTTTGATCCAGTAGCAGATAAATTGATGGTGGTTGCAGCACTTCTTGTTTTATTAGAGCTTGATCGAGTGAATGCAATCATTTCCTTAATTATTATTGGCCGTGAACTTTCTATCAGCTCTTTACGCGAATGGATGGCAACCATTGGTAAGCCTGGTGGTATGGCGGTTATGTTTATAGGTAAACTTAAGACCACAATCCAGATGATTGCTATTTTGATGCTTCTTTACTATGAAGACCTATGGTTTATCAATGTAAAGTGGATAGGTAATATATTGATTAATATAGCTGCATTGCTCACTGTAATTTCGATGGTTTATTACATACGTATGGCTTGGCCTACCCTAAGAAAGAGCATCAAATTAAGGTAAGCCTGAGTTATGAGGCAAGACTTTAAATTGACACTAGCCCAAAAAACGCTAAAATACTCGCTTCTTTACGCGGGAATAGCTCAGTTGGTAGAGCGCAACCTTGCCAAGGTTGAGGTCGCGAGTTCGAGACTCGTTTCCCGCTCCAAATCAAAATCGGGGAAGCATCGTCTTCCCCTTTTTAATTTTGGTGATATTGATGTGGCGCGATAGCAAAATGGTTATGCAGCGGCCTGCAAAGCCGTAGACGCCAGTTCGATTCTGGCTCGCGCCTCCACTTATTAGTGCTTAAGTCTATTTGAGAATAATTAGTGATAAAATTCGGTCTTAGTTTTATTTCAAAAGGCCCGGGTGGTGAAATTGGTAGACACAAGAGACTTAAAATCTCTCGGCTTCACGGCCGTGCCGGTTCGATTCCGGCCCCGGGCACCACATTTTATTATTTCCTTGTAGTTTGAATACAACTCTTCTTTGTAAAGTTAGCCCGAATCACCATCATCCAATACTTGATCGATTTTTGACGATTGGACAAGTTGAGTCTTTAAAATTTTCCTACGAAGAATTTGTATGTCATTTGTTAAGTATCAAACCTAATCCAGATTATCCCTATGCCGCTTTAGATTATCAAAAAAACCATACGCATTATTATCTTTATGCAGACCCTGTTTATTTAAGTTTGCAAAGAGATACATTTTTTTTAGAAAAAAAATTAACAAATGATTTTTCACAAGATGAAATTAGAAATTTATGCAGCGCTCTTAATGGCGCATTTGAAGATGACAATCGCAGATTTATTATTAATGATCAGGGGCAATTATTTCTTGAATTAAAAAAAAATCCTCATATCAAAACAACATCGATTGCCCATATTAAACAGCAATCGATTGATTTATTTATGCCTCAAGGAGATGAGGCTATGGTTTGGCATGCATTTATGAACGAAATTCAAATGTTTCTTTTTGATCACCCTCTTAATCAAGACAGAGTCCGACGAGGACTGCTTTCTCCAAACAGTATTTGGTTTTCAGGTGGTGGCATAATGCCTCAAAGTATTCAAAATCCTTACACAACCATTTTTTCTAATGTAAGTTTTTTAAAAAAAGCACTATCGATTGACGCGCAAATTTCGCTTCAAACTTTAGATCAAGTTCATCAAGATAATATCAGTAGCAACTCCTTCATCGCTTTTGAGGATGAAAAAGGGATGGATCGCATTTTGGAAGTTGTATGGAATAATTTTAAAAAACGAAAAATAAAAAATTTAGATATTTATTTAAGCTATCAAGGCAATCTCTTGCATATACAGAATAGATTCATACAGCTTCTTAAGGTATGGAAAAAAGCTAACACAGTAGAAAATTATTTGAATGTTCATTAAATCAAAAAAAATTGATTATGCTGCTTTAGATGCGCTCGTGAATTCAGGGCTCAATCCTCATTTAGCCAAGTTTTATTCAGCACGCGGTATAAAGCATATTGACGATGCCACACTTTCTATTGAGAAAATTATTCCGCCAGAAACTTTAACAAATAACACAGTAATGGCGTCAATCTTAGCGGATGCGATCATACAAAAACAAAAAATTCTTATTATTGGTGATTACGATACAGATGGGGCAACCTCCACTGCTGTCGGTGTAAGAGCACTCAAGATGATGGATGCTCATGTAGATTATTTGGTCCCTAATCGATTTGAATTCGGTTATGGTTTAACCCCTGAAATTGTTGATTTAGCTAAAGAAAAAAATCCTAAAATTATTATTACCGTTGATAACGGCATTGCTAGTGTTGAAGGTGTGAATCAAGCTAATCAATATGGTATCGATGTTTTAATTACAGATCATCACCTTCCTGGTGATACATTGCCTAATGCAAAATGTATTGTGAACCCCAATCAGCATGGATGTGATTTCCCAAGTAAATATCTATGTGGCGTAGGCGTTATTTTTTATGTGATGTTAGCTTTGAGAGCCGAGCTTCGAAAACGAGATCATTTTAAAGACCGGCCAGAACCCAACTTAATGCAGTTAATAGATCTTGTGGCTCTAGGCACGGTTGCAGATTTAGTACCGTTGGATCGCAATAATCGTACTTTAGTTGAGTATGGTATCCGAAGAATTAGGTCAGGCCAGGCCAATCCTGGCATTCGAGCCCTCATGGGATTAACAAAAAAAAATCCATCGCAATTTCATACTTCGGATCTTGCTTTTAGTATTGCGCCAAGGCTCAATGCTGCAGGTCGGTTAGATGATATGACTTTGGGTATTCAATGCCTTTTATCTGAAAGTTATGAGGATGCGCGTTTAATTGCATCATCTCTCGAAGCCTTAAATCTTAAAAGAAGATCAATTGAATCTGAGATGAAAGATGGTGCTTCAATTCAATTACATGATTTGAATTGTGAAGCTCAATTCAGTATCGCACTCTATGACTCCTCTTGGCATCAAGGAGTGATTGGAATTATTGCCTCTCGTATCAAAGATAAATATCACCGCCCTGTAATTGTATTTGCCAAATCTGAAGAAGGTATTCTTAAAGGCTCGGGTAGATCTATCCAATCACTTCATTTGAGAGATGCCCTCGATCTTGTTTCAAAAAAAGATCCCAATATTCTTATTACATTCGGAGGTCACGCAATGGCTGCGGGACTGACCATAAAAGAAGTTGATTTCGACCGGTTCGTTCATTTATTTGAAGAAACCGTTCAAACTTTAATTACATCTGATGATCTCGAATTAACTATTGAAGTGGATGACGCACTTAATTTTTCAGAAATCACTTATGAAGATATAGAACATATTAACGCTCAGGTTTGGGGACAAGGTTTTCCTCTTCCCATATTTGAAGGTGAGTTTGAAGTTGTTGAACAAAAAATCCTCGCAGATAAGCATTTGAAGTTAAATCTTCTATTACAAAATAAAGTGTTTGAAGCGATTTACTTTAACCATAGTGAACACCTTCCTCGAAAGATAAAAGCAATCTATCAGGTTGATTCTAATGAATTTAATGGCAATAAAAAAATTCAAATTCAATTAAGAATGCTCTCTTAGAGAGTAATGCTTGAATTGCTCATCTAGCGCCAACAAAGTAAAATTTAACAAACTATTTAAGAGAGTGTCATGAGACGTAAAATCGTTGTTGGTAATTGGAAAATGAATGGTTCTTTGGCGTCCAATGAAGCGCTCCTTAAAGCCTTAGCAGAAAAGATACCCCAAACAACTCCTGTGGATATTGTGGTATGTGCCCCTTATCCCTACCTATTCCAAACGCAATCTTGCCTTAAAAATTCACCTATTCGATGGGGTGCTCAGAATGTGGCTAAATTTGAATCAGGCGCTTTCACAGGCGAAGTGAGCGTTTCTATGCTGAAAGAATTTGGCACGAGTTTCGTGATTATTGGCCATTCTGAGAGAAGTACGGCTTACTGTGAGTCCGATGAAAATATTGCGACTAAATTTATGATGGTAAAAAAAGCAGGCATGACGCCTATTTTGTGTGTCGGTGAAACCTTGATTGAGAGGGAAGCTGGCATTATGGAAAAAGTTGTTTCTAAGCAACTTGATACCATTATTAAAATGTATGGTGAAGAAATATTCGATGAGTCAGTGATTGCTTATGAGCCTGTATGGGCAATTGGCACTGATTTGGCAGCTTCTCCTGAGCAAGCGCAGGCCATGCATCAATTTATTCGTGAGAAATTATCCTCAAATAATAAGGTCGCAAAGAGTCTTAAAATCATTTATGGAGGGAGCGTAAACCCTCAAAATGCGTTACAATTATTCTCTATGCCAGACGTAGACGGCGGACTCGTAGGACGCGCTTCTTTAAATGCGAGTGATTTTGAGTCTATATGTCATTCGGCCGAAATATAAATCAAAGAAAATAGGATTATGGAAAATTTAGTAACAATTATTCATGTGATTGCATGCTTGAGTGTCATTGGTTTGGTGCTGATGCAACACGGTAAGGGTGCTGATATGGGCGCGGCTTTTGGAAGTGGCTCATCAGGAAGTTTATTTGGTGTAAGCGGTTCATCTAATTTTTTAAGTAGAACAACAGCAATATTTGTTTTAGTCTTTTTTCTGACCAGTATTTCCTTGGCGTTTATCGCGGGTCAAAAATCAGGTACTGGAAGTGTGGTGAAGGCAACTGAGTCGTCAGAAGTACAAAAACCTTCTGAAACTAAAAGTGGTGATACTCAGTCGAAATCATCAAGTGGTGCTCAGAATATCCCAAAATAGAGACTGTTAAATCTATAAAGCCGTCGTGGTGGAATTGGTAGACACGCTATCTTGAGGGGGTAGTGACGAAAGTCGTGAGAGTTCGAGTCTCTCCGACGGCACCAAATTAAGAAAATCAGGCAGTATTTTTTAAGGAATCGTTGTGCTGGAAAATTATTTTCCAATTTTATTATTCATATGCGTAGGACTTGCGGTTGGTGCAGGGCCTCTTCTCATCGGCAGCATTCTCTCACCCAATAAACCTGATACTGAAAAAAATTCCCCATACGAATGTGGTTTTGAAGCATTTGAAGATGCGCGTATGAAATTTGATGTGCGATATTATCTTGTTGCTATTCTTTTTATTTTGTTTGATCTTGAAATAACATTTCTTTTTCCCTGGGCTGTTGTCATTCAAAAAATTGGTATGTTCGGGTTTATTGCTATGATGATTTTCCTGGCCATCTTGGTCGTTGGTTTTATTTACGAATGGATGAAAGGTGCCCTGGATTGGGAATAGCAAATGAGTATTGAAGGCATCATGGAGAAAGGGTTTGTCACCACAAATTTAGATACCCTTATCAATTACACCCGCACAGGTTCTCTATGGCCTATGACTTTTGGACTTGCATGTTGCGCAGTTGAGATGATGCATGCAGGCGCATCGCGCTATGACTTAGATCGATTCGGTATTGTATTTAGACCTAGCCCAAGACAATCGGATGTGATGATTGTAGCTGGCACATTGGTCAACAAAATGGCACCTGCATTAAGAAAAGT
>Ga0255150_1000396_pt1 | contig 14749 bp, 41 predicted proteins | sample Atl_Yuk_RepA_8h_FD_183634 | JGI IMG/M metagenome (GOLD analysis project Ga0255150, IMG submission 183634) | Freshwater microbial communities from Altamaha River, Georgia, United States - Atl_Yuk_RepA_8h | ecosystem: Environmental > Aquatic > Freshwater > River | place: USA: Georgia | collected...
GTTTTCTGGATCAAGACTTGGTAAACACGATAATATATCAGAAATGGTTAAAAGTGTTATAGACAATAGTGCTGAATATTATATATGTGTATCTAAAGTATACCAGGATTGGTCCCCTACCCCCGCATTTTCGGATACTAAAATATATTACCTATTTGTATTTCCTGCAAGCGCTTTGCGCTATGACTCTGATTGGAATGAAATACATTCTGATAAGGGATCTAAATATACTATGGAGATAGATGGATTAAGAGCTGTTATTCATTCTTCTATGTCTCATCAATTATGGACATGGGTTTCCACAGATACCGTCGGAGATCCACATAAGCTTGATATAATGTAAATATGGGAGATGACGTAAAACCTTGGGATCTACTTAATCCTAAACAGCCTAGAAGCTCAGAAGAACTTGGTGCATACCGCCTTGATATCTGTAAGGGATGCGAGTGGTTTAGACAAAATACTCAAACATGTAAAAAGTGTGGATGCTTTATGAAGTTAAAGACTACACTTGAAAATGCCAGATGCCCTATTGGCAAATGGTGATTATATACTCCACCAGCCTCTAATGGTACCGCCCTCAACTGGGCAAATAAACTCTTTAGGCTTGTCAGATTCATAGTACTCTTTGAAGAGCTTGTGATGTAAAGCAAAATCAGGTTCATGAGTAGGTCGCCCACAATCAGGGCAAATATCAGATCCTACATATTCATATATATGACGACACATATCTCTATTATATCTTGCTATAATAGTTCTTGCGAAAAGGGGGAAATATGATATTTCACAAACACCTACTAATAAACGCCAAGGTAAAAGATCCTATGAGATCAGAGGATGAGGCGATTGATTTTCTTACACGTTTAGTCGAACGTATCGACATGAAGATTATTAAAGGTCCTTTTGCTTCCTATGTGGATAAACCAGGTAACAGAGGATTAACTGCTATTGTAATGATAGAGACAAGCCATATAGCATTTCATATATGGGATGAGGGAGATCCTTCATTAGTTCAATTTGATTTATATACCTGCGGATCTTTGAGTTTGCCAGAAGTATTATTGGCATTTGGAGAAGCATTTAATGTTAAGTCTATGGATTATAACTTGTTTGATAGAGCAGATGGATTTGAGTTAGAGGCTTCAGGCCAATACCCCGATCCTTGGGCTACGCAGCTATCTTTTGAAGAATAGTAAAATCTGAAAAATTTTTCATTTTGCCAAAATCTGAATATTTTGCGAAGATGTATGATGCGTACCTAATAAAAAAAGATCCAAAATAATAGTGAGCACACTAGTGCCACCCTAATAAATAATACTAGGGGGCACTATTGCTTTTTTATCTCGTAGGACTTGTGCCCTGTAAGTATCCGTCTATTCCTAGAATGTCGCAAGTAATTTTTACTCGCTGATTTCTTTTGAGAGATTTTCTATACATCTCAATAAAGTAATAAACATTTTCTTTTGTAGGCAAGTCCATGTCCATTTCCTTGCCGTTCATGCTAGTGATTTTTAGTTTCATTTAGTATCCTTTCTTTTTCTTGGTCTGTTGCTTTGTGATACCCTTGTGGGCTACCATACTTGATAACCCATGCTAGGCGTAATTGTTGCTCATGAGAGTAGGTCATTGGCAACACAATCGCAAGGCTCTACATGGTAATCATTTTCATCACCAATAAAGACTAAGCCCTCTCCGTAGCAAGATGAGCAATCTATAATCTGAACTGCGTTTATCATTTAGTTATCCTTTCTTAGTTGTGCTGACTTACTGAAGTGATAGTAAGTGTAGCGTCTTTATCTAACTTTTGTATTTCTTTTAGAAACTCTAGGGCTTCCTGTGATGATGAGAAACTAGGCACTGCTAGCACTCTTGTTTTCTTACCATTCCAAATTGCTGTTTCTATTTTCATTTTCTTTTTATCCTATCTGTTATTTTCTAATTCTTAGAGTGTAGCAGGAGCCACTGACATGGCTTCTACTGTGTAGCCATGAGCAACAAGGCTATCCATAAGGTTATTTATCTGATACTCATTTAGCATAAGTCTATCTGATACTGTAATGAGGTTATCCTCTTTTGATACTGTGTAATTTAGTGTTAGCATTTCTTTTGCTACCTTTCTTTTAGTTTCTATACTGCGTATTCTACTTGATACCGCTGACAAAATCAAGTCTAGTGCCAGCGTGTCTGGTGTGAGGTTAGTCACACTCCTCGTCTTGCTCTTGTTGAGCGTAGACCTGACTTAGAAAGTCGTTGAAATCTTTCAGCACTTTTGCTGATGTTGAGCCTGTGCGCTCAGCGATTTTGTTAGCCATGTATAAATCGTGGTCTGTAAGTTTTCCTATGTAGTTAGTCATTTTGACTTCCTTTCTTTATTTATAGGAGAATAATAACATAGATGACTGACAAAATCAAGTCTATCCTCGGCGTGTCGCATGTGGTGTTCGTCACATTTTTCCGGGCCCTGTGGTGTAGGTCACATGTGTCTTATGTCACAAAGTCCAAAATGTCCGTTTTATACCCCTGAAAATGTCAGTGGTCTATGTTAGACTTCTAGGTATAGAAGGTTGAGAAAGGTTCTCAATAAGAAAGGTAGGTCAATAAAATGACTACACTAAATAAAAACGAAATAATTGAATACTTAGTAGATAACGATTTCTGCGTAACAGATAAAATCTGCGTATTCTGCTCATCTCTAACAGACGGGTGGAACGCTTTCTGCCCTAGATGTCGTGACTATAAAGGAATGATGAGCCTCTATGACGCTGTAGAATACTATGGCACAGAGATTTTGCCTCTCTAAAAAACTAAATAAAAATCCTAGTGAGCCTCACTAAATAAAGTGAGCAAATAATCTAGGTCAGCAAAAAGAAAATCTCTTGAAAGGAGAATTGTAAAAATGGGTTCATTAGAAATTTTTGAAATAAATGAAAATGGTGCTGGTTGGGTATCATTGGAAAATGCTTCTGCTTCTGCTAAACTAGATTTAGAATTAGCGTTGCTAACTAAAGCAGAAATGAAAATGCTCTGCTTCAAGTGCCATGTTGAAATTCCTCGTGGTAATGTTTGTGTAAATCATAAAAATGTGAAAGGAGCGGTTTACTTTGAGTAAGAAAAATGTTCTAATCAGTTTCGTCACTGATGCTGAAACAGATCTTGATGCTATCTTTGCTTTGAATAAAGTAATGTATAAACTTCCTGAATCTGATGTTGTAAAGTTTGACGCATTTGAAGTTCTAGATGTTGTTGAATAAATAAAAAAGTTTTTGCTAATTGAAAATAGTTAGCAAAAATTTCCGGCCCCCGCAGTCGGGCGTGTCGCAGCTTACGTATGATGTGATGCTTCTCACAAAAAAATGTCCGATTTATCCGCATTTCAGATTTGACTTTTTGAGATTTTTGTGTTAGACTTACATAGTAAGTAAATGAAAGGAAAACTATAATGGATTACTTAGACTATCAAGATGAAATCTATCTAGATATTTATCTAGAGTTTGGCGCTGAGGCGGTTACCGACCCAGCCTACGCTGAGGAATTGTTATCTAAATCACAATTCTAGACGGCGTGTCGCCTTGACTTTTTAGGCGATACCTGCTAAAATACTTAGTATCAAAATTAAATAAAGGACACAAGGCTAATGAGCCTAGCAAATAAGTGTGATACAAATCACAATGAGCCTAGCAAATAAGTAGCCAAAATGTCAGCCCCCTCTGATAGGATAGTCTTATCAGTTACTAAAGAAAGGTGACAACTAAATGTCAGCAAATATCTACACTATCGAAAGCCTACTTGTAGGAAAAATCTATCGCTCAAAAACTCTAACGGGTGAAATTATCTCAGCAGAGAAACACCCTCACGCCGTATGGTATGACAATGCGGAATCGTATCTCGTAGAGGTGCGAGATAGTATCAAGGGCGGTTACACTTATCGCACACTAGCAGTTAGGACTAATGACTAATGAAATTAGATGAATTCAAGAAACTAATCGAGGCTCAACGCCAAGAAATCAAATTGACAAACTTAGAGAAAATCGCTAAAATTGTAGAAACAACAACCAAGAAAGGTAACAACTAAAATGACTACACCAAACTATAAAGACTATCCATTCACCGCTAATGGTGTAAAGTTTATCTCTCGCATAAACGCTAACTCTCCATTCGCAGGCAGACTTGCCATGCTTCCTACTCAGATAGTTACTGACATGAATATTCAGGCAGTTACAGAAATGATAGGTGACGCTTCACTTCTTACTCGTGATGAATTACTTGCAGAATTAGAGCGTGTAAATGACGGCGGAACTCATGCGTTTATCATGCTAGCAGATGAGGTGGCTAACTAATGATGACCCGTAAAGACTATGTCAAAACTTCAAACATTCTAAAGGGTTTCTCTGATGAAATTCACCCACAGGTTTTTGAAGATTTAGTGGAAGAATTCGCACAATACTTTCAAGCAGATAACGAAAGATTTGACAAAGCCCGTTTTGAAAAAGCGTGTGGTGTTGATGAGTTAGGACTAATTCCAGCATGACAATTGAAATAATTTTATACCTTGCGCTAATAAGTTTTGGCACACTAATTGGAATGATGTTAATTAGTTTGCGAAAATTAGAAATAGAAAATAAAAAATTCCGCACACAAAATAATTTTATTGGGAAAAAACTTTTCTAGATCTAAAATAATTTGGTTGAAGCTTTAACTAAATCGGTTGAAGTTTCAACTAAATTTCCGGGGGGTTATCCACAACCTTATCCACAGTGTGAATTACGTTACACTTTACGGGCTTCGTGATTTTTATCACAAAACACGCCGTCTTATTATTTGAGATTTATGTGTTTCTAATTTGATTTTGTCAGTAAAAAATGATAGGCTAGAAGCCTAAAAATAAAGAAAGGAGTTTTCAATGAGAAGTTATTCTATTGAAGATTTATTAGTAGGTCAATTCTATAAACCTGCTTCGTTAGCCCGTCGATTTTTTGGTGGGGAAATTGATTTCGCTGAAAAGCGTGATGATGTATGGGTAGGCGAAAACTATCAAGCCTATTCAATTCGCTATCGTGTTAGTAATTCTATGAAAACAGAATGGGCAACCATCGCTGTAAAAGTATCAGACCTCTAGAAAGGAAATAAATAAATGGGATTAGATATGTATCTCCACGCTAAAAAATATGTGGAAAAAATTGAATGGTCTAAACTTGATCGTGATAACGATTTAGGTATGGATAGTCCTGAAGTGGTAAATCCACTATGGAAAGATATTGTAGATGTATCAGGTTTATCTGATGTTGCTACCGATATCTATGGCGTTCATGTTGAAGTAACTTGTGCTTATTGGCGCAAGGCTAATCAGATACACGCTTGGTTTGTCGATAATGTTCAAGGCGGTGAAGATAACTGCGGTGAATACTATGTATCTCATGAGAAATTGAAAGAGTTACTTAGTTTAGTAAATAAGGCTCTAGCAGAGCGTGACCCTAATCTGCTACAACCTAGAGCAGGTTTCTTCTTTGGCTCATATGATATCGATGAGTGGTATTGGAATGACCTAAAGAATACTAAGGCTAAGTTAGAGCGTATCTTTGCTCTGCCCGAAATGTCCAAATTGTCCTTTTACTACACTTCTTCGTGGTAAAGGGCGTGGGGGATTTGATTTTGTCAGTCCCCCATGATAGGATTTCAGTATTGAAAGAAAGGAAATAAAGATGAATAAAATGGATAAACTAGAAATGGCTCTACGCCTAATTGCTAATTGCCAACTATGTAATGGCAGAGGATATGATTATTGGGCTAATGGGGAAGACTTTGACGCTGAACCTTGCCAATGTAATATCTACGACATTATTCTTGATGAAGACGGAGATGTAATCTATGACAATGGATTATCTACTCAGTATGATTTGTCTATCTATGCGACTGCGGAGGCTAACTAATAATGGGAAGTAATATGGCAACAGAAATGGCAGACGGAACCCTAAGCGATTTGGGTATCCACTTGGATATTGAAACTCAGATAGGTATCCACTTATCTGCTAATCATTATCCACCCGTTCCTAAAGAAATGGTAAAGCCTTGTATTGAGGCTATTGACGCCGTAAATGATTTAGGGCTATGGAACGCTGATATTGAATTACCTGAAGGTATCACTTGGCGTGGTTTGACTACCGCCCCCGCTTCCGCTATTATTGAAGCACACCACTTAGACGCATGGCTAATTGAAAGAGAGGAAATCTAAATGGAATATAACTATGTATTGACTACTTCGTATGACGGAGAGTTATTTGCTACTAATCGCATTAGCGATTTCATGGAAGCGCATGAGGCTTGGGCTAAATGCGTAGACCACGGAAATGCTAAGGAATACGCAACCTATAATCTAACAGACCTAACGGGAAAGATGTATACAAAAACTTTCTACGCTAATGGCAAGGTAACAATTCGTTAAATGTCTGCTACAATAATTGACATGGATTACCGCCTTGTTGATACACTCAACTCAGACCAATTAGAAATTGACGATCTAATTGGTTTGGGTGATGAGGTTGTAAAAATAATTTCTATTTCTTCATTGCGTCACGGATATCTACTTACCTATGAAAATGAATTTGGTGAAAGAGATATTTTAGAAATTGGTGATGAAGAAGTTTTTGAATTATATATTTTAGAATAAAAGCTGCGTAAAATTTCCGGGGCGCCCGAAATGTCCGTTTTACGTAGTTTATGTAGAACCTCCCCAAATTTGTATTTCTAATATTTTTATGATAGTATTATTTCATGTGGAAAAAAAGCAAAGAAGACTTAAGACGCCTAATGGAATTACGGCGATCTAATGCTGCTTCCCCAAAATTGAACAAGAAAAAATACACTAGACAAAGTAATAAAAAAATGTTAGAATTAGAAAAGAAAGGGAAACTATGAAATTAAAACGCTCTAATGATAGGAAGGTAGCCAATGCCGTATCAAAAAATGGGAAAACCCCAACAATTGCCAACACCTTCGGACTTCCTGCTGGTAAATCTTACTCATGTCCTAATGCGACTTCCGTATGTTCTAAAGTTTGTTATGCGGGAAAGCTGGAAAAAGTCTACAAAGGAGTAAGGGATAACCTACTTCATAATTGGGAATTATTGAAAGACGCCTCATATGAGGAAATGTATTATCTTATTGAGGAAATGATAAAAGAATTTATTGCTGATTGTGATAAAAAAGACGCTCCTAAGTTATTCCGTATCCACTGGGACGGAGATTTCTTTAATGATACTTATACACTAGCATGGAAGCATGTTATTGTAAATAATCCAGATGTTAAATTTTGGGTTTATACCCGTGTACCCTCCGCTGCCGCAATGCTAAATAATATAGATAACCTATCTCTTTATTTCTCTACGGATAATGACAATAAAGATGTTGCTATTAATCTAAATAAAGATAATGGAATTAAATTAGCATACCTTGCGGATACCTTCGCAATTGGACAGGCAGACATGAAAGCCATGATTGGCAAGGTAGGCGCAAAGTGTCCTGAGAATAATAAACAAATTCCTCTAATATCTACAAATGGCTCTGCGTGTGTATCATGTGGATTGTGTATAGATAATAAGGCTAATATAGTTTTCTCTGCTAAGAAAAAGTAGTGGAGATCTGCGGGGACTTGCCAAATACCCCCAAAAATGCTAAAATGAAAGGTAACAGAAAGGGCTCTTATGGAACTATTCGTAATCCTGCTAATCCTATTTATCATGCTACTAGGCATGGGAGATAGCAAGTGATTTATCTCACAAATCTCAAATAGTGAGATTTTTAGGGAAAATAACTTGACAAGACCAAAAATAAATGAAATAATAAATACTATAAGCAAGAAATACCAACTAACAAAGGAGAAAGAAAAATGGCAGTATCAGTAGCAACCTACAAGGTAGGCGACACTTACACTTCACAGAAGTCAAAGGTGACAGGCGTTATCAAGGAAATTGTCCCAACAGACAAGAACACAGTTCGGGTCAAACTTGATGTCAATGGCGCAACTCGCTGGACAACTTGGAAGCAGAAGTAATACCTTTAGCAAACGCTAACCAGACCTGAGCAAGTCTAGGCTAAACTGCTCACTTGATTTCTAGTCTAGGAAATGCTAGACTTGGATAACCCCAAAACACCAAACAGAAAGGAAAAACAAATGGCAAGAGGAAAAGCCATAAATGTCAAGATTGCTACAACCAAAGTAATCAAGGCACTAGAAACTAAGTTAGACCAAATCAAGAAAGATAAGGCTAACCAAAAAGTCAATGAGGAGAAGTTCTCAAAGGCACAAGAAAAGTATAACAAGGAGATTGCTAAGTTAGCACTTGGTCAAATCTCTAAAGCAGAGGACTTGTCTGCTCACACAAGATACAATGGCGACATAAATGTATCGTTCTCCTTGCCAAAGGGAACTATTGAACTTCCAAAAGAACCTGAAAAGGATTTTGAGAGTTTCCACGATTGGCAATACAAGGAAATGGTAGAGGAAATTGAAAACGCTATCCGTATTCTCAAGATGACAGATGAGGAAGTCGTAAGCACTTCTACTTACAACGCTATCGCAAGATACTTGTAAAATTACTTTCCTGAGCATGAAATAAAACTGCTCAACACAACTACCAAAGAAAGGAAATAAACAAATGACATTAGGCGGATACACTTATCAGATTGGTGATTTATTCACTACAAGTAAAACAGGTGTAACAGGTCGCATTGAAAAGTTTGTTCCACAAACTAGAAATGTAACTAAAGTAATGTTGCGTTTAGCAAATGGACAACAGCGATTTGCTATGGTAAAAACTTACTAATAGAATTATCCTGAGCAAGATAAAAAACTGCTCACCTCCAAATTTTGCGGGCCGGAAAATGTGATGAAGATCACAGGGAAGCTTTACGGCTGGATTTGTATTTTTCCCTGATTTCTGCTAGACTTAGTAAATACCAAAAGAAAGGAAAGCCCTAATGATATCAACCGCATTAGCAATACAAGAAGCAACAAGAGATGCCGTTCACGATGACGAAGTAATGAGCATGGCTGCTGCTATTTATCACGCAAGACACGAAGTATCTGAGGATGACTTTATCAGAATGATGTATATGTATTCTGCTCATCTCTCTGCTATGACTGCCACTCTAGTTACTCATGTCTGCTTGACTGAAAGCCAACTAAATGATATGCTAGAAACAATAAAAGAAATGGAAACAATGGGAAAGGACATTGAATAAATGGATGAAACAACAATAGAGGTCCCCGTACACTATAACGCTAATCAATTAGTAACTTATAAAGTTATTGAAAACGGTGTAGTTTCTTTTCCAACCACCAAGGTAAATGAACTTGAATGGACACTGGAGCAGGCCCGACGTACTACTGATTCAAAGAATGAGTTGCAGTCTCAAATCAATAAGATTATTGACAATCTTACTGAAGACTATTGGTATAACCCAAACACAGATAAAGAAACGGTCCTAAATGATATCTGTGAAATTATAGGTTATACACCAAAGAAAACAATTTCATTCACTGCAACAATGAGTTTTACTGGCTCAATTGAAATTGATTTGTCAGACGCTGAAGACTTCGATTTAGAAGACGTATTGTCAGAAGCATATGTAGATATCAATAATGGTGATGTTGAAATTGATGGATATGAATTATATGATGCAAGTGAATGCTAGTATAAATTTCTGATAGGGGGCTATCCGAAAAAAAGACCTGAGTATGTCTTTAAACTGCTCTTCAAAATTTCCGGCACATTTTTTGGATCTTGTCAAGCTTTACGTACGATGTCCATTTTATCCCATATTTGCTAACCCTATTTGACATTGTCAGCCATGTCTGCTAAGATTGATACTAAATGGCTATAGAAAGGAAAAAAATGGCTCATGAATTAGAGACACAAAATGGTGTCGCTTCGTTCGCTTCTTTCCGTGAACCTGCTTGGCATGGTCTAGGCACAGTTTTCACAGAAGAAAAAAATACGGCAGAAATGCTTGCTGCTGCTAATCTAAATAATTGGAATGTTAGATTAGAAGATGTAAATATTCCATCTCACTTATCATCAGATAAGTCTTATCAATATGTGGTTCGCACAAACCCTACAGATAACACTCAGACAGATATTCTTGGTGTTGTTGGTGAGCGTTATCATGTTCTCCAAAATGAAGATTTATTTTCTTTTGGTGATAATATTCTTGACGGCGGAGGTCGTTGGGAAACTGCTGGCTCCATTCGTGGTGGTCGTGTTGTATTCGGTTCTCTTGCTCTTGAGCGTGAGACAGTTCTAGACCCTAGCGGTGTTGCTGATAAGGTAAAGACTTATCTTCTAATCAATACATCACACGATGGTTCAATCGCTATTCAAGCAAGTATCACACCCGTTCGTGTTGTATGCGCTAACACTCTCAATCTTGCTTTAGGTTCTAAGCGTGGCAAGAAAAATGGTATCAAGCAATCTTTCAAGATTCGCCATACACAAACTGCCAATGGCAAAGTTCAAATTGCTCGTGAGACTCTTGGTCTTGCTAATGCTTACATGGACGCTTTTGACATCATGGCTAAAGAAATGATTGAGAAAGAAATCACTGCTGCTGATTTCAACAAAATCATTCTTGCTGCTTATCCTAAGCCTGAAAAGGATTCTAAGGGTGCGGTCAAAAAGTGGGAAACCAAAGTTGATACAATCAACGACATCTACACAGGCGAGTTCAATGGCATGATTGCTGGAACTGCTTGGGGTGCTTTCAATGCGCTAACCGAACGCCTTGATTGGTATCGTTCTGCTCGTGGTGGCAATAACGAGAGTATTCTCGCTGCTGCTTCTGGTTTTGACGCAACAATTACAGCAGAAAAAAATCGTCTGCTTGGCGTTGTTAGAAATACAATGTCGCTAGTGTAAAAAATAATTTACACAACTCCTGAGCAAGAGTATAAACTGCTCAATTTTTTTTGCAATTTTTTTATTGATCATAAAGCTGCTAAAAATGCGGCCCGGAAATGTCCGTTTTGTCCATTTATTTTTATATAAACTTTATTACGTAGGACTTGCATTTTTCCCCAAAATTTGCTAAAATTTATTTATGACCCTAAACGTAGAAATATATGAAATGGAATACTCATGCTCTCCTGGCGGCGTTGACTGTTGGGAAGTTAATATACAAGGATATGGTAATAGTAAGTGTGTATCTGATTTTGATACCGCTGGATCTGCCCTTAATTGGGTACTTGACCAATACCCTGACCAAATGCTAGAATTAACAGTAACTTCACTGCCTGCTTATGAAAGGATAAACAATGGCTGAATCATTTCTAGAAAATGAAAATCAAATGGTAATAGACGCTATCTATCAAGAGATAGGTGAGCAACTTGTTGAGGATTGGGTTAATTCAAATCTAGATGAGGGACAGATGTATGCTGATTTTAGATTTGCAGAAATGTCTAATGATAATTATATCAAGGGTAGATTTAATCAATTCTATAATCTTACCCCTGAAGACCAGTATTATTTAGAATGGGATGAGGAGAAATAATGTTAGGTTATTCTAAGGAAGATTTAGATAATATGATTAGTTCTATTGCTGTTGCTTTAGGTCCCCACCCAAAATTAACAGATGAAGAAAGAGTTAATTTAAATAAAGCACAAGACTTTTTAGAAGGCCTATGGGCAGAAGGGTATTTTGACTAATGCCTAAGTGTTTAGATTGTAATAATACCGTTCGATTCTCATACCGTGAGGATAGTTATAACGAAGCTGAGTACAATGCTGCAGGAGATCTAGTAGACGTTGTACATAAGGAATATATGGATGTGACCATGGGCCAGTGCTTGGAATGCAATTCTGAGAACATTGAGGGAACATTATGACCCAAATCACATTAAGAAAGGCTTGACTTTTTCCCCAAATTTTGGGAAAATAGAACTACCAACAGAAAGGAAAACACCATGCCCAACTGGGTATATAACTCCTTGACTATTCAAGGACCAAAAGAGCAAGTAGATTTAATTAAAGAAAAATTAAATCGTCCATTTACCATGATTCATGATACATGGAATATGCAAACACAACAAATGGAAGTATCACAAACTATCTATTCAAATCCTGTATTTGCATTTCATAATATATATAATCATAGACAAGCAGGTATTACTGATGAGCAGTATATCCAGCAACCACCTCGTGACTTGCCTATTGAGGAACAACTAACATTTAAGACTAACGACTGGTATTCATTTAATGTTCGTGAATGGGGAACCAAATGGGATGTTGCTGTAACAGATAATGACAAGTATCCTGATACAGAACTGTTAGAACATATGTCTAATGGGGAAGACCAATGGGTTGTGTATAAGTTTAATACCGCTTGGTCACCGCCTGCTCCTGCTATGGAGAAGTTGTCTGCTCTTGTGCCTAACTGTGTAGTTACTCTTTCATTTGAGGAAGAGACAGGTTGGGGTGGCGAGTATGAATTCGTCAATGGCGAAATGACTGCTGAATCTGACTATGAAAATAAGTGCAGAGATTGTGATGAAGAAAATACAATGTCATATTGTGAGAACGACTGTGGTGAGATATGTGATTCTTGTCACTATCTAGGCGAGGCAGACCTAGAGTGTGTTGCGGAATGTGATGTTCATAAGGTATTCTTAGATGATGAACATGTTCCAGAATACAGAAGGGTAGAAGCATGAACCTAGAACAACTAATAGAATATATCAAGATTACCATTATTAGTCTTGAACAAGATTTAGAGGGGCTCAATGAAGAAATGGAATCACTTGACCCTGCCTCTAAAGACTTTGCTGATTTAGATGTTGAATACAACTTTATAAGTGGACAAGCAGTAGGCATGTCCCATATACTAAAAGTAGCACAGGAAGGATAATAATGGACACTGCACCAACAACACTAGACCCACACCTACAGAAACAGGTAGACCATGGGTCATCTGGACTTGACATTATTCATGGGCACCTCAAAGTATTAATGCTAGAGGCTGAAGATGAACTAAGAATGGCACAAGAGGTAGAGGAAGAGAATGACTACTCAGACGCCATGGAATCTATGGAGCGTAAGTATTGGGAAGGCTATACAGACGCTTTAGGTCTTTTGTATGGCCTTACATATGAACTATCATTTGCTATTGCAGAAAGGGAGAAGAATGGCTGAGTTAGATCTATTAGAACAAACAAGTAGGGATGATATCTATAATGATTTAAATCAGATTGTAGATAAGATTACTACTCTTACTGTCTTCCCGTCATTGCTGTGGGTATGGACCTTTGATGTGCTCCGTAATATCTACGAGAACAGCCGCTATGAGGATCTTGCTGTTAATGACTATGTAGATGAGGCTGTGCCTGCAGGTATTACCCTAAAACAAATCTTTGATAAGTTTTGGGAAGATGTCGACGGCATTGGATTATCTATGGACCTAGGTGATGAAATCATTGATGAAACAATCCGTGATTGGATGAGAGATAATGATTTCCTTGTTTCTCTAGATGAGGACGGTTGGTTAGATGACTAAAGAAGAACTAATTAATTATGCATTAGAGCAGATAGAACTATATGAGGCAGATCTAGATATGACAACTGAAGAAGATATGGCTTCATTTTATCAGGGACAACTGGAGGCATATGAGGATATGCTTAGTAGGGTGCGTGATTTAAATGTATGAGCAGTTGACATTACCCCTAGATTTTGATACTATTGAGGTAACCACTAATAGAAAGGAAAATAATGCTAGACACCAATAAAATGACCTACATAGGCTCTTTTGCTGTCGATAGCGGGCAGGCCATGGTTGGCGACCCTTGCTATCTTGATGACTGGAAAGACTGGAATTCAGAGGAGGAAAACTTTGAGGACCATGTCAATAACGTTGGACAATACGGGTACCTTGGTGCTTGTAACGCTACCCTAACTAATGGACACGGTGTCCTTGGTATGGGAAATGGAGTTGTATTCTCTACTGGATACGGCGACGGAGTTTATCCTGTTTATGCTGAGATAAATGAGGACGGACGTATCGCAAGAATTGTTATTGATTTTGTAGATGAGGAGCAAGAATAATGGGAGACCGTATTGTTTATACAATCAAACAAGATTCTGAACTATCTGTAAATCTGTACAGCCATTGGGGTGGCTATGATAGATTTGAAGCCCTGGCGAAGGCAATTCGTGCAGCGCAGCCAAGGTGGGATGACACATCATATGCGACTCGTATCATTGTTTCCCAATTGATTGGGGACCAGTGGGCAGAGGAGACAGGCTTTGGTTTATGGGCCAGCTCCGAGCACGGTATGTATGGAGGAGACCATCCAGATATCGTTATTGATTTAGTTAATAAGACTGTAGAAGATGAAACTGGTATACATTCATTTGAACAGTTTATTAATTACCACGGCATACCGCTGCCAGTTTAAATTTGACTGAGGGCCTGGAGTGGTGACCCAGGCTGTATACGTGGGACGAGGGGTCCTCCCACGACAATAAGGGTGGGGCGTAGGTTTTGGTAGGACTTGCGCCCCCCCAACATATTTGATACAATGAAAGGCTATGATGATGAGACGACTACGATTACCAACCAGCAACGAGGAGAAAGTTGCTAAGCGCATTGGCACTCTGCTGTCTGATTTCTCATTAGATTTAGAGGCGGTAGGCAAACATCTTGCTTTATCAAATCCACATACAATTTATATGAGAGCAATGGAAGTATTAGAAGCGGCAGAATAC
>Ga0255150_1000413_pt1 | contig 14284 bp, 19 predicted proteins | sample Atl_Yuk_RepA_8h_FD_183634 | JGI IMG/M metagenome (GOLD analysis project Ga0255150, IMG submission 183634) | Freshwater microbial communities from Altamaha River, Georgia, United States - Atl_Yuk_RepA_8h | ecosystem: Environmental > Aquatic > Freshwater > River | place: USA: Georgia | collected...
CTTGCGTAATCTTTTAACACAAAACTTATGTAATGCACCCATTCGGTGGGGGTTAACTGGAACTGTTCCAAAAGAAAAATATGAACACGAACAAATTTTTGCCAGCATTGGTCCAGTAATAGGTGGAATTAAAGCACACGAATTACAAGAGATGGGTGTGTTATCTAACTGCCATGTAAATGTAGTTCAGATGATAGATCTTCCAGAATTTAGAAGCTATGCAGAAGAATTAAAATATCTCGTGACAGACGAGAACAGAATGTTGTATATTAGTAACTTAATAAGACAAATCAGTGAATCAGGCAACACACTAGTACTCGTAAACAGAATAGACTCAGGCAAATTCCTAGTAAATGAATTAGAAGGATCAGTATTCATTTCAGGAGAAGTAAAGACAAAAGATAGGAAAGAAGAATATGATGAAGTTAAAACTAGTAATGAAAAGATTATTGTGGCGACTTACGGTGTGGCCGCTGTTGGTATTAATATCCCTCGGATTTTTAATTTGGTTCTTCTTGAGCCCGGAAAGAGCTTTGTCCGCGTTATACAGAGCATTGGGCGAGGTATTAGAAAAGCAGAAGACAAGGACTTCGTTCAGATATGGGACATCACAAGCACCTGCAAGTACGCCAAGCGACACTTAACAGAGCGAAAGAAATTTTATAAGGAAGCCAAGTATCCGTTCACATTAGAAAAAACGGACTGGACTAAGTAAGGAACTATGCAGATATTAACACTAGACAACGTAACATTCAGTTTAAACAATTTACCAGACGAAGTAGATGAAAATACAAGATTTGCTGTATTAGACAACAGTGATCCAAGCAATCCAGATTTTTTCTTCATGCCTTTGATATTCTTAGAATCATTTAATAGTCCCGCAATGGTATTAAGAATAGGTGAAGATGAAGTAACTATGCCAATTGATTGGAGTATAGCAGTAGGTGATAGCACAGCAGCAAGTGATATAGAAATTTTACCATTAACTAGTCTAAATGACAGAGGATTTGAAGCACTATGCTTTAATCCACTAAGTAGTTTTAGAGTTGAGTTTAAAAAAATTGAAATAATAAATTTTTACAACGACGTTAAATGGTATTTTCCTAAAATGAAAAACGGCCAATTGTTGGCCATCCCAACAAGATTCCAAGAAAAGCCAAATTGTGCTTACTTTGTTAAAGAAATAAGCAGACAAAGTGAAATTATACAATTAGACAAGATACTATGATTGATAAAGATTGGTTAGAAAGAATCACAATCGCATATAAAGCGTACCCGTACCCAAACAAAGATATTGAACAATTTATTCAATGGATTTATGATCAGTACGGTATTGTAAAACCGGAGAAACGAGATGGGAAGTCTTAAACCCGGTGCTACGTATGTCTACGAGAGAGCCAACGGCCAAGTGTATGCTAGAGAACTTGGGTCAGATCCGTCTACTAGAAAAGTTATTGGTTATGACTTAGATTCATCTCCTGAACGAAGAAATTTTACAATTTGGAACGATATTCTGAAAGAATCAGAAACCAATCCTGCTTTACAAAAAGCATTGGACCGTGTTATAATGTTATATAAATTGAGTAAGGAAAAATTAGAATGAGTTTGAAAGTTGCATATTTTGCTCCAACAATAATGGCTATTGATCAAGTGCCAGCAGGTACATTTAGTCAAATTTACAATTTGGCAGAAACGTTGCACGGTCATCCTGAACTCAATGACTCGGGCAATCCTGCACTTAGTATCAGAGGAGGACAACAGGTTCAAGTTTATCCCAACGAATTAGGTTTAGATGTTGGCTGGTTAGTAAAATATCTTGAAGAACTGTGCGTTGGATATATGGAACTCGTAACTGCACAATGTGGCACAGATGAATTAAAATATTGTAAGCCTGTAATTAATAGTATTTGGACTATACAGCAAGGACCAGGACAGTATCAAGAAATGCACAGTCACCCTGCTGGCAATTTAAGCGGCAATATCTACATTAAAGTTCCTGATTTTGATTTAGATAAACTTCCTAGTGATGGACAAATTCTTTTTAGAATGCCACAAACAAAAGACATAACAAAGTTTATTATGAACGATACTTGGAAATTTACTCCGCAACAAGGTGCAGTTATTTTATTCCCAAGTCATATCCCGCATACTGTTTATCCATGGAAGGGCACAGGACATCGAACTGTAATGGCGTTTGATGCTGTATTGAGGCCAAAAGATGAGTGAAAAAATTGAATTAAAAGAAAAAATTCAAGCAGTCGATCAAAACATCCGCGAGTTGTGGGATGCTATGGAACCTGATCAACAAAAAAGTCTAAAGAGTGAATTTTTTATTCTTAACAGATATATTAGCAATGCAAAAACATCTAATACTGAAATTCAACAACACTTTGTATTGACAGTCAATGAATACTTTAATAAAAACTGGAATGATTTACAAAAACATCCTAAGTTACTTTGGCTATTGTTATGTATGTGCAGTTATGATGGCAAGACACAATTTTACCATGAATGGATAGGTAACAAAAAGAAAACAGGTAGCGATAGTAAAAAAGTAAAATTCTTAACTGAAATTTATCCTAATAAAAAAATAGACGAAATTGAACTATTGGCTAAGTTAACCACAGACAAAGATCTAAAAGACTTGGCTAGAAAACATGGGATGGAAGATTCATTAATTGCGAAAAAATTTAAATGATGTCTTTAATAAGTCAGTCGTATACTTGTCAATACTGCAATAATAAATTTACTAAAGAAAAAACTTTAGCGGTACATGTTTGCGAACAAAAACGGCGAGCACTGGCTAAAACTGAAAGACATGTTGTCTTAGGCTTTGATACTTACAACAGATTTTATAAAATTAGTCAAAATTCAAAACATGAAAAAACATATGATGAGTTTGCTAGAAGTCCTTATTACAATGCTTTTGTTAAGTTTGGTAGCTTTGTTAGTAACGTCAACCCTCTTTATCCAGATAAGTTCATAGATTATGTAGTGCGTAGCGGAGTCAAATTAGATCATTGGTGTCGAGATGAATTATACGAAAAATATGTATTACATCTCATTAAAAATGAACCAGTAGAAGTAGCATTAGAGCGCAGTATAAAACATATGATGGACTGGGCTGAGAATAATTCTAGTGTATGGAATCATTATTTCTTGTATGTTAGTTTAAGTAGAGCAACATATGATATTAAAGATGGTAAAGTGAGCCCATGGCTTATATTAAACAGTAAGAACGGAAAAGAGATGCTGCAAAAATTTAACGACGAGCAGTTATTGGCGATCGGTAATATTATCGACGTTCCGTTTTGGTTAAACAAATTTAAAAAATTACCTGCTGATACTGAGTTGGTCAAACAAGTTGTCAAGGAATCGAATATATGAAAACTCGGAAACTAAAAGATGGTAGTGAAGTAAAAGAGATGGAGTTGCCTGTAACACTAACAGTATATACAAGATGCCCAGAAAAATACAAGTTGGTTGATATGGAAACAGGTGAAGAATATATCGGTTATCCGACGATAGGAAAATCCAGTTGGAGGAAAATAAAAGATGCCTGATATTGATATTGACTTTGCAGATAGATCAAAAGCACTTGAACATTTTAAACATGTAACTGCGACTATAGAAGAAAATAGTACTTTTAAGAAGCACAATACTGGCATATATTGTACTTCTATTCCGTACAATCCGCTAACTGGAATAAGTACAATAGATTATAAAGAAGCAGAAGATAGAGGTTATTTCAAGATAGACTTTTTGAATGTTAGTGTCTATGAAGGTGTTAAAAATCGAGAACACCTTAAACAACTAATGGAGACTGAACCACTATGGGATTTACTGTTGCAAGACGATTTCGTGAACTTATTGTTCCATGTGAATGGGCATGGGTCTATTCTAAGACAAATGGCGCCAAAGTCTATAGAAGAATTGGCAGCAGTACTAGCGATGATCAGACCCGCGAAACGTTATCTGATTGGGAAAGATTGGACTACGGTGATGACGGAGATCTGGACGAAACCAGAGAATGATGAATATTACTTTAAAAAAGCACATGCGGTTGCTTATGCCCACGTAATTGTTGTACAAATGAATTTAATTTGTGAATCAGTCAGTTACGGATATAGTTAACGTGTTTTTCTAACAAGTTGAACTGATTTTCGTTTAACTCGCTTCATTGTTAAGTTCATTAAATTAACAACTGGTCCTAGTATAATTCTGACATCTTTGCTATTAAATGTGCGGATAGCATACGCAAAGGGTTTGATTTGATCTCTACAAATTATACTAATTGGGAATTGACGATTTGACTCCCACCACCAAATTTCTCCTATTTCTAAAAATAGGGTTTTTTCTTGCGGATCCCTAATTGCATTTAAATCGTAAAAACTAGTAACATACTGGTCCTGGTTGATTATAATGCCTACGTATTCCTCGTCTCCGTAGTTTAATACGCTTATAAAGGGTAAATTTTGTTCAATATCGTCTCTTAGTTTTGCCATAAATATACAATAAGGGTTACGCCAAATGCAAAAAATTTCAAGTTATTTATATCCAAATAGAATTGAACTATTAGCCGATTTGGCAGGATTTAATGTGGAGTATACAAACGTGTATCAGAGAATCGTAAAAATTTATAACGGTATTGATAATACCTTAGAGTTCGACATTAAAAATGCCGATCAAAAAAGACTAGAACTAGTTACAGATCCTGTAATCAATAACATAGAAATGAATGTTATGGACGCATCTGGACAAGCACTTCCTAACAGCCCTTATACTGTTACTCCACACCCAACCCTTAAAGGAATTGCTTCAGTTACGATCCCACAGGAAGATTTAGTAGAGTTATCAGATCAGTACTTAACTTATAGTGTAACAGCGGCCAAAGACGGTAACGATGTGTTACTATACGGAGATAGTCGTTTTGGTGCAACTGGCAAAATGGAGTTAGTTGGCAACGCTATGCCTACGTTTAGAAACGACAGGATCTACAAAACTTTTACAGCAGAAATAGATTTAAACGGTCATCCTACATATCATTCAAGTGCCATTCCTGCAACATTTTACGAAGCAGCTAAAACAGAAACTATAAGTTTTGATGTTAGCCTTATCGGATTCACTGGTAGTGTTTGGTTAGAAGCAACTGAACAAAGTACATTGAATACCGAAGCTTGGAAACGAACTCCTTATATAGATTCTTACACATTTGAAGATTTTACTGGTACTTGGACAAGTTCTAATAATCAAATTGGTGATTACAAATATTATAGAATTAGTTATACTACACCTCGTTCAAATGGTGTTGGTGCTAGTTTTAATGTCAATATCGAATCAAACGTCTATACTGTTAGTATTAGAGCAGGCGGCACCGGCTATGCTGTAGGAAGCCAAATAAAAGTTTTGGGTAGTGCAGTGGGCGGTGTAGATGGTATAAATGATTTGATAATTACAGTTACATCTGTTGAAGGCTCATCTGGAACATATCCTTCAAGTTATAGTGTAAGTTCAATAAATGGAATTACTACATCTGGTACTGCTGCAAACGGTACAGCCAATTATATTGTTACCGGAACAAATATTACCGGAACCGTTGACAAAGTAACTGTTAGTTAAGTATAATAGTGCTATGAGCCTCATAGCCGATACACTCTTAACTTTCTTACCTGCAAAAAGAAAAACAACTCCAAGCGGTTGGATAAGTTTCAATGCCCCTTGTTGTAGCGATAAACGACAACGAGGCGGATTTATTATGAATGCTGGCGATGCCGTTTCTTATCATTGTTTCAATTGCGGATTTAAAGCCAGTTGGCAACCGGGCAGGACAATAAGTCAAAAAATGAACAAACTTATGCGTTTGCTCAATATGCCTGACGATATTATTAGTCAATTGCGATTAGAAGCATTAAGATTAAATGAAAATGGAAGTGCAACAGTAAGACAAATTATTCCTAAATTTGATGAACGTGCTTTGCCAATGGATGCAAAAAGTTTAGAAGAGTGGAGTACTTGGATTGAACTACAAGGTTGGGAAAATACTGATCAAGAACTTATCAACGCATTTTGTTATTTAAGAAACGTAAGAGGAATAGATCCATACAGTTATCCCTTTTATTGGACAAACAAAATTGGTTTTAAAAATAGAATTATTATTCCTTTTTATAAAGACGGTGTAGTTGTAGGCTATACTGCTCGTGCTACTAATGATGCTAAACCTAAATTTATAAGCGAACAACAACCTGGTTATGTGTTTAATTTAGACCGTCAAAATCCGCAAGATCGTCAGTTCGTAATTGTATGTGAAGGACCATTTGATGCGCTAAGTATTGATGGGTGTGCGCTACTTGGTGCAGAAATTAAAGACAGTCAAAACTGGCTGTTGAAACAGCTAGGAAAAGAAATTATCTTAGTCCCAGACAGAGACCACGAAGGCCCACGTACAGTAGAACAAGCACTAGAATATGGCTGGAGTGTAAGTATGCCAGATTGGCCCGATAATGTTAAAGACGTAAATGATGCTATAATCAAATTAGGTCGTCTAGCAACACTATACCTAATTATATCAGCAAAAGAATCAAACAGTCTTAAGATACAACTTAAGGCAAAGAAGTGGTTTAAGGAAATAGAATGAAAGCTATAATTGAGTTTATATTGAAACCGATAGCATGGTGGAAACAAAGGCAAGCATTTAAAAAACGTCTTGAAGAACTAAGAAAACGGGATCCGTTTATATACAAATGATTACATGGGGCATATCGGGTAACAGTCACGATGCAGCATTAGCTGTATTTTGTGATGAAAAATTGGCATTTGCTAGCCATGCAGAACGATTCAGTAAGGTTAAAAATGATAAAAATTTAAGCCATACACTAGTTGAATTTGCAAAACAACGATGGGGCAATCCTGATCAAATCTATTGGTATGAAAGACCTTTAGTCAAAACTTTTAGACAACTAGAAGCAGGGCAAGGCTGGCGCTGGAGTGAGAATAATATTAAAAAGTATTTGGCTAAGTACGATATAAATGCACCCATATATTATAATTCTCATCATCACACTCATGCCGCTCTTGGTTATTTTACTAGTCCATATAATGATGCTACTGTTGTGGTAATTGATGCTATTGGTGAATATGAAACATTGTCAATTTGGCGAGCAAAAGATAATAAACTTAAAAAAATATACAGCTTAGATTATCCAAACAGCATTGGATTATTTTATAGTGCGATGACACAGAGAGTAGGACTAAAACCTAATGAAGATGAATATATCCTGATGGGCATGAGTGCTTACGGTGATGCAAACAAATTGTATGCAGATATGTATAAAGATTTTATTAGCATACCTACATGGGATATAGGTGGACTAGTTTGGCTTAGAAAGAACCTACACAGAGGTTGTTTAGATTGGCGTCCAGATTTAACTGTAAAAGACAGTTTTGAAATTGCGGCAGCTACACAGGCAGTATATGAAGATTTGTTTATAAAAACTCTACACTATGCGTATGATTTAAATCCCAGCGACAATCTTGTACTCATGGGCGGCTGTGCTTTAAATTGTCTTGCAAATAGATTAACAGGAAAATTTTTTAAGAACACTTGGATATACCCTAACCCAGGTGATGCAGGTAGCGCCATTGGTGCAGTACTGGCCAAAAAACCTCATTGGAGAGCATATACTGACTGGACTGATCCTTTCTTAGGAAATGACATGGGCAGTAAGGATACTAACGAAGAAATAGTAGATTATCTAATAGAAAACAAAATTTGTGGGTTGGCGAGAGGACGAGCAGAGTTTGGTCCAAGGGCATTAGGCAACCGCAGTCTACTAGCAGATCCAAGAGGGTCAGACATAAAAGATCGTGTAAATGCAATTAAACAAAGACAAGAATTTAGACCTTTTGGTCCAGCAATACTTGAAGAACATGTTAAAGAGTTTTTTGATATGCCTTATGGTTGGACTAGTAGTAGGTATATGCAAGTGGTCGCTCGTTGTAGGAATCCTGAGCTTTATCCTGCCATCGTTCATCGTGATGGAACTAGCCGTGTACAAACTGTACCAAACGATGGAAGCCCATTTAGAAAACTCTTAGAATTGTGGCATAACAAGACTGGATGCCCTATGCTACTAAACACTAGTCTTAATATCAAAGGTCGTCCGATGGTTAATGATCATGTGGATGCAAGAAACTTTCAAGCTCAATATGATGTGAAAGTTTTTAATTAGACAGTATAATATTATAATGAAACAAAATATAGATTACGGATACGAAATACAGAAAGTTTATTTGGAAATGATGCTGGCAGATGCGGCAACGTTCAGTCGATGTCAGGCTATCTTTGATCATTCATTATTTGATCGCAAACTTCAAACAGCGGCAGATTTTATCAACAACTATGTCAAAGAACACAATGTTGTTCCAACACAGGACATTGTTAATGCCGCCACAGGTGTTGATTTTAAAGTTCCACATGATTTGAGGGAAGAACATTTTGATTGGTTACTCAACGACTTTGAAACATTTACTAGACACAAAGGTCTTGAAAAAGCAATCTTAGAATCAGCAGACATGTTAGAAAAAGGCGAGTATGGTAGTGTAGAAGATAAAATTAAAAAGGCTGTACAAATTGGTCTACAAAAAGACATGGGTACAGATTATTTTCTAGATCCTCGTGCTAGACTATTGCGTATTAAAGATAAAAATGGCCAGATTAGTACAGGTTGGAAAGCTATCGATGACAAATTATTTGGAGGTATGAACCGTGGAGAACTTAACATTTTTGCCGGTGGATCCGGTGCTGGTAAATCCCTCTTTCTTGCTAACCTTGGCCTAAACTGGGCACTACAAGGTTTAAATGTTGTATATCTAAGTCTAGAACTTAGCGAAGAATTAGTGTCCATGCGTATGGATGCTATGTTAACTGGCATGCCAACTAAGGAAGTGTTTAAAAACATCGACGATGTTGAAATGAAAGTTAAGATGATTGGTAAAAAATCAGGACAGTTTCAAGTCAAGTATATGCCGTCTGGGAAGACCGTAAATGACATACGTTCCTATATGAAAGAGTATGAAATCAAAATGGAGCGTCGAGTAGATGTACTATTAGTAGACTACTTGGACTTGCTGATGCCCATTGGTAAAAAGATTAGTGCAGAAAACTTGTTTGTTAAAGACAAATATGTGTCAGAAGAGTTGCGTAATCTAGCAATGGAGAAACAATGTATTTGTGTAACAGCGGCTCAGTTAAATCGTGGAGCAGTTGAAGAAGTTGAGTTCGATCATAGTCATATCTCGGGAGGTTTAAGTAAGATCCAAACAGCAGATAACGTGTTTGGTATCTTTACCTCTAGAGCTATGCGTGAACGTGGACGCTATCAAATACAGTTAATGAAAACACGTAGTTCAAGCGGTGTTGGACAAAAAATTGATTTGGAATTCAACATTGATAGTTTAAGAATTACTGATCTAGCAGACGAAGACAGTTACGGCAGCGGTGCTCAAAGTGCTGGTAGCAGTCTACTTAATCAAATTAAACAACGTCAAACAGTAGTAGATCCTTCAACGGGAGAACTTGATCCTAACAGTCTTAGTTCAGCACCAAAAGTTCAAGCAAAAGTTGAATCAACAAAACTTCGTGAACTTTTGAACAACTTACCTGGTGATGACATGGTGTAATCCTCTTGTAATAAGTTTTTCTTAGTGTTATAATAAATACGCATATAATACTAGGAAGACTGCCATGGAACTGCACCACATCACCGACATCAACGATCCACTTGTAAAAGTTATCAAGGACGATCCAGTTCGTCCGCATATTCCTCTTGAGCAACGAGTAAATGATCTTGCTGAAATTCTTATCCTTAAAGCAGGAGAAGAAGTATTGGCGGCTACTTGTATGCAGTGGCTCAAGGACATTCCTAAGGATGAGCAAGACCTAGTTGCTCTAGCAGATCCAGAACATGATGATGTAGCAGTATTCTACACCATATGGAGTTACGCACCTGGTGCTGGTCAACAGCTTATCAAGGCTGCGGCAGAGTGGCTAAAGAGCGAGTACAAGGACATCAAAAATATTGTTACTCTTAGCCCACAAACTGAAATGGCCAAACGTTTTCACTTGAAAAACGGCGCACGAGTCCGCAGAGAAAACGAAACCAGCGTAAACTACGAGTACTATTCAAAGGACTAATTAATTTGGGTAAATATACTAGTTATAACTAGGAATTTACTCATGAGTTCAGTCGAACGTAGTATACGATTACAATCAAAAACACAGGGCAGTCTTGATGCCATTGGCGGCAGTCTAGGCGAAATTTTCTACGACAACGATAGAAAAACTCTAAGAATTTTTAACGGCAGTCTAAAAGGTGGCTGGACCCTAGCCAATAGAGATTGGGTTGACAGCAGACTGGATTGGGCTAATATACAGAACAAACCTAATATTCCAGTGTTTGCTCCTGTAGCAGCTTCGGGCAGCTATCTTGACCTAATCAATCGCCCAACTATATTTTCTGGCAGTTATAACGACCTTACTGATCAACCCTATCTAGGTGCAGCAACAACGTCTCAATTGGGCCTTGTAAAAGTTGATGGTACAACTATAACTATCAATGCCAGCGGAGTAATTACCGCAGTTGGAGGAGGAAGTGCTATTGACAGTCTCAGTGATGTAGCCGACGTTGAACTAACTGGGATATATGCTCCAACAAACGGACAAGTTTTAAAGTGGAACAGCGCAACCAGTACATGGCGTCCGCAGACAATCAGTGCTACTACACTGGGCCTAGGTAATGTAACTAACGAATCAAAAGCCACAATGTTTAACAATCCTTCATTTACAGGAACTGTAAATTTAGGTTCTGGTGTTGTTAACTTGCCCGCAGGTTCGACTATTGGTGGTAACGCTGTGGCTACCACAGGTTTGATTACATTCAGCGGTTCAACAATCAGCACCAGTGTTAGCACTATCACTATTGCAAAAAGTACCAGTATTACTGGTAACTTGACTGTATCGGGTGTTATCGGAGCCAGCATTAATGCACTCAGCGATGTGGATACTGCCAGCAGTCCGCCTACAACAGGACAGGTGCTAAAGTGGGACGGCACAGCTTGGAAACCTGCAGCTGATATTGCAGCAGGCGGTGTTAACGTAGACGCCGATACATTGGACGGACTAGACAGTTTATACTTCTTAGATTATACCAATCTCACCAACACTCCAGACTTGACCTTGTATGCTACACTAGACAGTCCTGCATTTACAGGAACGGTAACAGGTATTGATAAAACCATGGTAGGTTTGGGCAATGTGACCAATGAATCAAAAGCCACAATGTTTACAGATCCTACATTCACAGGCACAACAGTTACTATACTCACACGCGGTATTACAGGATTTACCGGTACTGGTGCTACATTGGTCACCAGTGCAAGCCCAACATTTACAGGAACGGTACAGGGTATTACAGCCACAATGGTGGGCTTGGGTAATGTGACCAATGAAAGCAAGGCCACCATGTTTACCAACCCAACATTCACTGGTACAGTACAGGGTGTGTCAAAAAGTGCAGTTGGCCTGGGTAACGTTGAAAATACCGCACTCAGTACATGGGCCGGTTCAACCAGTATTACTACAGTTGGTACTCTAACTTCGGCACTATTGGTCAACAGCACCAGCGGCTTGGGCTATGCCACAGGACAGGGCGGTACTGTAACACAAAGTACCAGCAGAACCACAGCAGTCAGTTTGAACAAGTTGTCAGGCGCTATTACACTAACAACTGCTACAGCAGCACAGGGTGTATTCAGCTTTACAGTCAATAACACACTGGTAGTGGCTACCGATAACATTATAGTCAACTGCAAGAGTTCAACAACACCGGCTAACATTTATATTCCACAAGTAACAGCAGTGGCAGCAGGTAGTTTCCGTATAAGTGTTTATGTACCAGCAGCTATTGCAGCCAACGACACTCCAATAGTTAGCTTTACAGTCCTGAAAGGACAGACCGCTTAATAACCGGCGAAGCTGCAGCGCAAAAAAATTCGCGAAGCGCCGGAAAATTACACAAGCCGCGAAGCGGTAACGGCGCAACGCAAACCAGCGTTCAGTTAGCCATACCCCATAAATATGTGTATGCCGAGAAGTTATTATCTTCCAGAGTTGCATGACTTTGCTTACATAGCTACCGCACCCTGGCCCATAATACAAAATAGCCATCAACAGTTGGATTGGGTTGCCGCTGTTGATGAAATGGAACAGTGGCTTAATCGCTATATTGGATCACACTATAGTGAATGGGCTTATCACAATGGCTCAACTGTTGACTATTGGATGGCCTGTATAGCTTTTCGCCGTGAACGCAACCGTACACTATTCTTACTAAAATGGACTTGATAAAAACAATCGTAATGGACGAACTTTACTACTGTCTAGCAACTGCAGCAATATTAGTAGTAGCGTTTGACTTGGGTTTACTTATAGGTTGGATTTGGGCAAGCCTGTAGCTAGATCCAGCGTTGTATCCAACAATTCACAGCAGTGGGCAAAACGCAGTAAAAAATTAGTCAGCACTGGGCCTTCTGGGACAGAAAATCGTGTGCGATTCAAGTGTATTTCATAATCGAGCTTGTGAGCTTGTATAAAATCAAATACACTGGGTAAGTTAGAATCTTGTGTTAATATCCAATATTCACGCATGGTACTGTTACTTATACTAAATAATTGTGACAAGATTGGAAACAGTCTGTCTTACAACTGGGAGGCATGTTATGTACAAGCGCACCAAACAAATGTGTCATTTGGAGAATCCACCAAACACATAAGTTGTAAAAATTTGAAATCTATAACGGGTCGTGCCCGTAAGTCTAGCCCTGATACGTTAGGGCTTTTTTATGACTAGATTTTATTCAAGATATTGTCCTATAGTGGCATTGTGACGCTTGACGTTATCAACTATGTTACTTATTAAGGGATTGGGTTGACTACTGTTCGTATTGATACGTTCAATATCCTCTATGGCTACTTCTAGTATGTCCAGGCGGTCTTCCATAGCGTATACACGGTTACGCAACTTTGTGGCTTGTAGTAGACTTAATATACCTGATATTATGCGGGGTAAGTGTGTGTGCAGCATATACACTAGTTAGCCCAAATGGGTCCTGCAGGGTAAAAAAATTGGTGCGCGAAAAATTTAAAAGAAGTACTTACAGATTCGGCCTGGTGATTTTGCACCTATGGGTGGTGAAAAAAGGCATGCGCTGTTGTAAAAAAACAACAGTTTATAAAATATATACCCCGACCCCCCAGACCATTTCGATTTCTTTTCATCACCTCGATGGAGAAAAAAATCCCCAGGAGGGTTAGTCCTGGGGTATCCAAAAGGTCTTGCCGGGAGCGAATCGGACTTACAAGACCTTTTTGAAGACCAGTTACCGGGAGCGAATCGTTGGCTGGTCCTTACCGTTGCTGCGCTCTTAGTGGCGCATACAGGTAACTGCTACTACGCTTTGCCAGTTAGCAGGCATGCTCTTACGCAAGTCCGCTACCTTAAGCACCATACGCAAGCTCAGCTCACGCATCTTATTCTTATTACTCTCAATGAACTCTACCACTTCAGCTTTGCCAGCATCGTCAAAGCCATAGTCATCCAACATGCCACAGTCGTTGACTACTTGACGTATACGCAGCATCTTCTCACGTGTAGTATCAATAGTCAAGTCCAAGTAGTGGCAACGGCTTTCCAATGCTTCCAAATGATCACGCAGCTTCTTGCTCTTAACGTGATCGAACTTAATATTACTGATAAAGATAGCACCGCCTTTGAACTCAAAGCTGTTGGGCACACCTTCTTGGCGCAAGAGTCTGCTGTCAGTGTTCCAGTGAATGGTACGCTTCTTGCCTGAGTCTAGCGCAGCCTTTAGAATGTTCAGGCTCAAGTCATCCAACAGTACTGAGTCGCAGTCATCAAATACCAATATGCATTTGCGATCGCTGAACTCATACAGCTTCTTGTACAAGCCAATGGCACTCATCGCGCCCTTGACTACTTCGTACTTCTTCAGCTTTGAATCATTGGCTACATCAGCAAACACATCATGCTTGCCCAGGACCTTTTCAACACCAAAGCTCTTACCAACGCCGGGAGGGCCTGTGACAATCATAGCACGTACATCACCCCGCTTAACAGCACGGGTCATGTCTTCTAGAATACCAAAACGTTGGCCCAAACGAGTCATGATCTCTTCATCTGACTCTGTAAGTACTTTCTCAATAGGTTCC
>Ga0255150_1000416_pt1 | contig 14104 bp, 30 predicted proteins | sample Atl_Yuk_RepA_8h_FD_183634 | JGI IMG/M metagenome (GOLD analysis project Ga0255150, IMG submission 183634) | Freshwater microbial communities from Altamaha River, Georgia, United States - Atl_Yuk_RepA_8h | ecosystem: Environmental > Aquatic > Freshwater > River | place: USA: Georgia | collected...
TGCCGCGTGTCAATAGGCTCAGTAAGACTAATCGTCCACCATCGACGGTTACCAGTAGAATCCACTAAAAAATGGGATTCATTAACAGTGGCCGCATACGCTGTGCGCCGAATTAAACGACTATTACGGATGGCATAAGGTCGTCGAACATCGTCTATGTCATTAGTAATATGAGATTTTAAACGAGCAATATCGGCTTTTCTAAACGTGGCATCTAATTCACCTAATTCGCATATCCAATATTCTGAAGCAGTTAAAATGTCATCTTTGCGGGAAGGGTCAAGAGATAGACCTCCTTTGACCGCTTTCAATGGCTCAGGAACCAAAGACATTACAAAGCTTGATTTGTGGGTGTGCGGTTCTCCTTGAATAACGAGCACTCCCTGTGCGGAAAACCCCTTTTCGGTGAAAAGAAGGGCAATAGCTGAAATCATCCAGCGTTTAATTAGAATATATGCCAAATCATTATCGGTAGTTTGTATGGTGGAGAGGAATTTAGAAAAAACCGAAGCATCGGCAAGTGGCTTGCTTAATATCCAGTCTCGCACCGGATGATAAGTATTTTCCCAAGCTATTTGGTCTAGGTGTTTATCTAATCGCTTATGAGGCAAGCCGTTCAATACGGCCAAGTCGATAATATAGTTTAAGGACGCATTGTCAGCTTCTTCCTCATAAAAATTAATATGTGGAATGGTCGTTTCACGTATATGTTTTAACATGTTCCATCGAACCGTGATTTTATAATGAGCCAAAAGAGCGCGCAGGTTTTCACAGGTATCAAGAGGTTTTGGGCGAGAAGAATCAGAAAGGTGAGGGTATCGGTCAATGGAAAATAATTCATCAGATGGTTTTATATTAAAAAGCTCCTTTATAGCATCGAAATCCACCTCGTCATTATCTTCATTAAAATCCGCCAAATCCCATTTTTCTTTTACCCCAAGGGATTTTATATCTATCAAATAAACAACTTTAGCCACCCATACAAGCTCATCTTTAAGCTTTTCCATTCCCTTATATCCGGCTTTATCATTATCAGGGAATAAATACACTGTCTTATCTTTTAATGCGCTTAAATCGGCTTTATGAAGGCTAGAAGCACCACCTAAGCACGTAATTACATTAAAATCAGGGAATAATTTAATGGCGGCATCAGCAGTTTTTTCTCCTTCCACAAATAAAATAGGTTTATCCGGGTTTTTTTTTATAGATAAGAGATTATAAATAGGCTTTCCCCCGTCTGGTGCGCCTCTTTTCCATACTCCATGGTCATGTTTTAAGGTGTAAAAATCTTTTCCCTCATTTTTTTCAACTCTAACTTGAATGCAAATAGGGTTTTCTTGCCATCCGTAATACACATAATGTATTTCATTTGGCTGTGGTGATGGTATACTTCTCATTGCATAGCTCCTTGAGTTAATTAGCCTGATAAAACAAAAAAGCCCGTGTGGTCTATCCACTACGGGCTTTAAATTTATAGTAATACTGGTATAATATTGTCCATATAACCTATGTCCCACCCTCATGGGTTGTATATCTTGGCGTATCGAATGCATATGGGCTTAAGTGGGCAAACACTTGCGCCCATTATCGTATCTTAATCGCTGGGATTTTTATAGCAGATTTCAAAATGCTCGGAATAATCGCAATTAGTAGATTTTCTAGGTTTGTCTAGTCTGTTTATTTCATCTTGAAGATAAAACAAGGCTTTCTTTAAGTCTTCTATGCCTCCTTTATGCTCATGCCTCCAAATGTATTTGACCACATTGCCTAAATTAAAATTAAGATAACGAACTACGGATAAACATTCTATGGTGCGCCCACACGAGCACTTGGCGTTTGAAGAATTATAGTGCTGAGGATGGTTTACTGTTTCGGTCATTTTTGCATTCCTTATGTCTTATAACCCATTTATTTTTGTAACGATTAAAACTTTTTATGCCATTAGGAGCGTCTTGTCCACAAATATAGCACGGCATCGTGGGGAGGCGTTTGTTAAAGGTGAGTATGGATGAATTATTGGTCATTTATTACCTTATGAGACTCGCCATAATTATCAGTCATGGAGTTTATTTTTGAAATAAGATTTCCCGTATCAACAAGCCCGTCATATTGATATAACGCATATAAGCGAAGTTTTATTTTTTTAATCTCTTCTTTTCCATATATCAGTATCTTCGTGTCGGTTGGTATGATGGCCACAGATGCATACGTCGGCATGTTTTTCACTGATTATCATTTTCATACCTCAGCGCATCATGGATTTTAAGAGCGGCAAGAGCCAATATTCTCGCGTAATTTTTCTTGCATTTCTCATTATTTAGAAGTTTTCCTGCTATGTAATTCGCCATATTCATTTCCCAATCGATTGAAACGGGCTGTAATAATAATTTTCGTACTTTATCTTCTTCACTGATTATCATTTTACTCCTCCACATTTCATGCATTCTTTTTTGCCATTTTCAATATTTATGCCCATTAAATGCTCACAATAGTTATCAATCATGGATTGGATTTTATCGACCAAATCATGATTTTCCCTGCACCAATATTTAATGGCTTCTAACTCTTCTTTCGTAAAATTATTCATTGTTTATCTTCTCAAAAGCATCCAGAACTCTCTGCCAGTCTTTTACGTCCACTGGCATGCCCGCGCTGCCTGTTTCAATCGCTCTAAGAATTTCATGCGTCATTTTTTCACGATTTTGGTTATATAACTTGTCAGCATTTTTTATCAAAACATCACAAACCGTAGCGACCATGTAAGTTTTTCTACCAAGAGCATATCGAACTGCTGCCCATGCTAAGTCGTTAAAATGCATGCGAGGAATTGTTACTAAATCATCATTCATAATTAAGTTCCAAGTTCAAATCTAAAAGAAGATTATGGATCATGTTACGAAAATTTTTTAATTCCTCACGATTCATGGTTTCTACAAACACAAAACAATCGTCATCTGGACACCAGCCTAAAACTTCGTATGCATCATCATTTCTTTTTTCAAAATAAATTTCATATTTTCCGTCTTTCTTGAAATCATTCATCTGTTATGCTCCGCATACTCACCTATCTTGCCCATTAGATGCGTGGCTTCATTGGTTAATAGCTTGCTTTGAGAAATATATTCAAGCTGCATTGTTAGGCTATGCTTTGGATGATTAAATATTTCAGCAACTCTATTAAAAAATTTTGCCTGCCCGTCTTCATATAATTTGCAAAATTCAATAGCCAATTCTTCTGGCGTAGGTTCGTATTCCACAGTCACTTCTACTCTCATCTATAAAACCCCAAATATCTTATAAATTTCTTCAAATTCATCGTCCCAAGGCACGATAACTTGAAGATTGTCATTCATCGCAAATTCTTTATTGCAATGCCTGCATCCTAATTTGCGGCAGCACTTAGTTAAATGAATTAAAACGTAATATTTGTGAAGTCCGATCAGGCATTTAATGCGCTTAATCATCTATAAAACTCCTACAATCTCTTTCCATTCAGGAATATACTCATCTAATTTATTCTTATTCCCCAACTCCAAGATTCTTTCCTTATTTGCGCCAAGCTCGAAAGCTTGTTTTAACCACTCACAAAATGATTGAGGCGTTCTACCAATACAAGAAGCAAGCCATACCTCAATAACCGCATGGCTGTCACGATCTACATCGCCATGGGGCTTGTAAATTAAATTGCCATTTTCATGTAAATGATATTCTCCTTGGATCATCTATACACCTCGTTATATTCCTCTATTGTTTTCAATAATAATTCAATTTCTTTAAGCTTATCCTTCCCTTCATCATATAAAATGCCATCATCCAGGAATCCCTTTAATGCGCTTTTATAGGAAACGGTTTGTAAATATAATTGCTTAACATGGTACGCATCTAATCGTATTATCATCTATAAAACTCCCCGCAAAAGTTCGCACCGTTGTTACTAAATCAATTTTCGCGTGCTTAGCAAGCTCATGCGCCTCTTTCAACTTCTCGTAGTCAATCATTCATCTATACTCCATTTTTGAAGGCAACCCAGAGAACAAAAATGCTTATCCTCTTTAATAATCGGATATCTCATCATGTCCGTTACCCAGCTTTCTGTTAGTGGTATTCGTTCGCAAGTTAATCTCAATCTATAATCAATACTATTGTCGGTTATATGCAAAAATCTTTGGCAGCCGTCACATGTTGTTTTTTTGGTTTCAGTCATCTTTATCTGCCGTAATATATATTGCCTTTACAGCCCACATCACAGCCTGTTCCAAATTAGTTAATGCCAATGATCTTTCCCGTCCTGACTTAATTAAATTAATATGTCTTTCTAAGTCTTCAGCTAAATATTTAATCTCATCCGCAAACTCTTTTAGTTCCGGATTAGAGTTGTATTTTTTTCTAAATGTATCTGTCATTCTTCATTCCCCAGTAATTCTATCTGTGTATTTTGTTATTTTTCACGAACCCCAAGACCTAGACCAAGAACAAGACCAAGACCAAGACCTAGACCAAAACCAAGAACTAGACCAAGACCTAGACGTAGCCCTAGGCCTGGATGCAGACCATTCATTTCCTTTTAATATAATCATTTTTGATTCTCGGGTAATTCATGATCAAAAACAGTAGCGTCAATAATAGAATTGCGATTTACAATGACATCATTAATAAATGGCTCTACTTCAGAAAACTCTCCATTTCTTAAAGCGTCATGAAATCGTCCAGAATCCGCAATCCAGCTTGCTTTTCTTAAAACAAGCTCTTTATCGTCAACATAAATCAATTCGCCAACTAAATGCATTGTTACCGTACGAATGAAATAATTATTTCCTGTTTTCCATGGCGAAGTAGTTGCGCACGTGGTGGGCGATTCTTCATCTTTAATTAAAATACTTAACAATTTCTCAATTAAAACAGTGTTCATTTTGTCTCCTGTGTATTTGTATTTATTTTTTGCAATTAATCACTTGCCCATTCTTTTAAATCATTTTTTGCGCACAAATACCCAGCCACCCAAAACATCAAGGATTGGTCTTTTCTTGACAAACCATCAGTAATTTTTTGGCAATTTTCCCATGCCTCTACAAATGCAGGATGCACGGTGGCGTATTCTCGCAACTTACTTAATTCTTCTTTGGTCATGATTTATTTCATCTCTTAAAGTTAATAAACAGTCTGCAATCACTCGAAAAGCACGCAGAGAAATAACAGGATCAAAAGACACACTTGACAATAATTGTTCCAAGCGTGCAAATGCTCGATTAAGTGCCTTCCCCTCTTGCGCAGCCTTATAAGCCCGCAGATGCTCCAGCTCCTGTATCATATCCTCATAATTGTCCATCCGGTAAATCCTCTAACGATGCCTTTAAAGCTCCTTGAGTTATTTTTTCAATGCGTCTTTGAGAACCGATAGGAATATATCCTTTCTTTTTAAACCAGTTGTGCCAATTCACATGGGACAAGCCTGTTTTCGCCTCAAATTGATTGCCGTTGATAAAATAACTTTTTAAATCTTCTAGCGTCATAATATTCTCCGTAAATTATTATAAACATTCTATTGACAAATAGTAAATAGATTTACTAAAATAATCTTACGTCATTACCGGCGTAGACTAATCAAAGTAAAGAGGTAATTATGTTGAATGAATATATTTTAGAAATGGAAACGCTTAATAAAAAGCTGGCCAAGCTTACCAAGCGCAAAGAAGAACTAACATCGCTTATTATAGATGAATTAGGACATAATCATGAAGGGCAAAAGTCGTATGAATATGAAACATGGAAAATAGAATGTAAAACTCCCTTTATTTATTCCTTGGATAAAAAGGCTTATGAATCCGGTGACGTGTATCTGCCTGCTGAATTTAATCCTGTTAAGTCTTCTGTTTCTTACACCGTAGACAAAAAATTATGCGACCAATATATGATGCAGGCTCCGTTAAGTGTTAGAGATGCTTTATCGCTGCTCATAGAAAAAAAACCCTCTAAACCATCCGTTACTATTAAAGCGAGGTCGTAATGTCTAACGTTGTTCTAATTATAGGTCAAAGCGGCACTGGTAAATCCACCAGTATCCGTACTCTTGATCCTAAGTCTACTTTTATTATTAGCGTTCTTGATAAGCCGCTACCATTTCGTTCTGCTAGAGCTGGTTATAAATTATTAACTTCTAATAAAGATAAAGAAGGTAATTATTATATAAGCGACCAATGGAATAACATCTTAAAAGCAATCGAGTTTGTTAACAAAGAACGCAAAGATATTACAACGTTGGTTATAGATGATATTCAGTATTTGATGGCCAATGAATTTATGCGGCGAGCCTTAGAAAAAGGATACGACCGCTTCTCCGAGATTGCCCAGCACTTCTGGTTGGTTATTAATTCGCTTCTTAATACACGCTCTGACTTAACGTGTTTTGTACTATGTCATAGCGATACCGATATCCATGGAGTAGCACGCTGCAAAACAATTGGGAAATTATTGGATGAAAAAATAACAATTGAAGGAATGTTCACTACGATATTGCATTCTAGGGTTATGGATGGTCAATACAGGTTTCAAACGCAATTCGATGGTGACCGGCTCGCTAAAAGTCCCATTGATATGTTTCAAGAGCTTCTTATACCTAATGACTTAAATGAGGTCAAACACGCAGTCGAGTCTTATTACGAGGAGGAACATAAGGATGGAGTTTGATATAAATATTTGGATTAAAAAATACAGAAAAGTTCGTCAAATCGGCGAACTTTTAAAAAAAGCAAATAATGGAGAATATGTTTTTAAGGATGGCGAGCGACAACAATTGCTCCATAAGCAAGAGATTATAATATCCTCTCAATCTCAATACATGAACGAGTGCGGACTTCCGCGCGCACCCATATTATGGCATTACAACCCAAAAGATGAATCTACATGGGCATCAAGTGAGAATTTTGCTTATAAACATTTATTAAATACTTCACTACAAACCACCGAGGAAAAATTATGAATTTTTGGAGTAGCGACTTAGGGCAATTAACGGGGAATCCGGAAGATGCATTTACTCAATCTTTTAGTGTTATTCCCGACGGCACGAAAGCGATTGCCAAAATTGTTCGAATGTATAATGTAGAACATAACGGGGAAAAGCGCATTGAAATTGATTGGGAATTAGTTGATGGGGAGTTCAAAGGTCGACATGTATTTCATAAATTAAAGGTATTTGATGAAAATAGCAACAAACGTCATAAAGCTCTTAATATGCTTATGCTTATTTATAAAATGTTCAAGGTACAGCCATCCAGTAGCGAGCCTCCTTCAGATGACTTTATGAAAGTATTCATAGGAAAACATGCAGGCATTAAGGTCCAAGAATGGGAAAACGATGGTAAATGCGGAAACTGGGTATCTGAAGTCCATCCATCTCAAAGCTTTAAATGCGAGACAGGGGTAAAAATGGTTGTTACATCTACCCCAAGTGCGGTTGAAAGCGCATTTAGCAGAAATCCTAAAGTGCAAACTGATGTTGTTGAGGATGACATTCCATGGTAACCGGAACATTAACCAAGCTATTAGAAGAAACAAGGCAAGCTTGTGAGCCTAAAAGAAATTATATAGGGTCTAGCGAAATTGGGAACCCATGCTGGCGAAATATTTGGTTTAACTATCACGGGGAGCATAAAAAACCCCGTGACGCGCGTACCAATCGCATTTTATCCATCGGAAAATATTTAGAAAATTATGTTTTGCAATTGATTTCGGGGATTATTTCTGTTCAAGTACCTATAAAGGATGCTAAAGATAAAGAATTACCTTATTTTTTTGGACATCCAGACGCAATTATCCGATTAGAAAACAAGTTATATGTATTGGAAATAAAAACGGCCAATCATGCATCATTTCAGCAATTGGTAAAACATGGTTTACGCAAATGGAATGAGCAATATTATGCCCAAGTTCAATGTTATTTGGGATTTTTGAATATGGATAGCGGTTTCTTATTATGCCTAAATAAAAACACAGGGCAATTTCATGATGAATACGTGGAATTCGACCATCTTTATTTCGAGCAGTTACGCATCAAAGCTAAAGCCATTCATGACGCAACTATACCTCCTCCAAAAATAAACAAATCCCCGTTGTTTTGGACATGCAGAATGTGTGCCTTCAAAGACAAATGTCACAGTGACGACAATCACCAAGAATACAAACCGTGAAACACCTGCGCCCCTACCAACAAAAAGCATTGCAAGAATGCTGGGAAGCACTAAAAACCAATGATGAACCGGTATTATTGTATGCCTCAGTAGGCGCGGGAAAAAGCTTGATGCTTTCCGAGTTGCTTTTGAAATTCGAACATAGCCATAAGCGCGCTTTATGTATTGTCAATAACGCAGAACTGGTACGAAATAACGCCGAAACCTATCGCCAACAAGGTGGAAACCCGTCGCTTTATTGTAACGCCTTAAATATTAAAGATACTTCTCAATGCGTTATATTTGGAACGCCTCAATCAGTTCTCAACGGCATTAAACGGCAACGAAAAATAGGTGATTTAAGATTTCATATCATCTTGGTTGATGAAGCGCACGCGATTGACTATCAAAATCATCGCACCACCTTCATGCGTATTTTGCGCCATTATAAAGAAACAAACCCTTCTATGCGTGTGTTAGGAGCTACAGGAACATGTTTCCGATATAAAGGCGAATCGATTGTTGGGGAAAAGTGTTTATTCAAAAAACAGGTGGGTAATATTACAACCGCATGGCTTATCGAAAATAATTACTTGGTTAAGCCTATATTTGAGGTAAATAAAAAACACGAGATTGATTTCTCGCAGGTTCGCTTAAACAGCATGGGAAAATTTGATGTCAAGCAACTGGAAGAAACCGTTCATAATAATCACCGATTAACTGGAAAAATCCTATTGCATTTGCAGCATATAATGGCCTCTCAAAATCGCTTTGGATGCTTCATATTTTGCTGTACCAAGGCGCATTGTTATGAAGCTCTTAATGCATTACCTGCCGAACAAAGTGCTGTAATAACTGCAGAAACACCTCAAAAAGACCGCTTGGTTATTCTGGACAGAGCCAGAAAAGGCGAAATAAAATACTTGATTAATGTACAGGTGTTAACTGTTGGTATTGATGTTCCGGGCTATGATACGCTACTTTTTTTGCGTCCTACCGAATCATTAGTGCTTGCTGTTCAAATGATAGGGCGCGCGTTACGTCTTTATCCAGGAAAAGAATCGGCTCTTATCTTAGATTGCGCAGGCAATCTTGAGAGACATAAAGACTGGGACGATCCTATTATTCTAGACGCTATTAAACAAATTTATTCCGATGAAAAAGATTTAATTTTCCCATGCCCAGAATGCGAAACATTGAATTCCGCATATGCACGACGATGCGTAGGAATAGTTAATAACAAACGATGTGAATTTTATTTTGAATGGAAAAATTGCACTAAGTGTGACGCTAAAAACGATATTGCCGCGCGTTATTGCCGATATTGTGAAGCGGAGCTTTTAGACCCTAACCGCAATTTAACCGACGCGCCTTTTAAATCGCAAACAGAAACGGTAACGGTAATACAGGCTAAATACTGGCTTCAGCATTATGATGACAGGGTGCGTTTATCGGCGTCGTATAATTATGCGTATGAGGGAAAATCTTTATGGATTACCGAAAGTTATTCGCCACAGGCGTCCGATAAGGCCAAAAACTTATTTTATGGGAAATTCGTCAAAGATAGCGTGCCAAATCCCTCTTTCTGGTATCCACATTTGCAAAACAATGTGTACTTAAAGGCGATGCTTCAATATATCCGTACGCCAACCACCATAATACTTAGATACGACAATCTAAAATGGTCTATTTGGAAAAAGGAATTTGCAGATAATCAAGAATCGCCTTTTTTGCCGCCTCAAATCCAACAGACCATACACAATGATACCCCTGCTGCGCAAAATCCATCATGAATTTTTCTTGAGAATCGGTAGGTTTGTTCTTTCCTACTTTTAGCTCCAAAAACATGCCGTGCATATTGCCTTGAGGAATGCCAATAAATAAATCGCTTACGCCCGAACGCACCCCCATACGCTTTAGCAAACGCCCTTGCTGGACGCTCGTTTTTCGTTCATTGCCAATATGAAACACATAAGGCTCAAGGTCAGGGCGACTCCTAATCCAATCCATTAATTTACATTGTTCTATTTGTTCTGGAGTCATTTACCCTCACGTAATACGGTGGCAACATCAATAGCGCGTCCCTTTACTTGAGAGGCCCATTTGCTGTCTAGCGCCTCAATAGCGGCACGCGTATAATCGTGACGCTCCAATGCTTTAATCATTTTCTTAAACCCCAGTAAACGACTTATTCCAAGATTAAAACACATATTTAGTATGGCATCCTTTCTATTGGGGTCGAGCCTCATATACCATGGGTATATTTCTAATTCTCTTTTGCACCGCGCGATATCGTTATCTAATAGAAAATAAGATTCCTCTACCGATATGCCGTTATCATCTAAATTACGCCCAACACCTATAGTCAACTTCCCAACCGTATCTAAATAAGGCTTAAGCTTTAATTTTTCATGAGCAATTATCCAGTCTCGTAAACTCATCATGATATAACCGCACCTTTATAAAATAACCATCCTGTTGTACGCACAGAATAATAAATAATATCGGCTTGCAATCTACTTATATGTTCGTCTCGTAACGCGCCATAAAAAATCAAATCAGACTCCAATCGGGAATAGCCCTCGTCGTTTTTATATAGCCAATCATGAAGAATTGCTGGTCTAATTAAACTCGAATGCATAGGAGAAATAATCGGCCACGCAACTCTAGGGATAGTTGCTAAATCAGTTTCGAATTCATCGGGAATAATTAATAGGCGATCATTTATCCATACTTCGAGAGGATGGCACGTTAAGTAATGATAGCCATAATAAGGACGAATGCATGCGGATGATATAAATTGCACGTCAAAGCGTGGATTACTTTGACACGCAGAAATAAATAAAAGAGCGATGATGTATGCAAACGTCCTTATCATCGCTCTAATATAGCTTAAACAGCAGCTCTTAACAATTGGTAGTTAAACACGCAATCATTGCCTGGGTTACCGCTAAAAGTAACGGTCAATGTATCGTTAGTGACCACCGCATCCACGATTGTAACGTTGTTCGTGCCATCATCTACCATTTGCACAAAGGCCAAGTCGGTAGCTAATGCCCCAGCAACAGCAAATGCTTCGGAAGCTGCACCACCTACCGTTGTGGGCTGACCGGCAAACTTAACCACATAAGCAGGAGAAATCCCGGTGGCTAACATTCCCAACTCAACCGCCCCTGCTTGAATGGTAGTCGCGCCCGTATTGCTGATGGCCACATCCCCGCTCATGGCTACGGCAGTTGCTACGTTGCCAGCAGAGCCAACAAGGATTTGCGCACTAGGAAGGGCGGCTAATTTGCTGTACGCAATAGCAGCTGCCGCATTAACGTCGGCATTCACGATAGCGCCAGCGGCAATGCCAAACACCCCTGTGTTGGTTAATGTAATGTCGCCAGAAGGAGTTACGCCTGTAGCCACGTTCGCGGCATTACCCACGAATATATCTCCGTCCTGCAGAGTCTCGGACAAAGAACCAGGGTCTGTTTCGGCAACAAATGCATTGGTAGCGGTATCAAGAGTAAAAAATCCCTCGCCATCGCTGTAATTAATTAAAAACACACTGCCTTCTGGCGCATCAAAAGAGCCATTGTTAAGGGCTTCAATAGAAGTAGTAACGTCTTCAGACGTCCAATAACCGGTGGTGGTCATTTCGGCGGCAGTATCATCGGTGGTCATTCGAATAATGGTGGGTTCAACACCCCAATCGTAAGAAATAGCTAAAACAGCCATAGGAGTCTCCTTTTATTTTAGTTTTCGACGTCGAATCTTGTCTAAGTCATCCATACCGAGAAACCCCTCTTTCTCAATCATTGGATTGGTGTCATTCTTTTGAGAATCACGTGCCATTTTAGCGCGATTTATGTCTCGATTATAGTCTGTAAAAGACTTCTTGGAATAAGACTCTTTGCGGTCGGCCATGTTATTTCCTTTTTTTGGTGGAAATGTCGAGTTTTTTTATTAATTTATTGTGCTCTTTTGTTTCTGTTCGGCACTCTTTATTGTCTTTTTTTAAATGCCTAACAACCTTGTCATGAATGTCGCGCATCTTCATTTTTTAGTCCTTAGCTTGGATAAGGTTTTCGCAAGCTCGGCGCGCTTTTCTGTTTTCTTGCCATATTTTCCTTTCGCAGCCTTGTCTATAAAACTCTTTTCAATGTCACCATCTTTGTCAATTGCTCCATGCTTCTTAGCAACGCGGCGCAATGCTCCCGGTTTCTGAATAGCTGATTGTATCCACTTTTTATTTTTCTGAGCGGCCATCTTCATATTTCCTTTTTAGTTGGTCTTCTTTCTCTTTTTCTAAGGCCAAAAGCAATTCATTTAATACGGCAATTGCGCCACTTGCCTCATGAAATGCTTGGTGAGCGTTTCCCCGATGACCTTCTAATAATAATAGCTTTTTTTTAATTAAATCAATTTGATCCATTATAACCCCATCTTTTTACAACTAATTCAGATTGTGCGCTGGCTAATGTTACAACATCTCCTGGCTTGGCCGCCGAACTTACCGCACGAACCATCAACGTTATATTTCTTTTGCCATAGTTTTGATCGGGAATCCATGTCGCCGGACGAAGCAATAACTCATGATGCCTATCAGGAGAAGTATTGCCGCCTCCTCCTGCACCTATATAAAACGCTCCATTTTGACCTGGCTCATCATCATAATTTGAATTTACTACTAAGCGCGCCACGCAATTTACACTATGCCCTGTGTCGTTGGTAATTTCTACAGAACCCATCACATCCAATATTTCAGTGGTTTTAAGATTATCTAAACGAACACGCAGAACAGGAAACCATTTTTGATTTGCTCCTGTATAAACTGGCAAGGAAGTTCTTAGCAACGAAGATGAATCCACCTTATACAAAGCAACTTCATTTGCGGCAATTGTATTGATATAACCAATTTCGCTCATAGTTTTTCTCATATAATCAAGAAGGCCAAACCATTAATGGAGAATTTTCGATAAAATTTTCAAGCGTTGGCGGCTCAATTACACCAGCTTCAACCTGATCGTAAATATCAATTGCATATTGCCACACAAGATCGCGCCATGCGATAAACGCCTGCGCCTCAACTTGCCATACTTGATTAGTGCTTGCCATATATGATGAGCAAGCCCACCCATTTTCATAGCTCTTATCTCTCGCAGTCATATCGATATGATTTTGCAAAGCACGTGAATATTCTCTAATTATAATTTGTTTTAATGCAGAAGAAGCAGCCACATGAAACTGCTCATTAGTTGGAGAACCCCCATTTATGTATTCAATATCAAGTGCTGTAATATCAATTTCAGGTGTGTAATCGCTATCACCACGAAGAACATATCCTAACTGCATATAGGACAAAACATCTGAAATTTTCATACTTTTAACTCCAGAATAAATAAAGTTGCTATTCCAGTCGGCTGAAATGTTGCTCTTCCACTTGCGCTGCCATTAGCAAATCTTACGACGTAAGTGTGTAAATTTGTATCTCCAGCAACTTCTTGAAAAATTAGATTAAAATTGTTTCGGCTACTTGCAGTGGTTGAAGTAGATGGTGCTATCAGCGTAAGACCTCCTTGAAATACACCCGTTATAGAACCTGGCGTCCCTGTTGAGCGATATACATCAGCTACAATATAAAAATTTGTAATATTGTTACCCGACGGATTTGTTGCATTAGCTTGAAAACAAGCGAATCCTAAAATGATATTTGCATCATCTGTGGGAGTTATTCCGCCTGTTAAGCTACTGTTCGCTAAAGTTGTGGTTGTATTAACATCTGATGGAGCAGAGACTTGTGATATGGTATATTGCACAATTTCAGCAGCAAGACTGTCTATATAAGTCTTGATAGCAAGCCCTGTATAAATATTGGTATCAGCAGCAGCCGCCATGGTGCCATCAGTTAAAATGGCGTTAACACGAGCATTGGCTCCCCCCAGCCTAAACCC
>Ga0255150_1000451_pt1 | contig 12821 bp, 27 predicted proteins | sample Atl_Yuk_RepA_8h_FD_183634 | JGI IMG/M metagenome (GOLD analysis project Ga0255150, IMG submission 183634) | Freshwater microbial communities from Altamaha River, Georgia, United States - Atl_Yuk_RepA_8h | ecosystem: Environmental > Aquatic > Freshwater > River | place: USA: Georgia | collected...
CGTGTCATAGCTTGGCAGCACGATTGATGCCGCGGTGCCAAACGCGCCCAGCTCTTCGTACATGCCATGCAATGCGCGATAGGTGTTTGACTTTTGAAACACCAACTGCATGCGCTTGGTCACGTCATCAAGCCACATCTTCACGGGCTGATAGCTGTTGAGCGTTGGGTCTGATGTGGCCAACCTGAACCAGGGGCGTGCAGGCGACGTGGCACCAGCCATCATGCCAGCGCCGAGCACGCGCAGTGCGCGAGTGCCGGTGTTGTCGTAGATGTTGTTGTGCCTGCGCCAGCCCTTGTCGCGATCCTGGACAAAGTAACGGCCATTTCGTGGCAGCAAGTAGGTTGTGATCTCTTGCCAGTGCGCCCACCAGGTAGCGCGCTCTGCCTTGAGTTGCCCCCAGCGCGTGAACAGTTTGTCACGCTTTGGAGCCTTCGGATGTGATTGCGCGTCGCTAGTGAACTGACTCATAGTTATGCACCCAGTAATGTGCTCTTGCCAAGTGCAAGCTGCTGTGGGTTAACGCCTTGAGGACCGGTCAGCATAGTGCCTGCTGCGCCGCCTTTGGCTGCTTGTTCAGATGCCGCAGTGATTGCGCCAACGTCCGGCGATTTTGCATTCGCACGGTTGACGTTTTCCTCTGCAAGTTTCTGTTGTTTGGTTGCGCTTTCTTGAGCTTGTGCTTGCGCTGTGCGCTGCTGCTCAAGTGCTTTGTTTTGTGCTTCGGATGCGCGCTCGCCCGAATAAACGGTGTACGCGGTACCGACCACTGCTGCTACTGCTGCTGTTACGCCCATGGTCAAATCTCCTTACTGAAAATGATGTCTTGCACACCATACCCAAGCTTCGGCATGATCGTTGCCAGGGCTGTGTTCTGTTTAGCATGCCACAGCATCAACCGAGTGCCTCGAGCCTTGGCGGCTTTTTCGGTTTCCCGAATGAGCTGTAACCCCAGCCGACCTGCGCGCCTGGCCTCGGTGACAAACAAAATGTCATTCGAGCAGATGCAAAGATCAGCATAGTGAAGGTGTCGCAACACGAAGCTCACCGAGTACCCGATCATCTCATCCCCATCAAACGCGCCCAGGGCCAACAAGGCTCCTTGCTGTTCCATGGCGTGATACCGTTGCCAGTCCGGCTTGAGGATCATGACCTGCTTGTTCAGGGCCACCTCTTGCCAGTGCTCATCGAACAGCGTGGCTGCGTATTGAGCGAATTCGTCAACCGTTGACTCCCGAATTTCGATCATGCTTGCCCCACTATATCTGCCACGGTAGCGGCTCCATTTGTTGATACGGGTACCTTTGGCATCGGGAAGGCCGGGGCCACGGCATCGATGATGATGTGAATTCGATCGGTCTGACCGTTGTTCACGGCCGAGTGCGGCATTTTATGGTTGAACCACCAGCATTCACCTACCGGCCAATGCACCGCTTCGCCGCCGGTGATGTTGTAGCAGTACGGGTTTGTCGAGATGACAACGTGAAACCTGGCGAAATAGTCTGCATAGGTGCCTTCGTCAATGTGCTCATCGACCAGGCCACCGGCTTTGAGGTTGACGATCAACACGCGGCCAAGCTCTTCGACCTTCAGCACGTCGTTGAGTAAGGGCCGCAGCACCGGGACCAGCACGTCGGCCAGCCTGTCCATTGCCGGGTAGTCATAACTGCCCAGGTCAAAAAAGAACTTCTCCGGCGTGAATGCCTCCGGGCCTCGAGCGAATATGCACTCGGTGTCGTGGTGCGCGCTGCCCGGGTAATCCTGGCGGACGGTGATCTCGGACCACATTTCCTTGTGGCCATCGAGCGCCTCAAGCACCGGGCCAACAGCCAGGTTGCTTGCGACAAGCTTACAGTTTTGCATAGGGGTCGTACTCCTTCCGTTGTTTGTACCCGCCCAACTCCATCACGATTGATCGCTTGGGCGTATCCATCAGCGCCAGCACATAGGCCGAGGCAAAGTCCGGCGACCGGCCGATCTTCTCGAGGATTTCTTCGCGGCTGGCCACCTGAATGGTGCTGCCAACCAAGCGCCAAGTCGGCGCGCATAGATCGGCCAGCAGGCGCTTGTCAGGCGGCAGGCAGATGCCGGTGTTGTTGGCTGGGTCCAAGGCTTCGCGCATGCGCCACCACAGCTCGGACCGCTGATTCTTGAACCGCAGGCGACCAGATCGATCCATGCCAAGCGCAGCCTCGGCCACGTTCACGCCCATCACCTGCTGGCTCATGTCGTTCAGGAAATCGTACGGGCTGGAGCCAACCCCGATCACGTCGATGTGGATTGGCGCTCGATCGCGTGCCGCGGCCACCACCAGGCCAGCCACGGTCGGGCCATCCGGCGTGGCCGACCCAGGGTAAACCAGAGGTTCGTCAAACCACATGTCGTGCCGCCGGGCAATGATCGTGCTGTCCTTGCCGCCCCTGGCCACGTCAACCCCAAGCGAATCCATGGGCTTGAGCTTGTCAGGACGGGTCCAGCGGGCCTGTGCAGCCTCGACCCAGGGTGTGGGTATAACCTGCCAGGGATCGTCCTCTATGCCCGCCGTAAAGTCGCCGTTGAGCATTTGTGAGCGCAGTGGCTCGGGTAGTGATTGCAGTTGCGCCATATAGCCTGTCCCCATCAAGTAAGGGTTATCACTGATCCGTGACGGAATGAACGTGCGAGACAGCGGCGTGATCAGCTCGCCGTTGTGCGTGAATGGCTCGCCACTGATCACCTCTTGGTCCTTGCCATCCATGGTTGCAAACCATCGCAGCTCGCCTGGCTGCGCCGGGTTTGGGTGCTTTTTGTCCAGCCATGGCGCAAAGAACTGCACGATCCAGCGGCCTTCCGCGGTCGTCGGCGGGTTGAATGTCATCAACGCTTGGCATCGCTGGCCAGGCACGGTGGTACGCAGCCAGCCCAACAGGAAGCGCACTTGCTCTTCGCGCATGTTGGCCGCTTCGTCGAACACCAGGAAATCGTGCGGCCGACCTTGGTATTTTTTTTCGTCGCCCAGGTTTGGGAAAGATCCGAACTCGATTTGAATCTGCACGCCGTCGGCGCGCCTGGTGCGCCAGATGTTGTCCTTGCCGTTGTACCCATTGCGGCCACCAAGCAGCTCTGTGAATCGATCGATTACGCCGGTCAGCTCGGTGCCGTTCAATCGAAAGATGCCGACCTTGCGGTGTTTGGTCAGGCTTTTGCCGCAGGCCAGGTCAGTCTTGCCGCCACCGGCCGCGCCGCCGTAGCCAATGATGTCGGCCTCGCTTTCGTACGCATCGCACTGCGGGCCAGGCAACGGTCGCCAAATGGTTTTGTCGCTGGTCAGCAAAGTGTCCAGCTCGGACAGCTCTTCCGGCGTTAGGTAGGCAAAGAGTGTCGGATCAATTGCTGTTGCCATCTTTGGCCTTGCGTGCCTGCGCCGCGGCCAGAATAGCTTGGACCTTGGCTATGCGCTCGCTGTCATCGATCGGCGGGATCAGTGGGTTTTCGTTGTCGCCAACCAGGGTGGTGCGGTCGCCGTACTTTTTGGGCAGTTGCTTGGACAAGATCCATTTGCGGGCATCAACGCGCAGCTTTGATCGCTGTATCCATTCGCTGTTGGCCATCTCATCGCCTTTGCTGTTGACGATGGTGTCGCGGCTGGTTTCGTCGGCGATTTCAAGAATCTCATCGGCCATCTGCTCAAGTCCGGCCTCGCGTGCGTGCGCGTACTGTTCGCGAAACTGTTTGTGTTTTTCATCCGCAACCCAGCGCAAGACTGTGCTCACATGGGGCATGGAATCATCACGACAAATCGAGCGCAAGCTTTCGCCATCGGCAAGCCTGGCGCAAATCAGGTCCGCTGTCTTTTGGTCAAACGATGACGGCCTGCCTGGCTTATTCGTCGTCTTTGACAATTTTTTTCCACCTGTCTGGGGTTTGTGCTCTTCGCTCATAGTTGCAAATTTTCTGAACTGCGCTCCGGGTTAAATTAAATTGCTTGGCCAGCTTTCTGTATCCGACACCGAGGTCTTCATGCAAATCACGGATCTGGTCTATCACTTCATCGGGGATGCGGGCATTGTGATGAGAGATCCCTATCCGGTAACCTTGCTCATTGACGGCGACGATCATGATCCGCTTCCTCCGCATTACTTCCTTTTAAACACCGCGTGCCAGGGCATTTTCTTTTTCTTTACGCCTTCGCTCGCCATGCGTTTAGCGTCGGCCTGTGACATACCATGAGCCTTTGCGACTTTTGGGTTATGCGCTGCCGCTTCAAAAAGTCTGTGCTGTTTTTCTGTGTATGGCATTTAGCCTCCTTCAATTTATGATGATTTTGAATCATCATTGATTTTTATGCAACGGCCTCGATTCATTTCCTTTTCAATATCTTTTGGCCATGGCAGATCGCCGGTGATTTGCAAAGCCCACTCGACATCTTCCCAACGGTTATACCGCCCTTCTTTTGCGTCATCGAGTATTTGTTTAGCTCGATGTGCGTGACGACAAAACAATCCGGCTTCGCAATCACCATTGCACGGTGGGCATGCTTTCATTTTTTGTGCCTCGCAAATACCTGGGCCATCACGTCTTTAAGTTTATCGACGCTTGCTTTCCCGCGCTGCTTTAATCTTGCGTCTAACAGCTCTCTCCGCTTTTGCAATGGATAACGCAGCAAGTGCCTTGCTTCGCATTCGAGTTGCCATTCTGGACAGTAGTTGCAAACTCTTTTTCCACTGACCAGGTTGACCGATTCTTCTCTGTGACATCCGTTACACCTTGCCATTTCAATGCGTCTGTTGCTGTGAGGTTATGTGCTTCATCCATCCGTCAACGATCTCGATCGCTTCACGCATGATGATTTGTTGAAACGCTGCTTCGACTCGAGCTTCACTGTTGTCGTCGGTCCATCCAAGCGCAAACGTGCAAACACCGTAGCCTTCAGGATGACAATAAAAGCGCAGCTCTGGCGCGCCTTCATCGTTTTGTTTTTTAAGCACGACGATTTGCCCGTATCGTTTAACGTCAAACACTTTTGCAAAAGTTAAATTCATTTTTTGATCCTCTTCTACTGCGTTAGCCACGATTCTTTTTTTCCATCCTGTCATCGCAGCCCTTTCCAAAATAAAAATGCAATCGCCACAAGCGTGATGATTACCCCAAGAAACATGATGCCAGACAGCATCAAAATACTGATCAAAGCTTCACCCATAATTTGCCTCATGTGAAAGATGATTTATTTCAACAAACAGTTCTGGCCAATTGCGTGACCTATGAAACAAATCTTGGTTTTGTATTTCGTAAGTGTCGGTCTTCATCTCGAATGTGGTTCCGTCTGCCCGCGTGCGTACCGTTCCCTTGGTGTAGAGCTGGGCCCGATCCAGGAATGCAAGCTTCGGAAGCCATCCGCATACCGTGAGTTTGTTGTTGACTTTGTTCAAGCTCATAAAGACGTAGCCATCCACATTGAATTTTGTTTGTGACTTCACAAGGTTGTTCACAAAATCAATTCGAGGTGCAACGCTGCGACCCATGGTTTTGACATCAAACTTCAATCCAAAAATATCAAAGTCAACTCCACCATCAAAGCCACCACCAGGCTGCATCAATGGTTTTCCAATCGCAAGGTTCATCATGTTTTGACCAATGATCCCAATGAGCTGCTGTTCTTTGCTTCCGTCGCTACCGTCACCGCGGTTGCCCATGTTCCCTCGTTTGCAGCAATCAATGCTTGCATCGACGACGTAGTCGGGCACGTCAATGTTGAAAGCCATTGCCATCCCCTACGCCTTCGCATTTGATTTCAGGTTTGAAGTTTGGCCAGCCTGGTCTAAAGCGTGGCACGGTTTCTTTGTTCTGTTCCCAGATCCTTCGCATTTCGCAGTAGTGCTGCTCCTGTTTGATTTCGTCTTCCATGTCCATGTGGCCAACAATTGCCATACACAAAATCACCAAGCTAAACGCCAATAACATTTTCCAAGTCTCAATCATTTCATTGCCTCCTTTGCCGCGCACATGCCGCTTAAAAAAATTGCAGCAAGCGCTTGTTGAAAAGTGCAGCCTCCATTTGTCATGGTTGTAAAAATATCAATTGCTTCGCGCTCAATAAATTCGCGTTGATCTTTACTTCCAAGATTTGCTTTGCACATGTTGCGAGGATTTGAGCGAGCCAAAGTTGGTTTAATCATTTTTATTTTCCTTTATTGTTTTTGTTTGCGATGGCTTTCCCAGTTGAACACGATGACTTTGCCACCGTCTTCACGAAGCCTGTCTGCAATACGTTCACCAAGATAGCCTGCAACTTCTTTGGCATCGAGGTTTGACAACAAGATCACCGGCTTCCGTTTTTCGTATCGATCGTTTAACACGTCAAACAAAACCTGCTTTTCAAATTCACTTCCAAATTGCACGCCGACTTCGTCGAGTATTAGCAGGTCAGGATATGCAAGCGCTGCTATTGCCTGGCTTTCAGTTTCCTGGCTGTCTTTGGTCCATGTGTCTTTGACTCGACGAATTGCGCGCTGCACTGTGGTGAACAATGCCGAGCGGTTTTCCGCGCCCATGATTCGCAATGCAATACCAACAGCCAGGTGTGTTTTTCCTGTCCCTGGTTTGCCAATGAACAAAGCGCTTCGCCCTGTCTTCATCACGTCGTTGAATGTCAGTGCGTAATCGCGTGCAAACGACAAAGCTTTTTCCTGCTCTGGCGTTGCTGCGTTGTAGTTGTCGAGCGTGCGATCGCGAAAGCGTTCAGGAATTGCAGCAGCTCCAAGCTTTGCTTCCCATCGCTGGCGCTTTTGTTTTCGCATTTCGAGTTCGACTTGCTGGCGCTCAAGCTCTGCGCGCTCTTCGCCGCACTTCAAACACTTTGACCATATCGTGCCAAAGTAATTTCGCGATTCGTATGGTCCGTGCTTTTCGCACACGTCCTCTCGAGTTGGCAGATCCATTTTCAAAACTCCTTCAATCGTTTTCATATCTCGCGTGACTCCCCGTAGTCTTTGTCGTTGAATGTCTGGGCCGGTTGCCTCCGCCCATCTTTTGCTACCCATTCCGCTTTGAATGATCTCCAGCCTCTTGTGCTGGATTCAGTCAATGCAGCTTCCAATGTCCACCCTGCTTTGTCGGCCTCTTTGATGATGGCTTTCAATGCTGTTTCCGTGAGTGGCGCTTTCAGCGCTTTGCGCTGTTTCAAGAAGTCATTCCAAACCTGATCACTGACACCGGCTGGCTTGGCCAGCGCTGGTTGTTTCTTTTCTGGTTCTTGGTTATTGGTTATTGGTTCTTGTTTCTTGTTTGGTTGAACGGTCGTTGAACCGGCGTTTGCCCTGCGTTCGGCAGAGGCGCGGCCCGCTCTGGATGCTGACTCAAGCTTGCTGTGGTACTTGGCAATCTCTTCGTCGGCCCGGCCATTGATCCAACCCTGGCCATCGACCAGCTCGAAAAATTCCTCGAGCACAGCCTGGACCTCTTGCACATAGTCACGCATGTTGATCAAACGTGCAACGGTCGTTGAGCTTTCGTTCAACGGTTGTTCATGCAGGTAGTACAGGTCGAGCAGCCGGCGATAGGCCAGATCCTCAATCGCGGTCAGGTGCCTGGTGTGGCTGGCGTAGTCGCCAATGTTGAATGAGTAGTAGTGCATCAGAAGCCCCCTTTTTGCTTGAGCTTCTTGACCAGCTCACGCATGCGTTTGTTGTAGGCTGCCGCGTGCTTTGACGAGCAGTCCACACAATTGCCGTTGCTGGTGTAGCGCAGGGTGTTGCCACACACCCTGCATTCGGGGCCGTAATACTTTGGCTGGCCTTTGAGTGCGGCTTCTCGCCGTTGATCGTTCACGATGTACCTCCTTCAGGTTGATGAGGTACTAATCCTATCACACTGCGAGTGTATTCGGTCAAGCGTTTTTTTTGGCCGTCAGAACGGGATGTCGTCGTCCATGTCGTCAAACCCTGATCCCTTGGGTTGTGGCTGATACCCGTCAGCCTTGGCCTGGTTATGGGCATCAGGCTTGCCCTCCGGCTTTCCCGCGGCACCACGATCCTTTGGCTCAAACAGCGACAGCAAGATCGATTCGCTCTGCGCGTTTTTGCCGGACAGGTCTGGCACGCCCGCGGGGTTGAACCACTTGGCCAGCATGATGTACTGGCTGCCGTCGTCGTTGGACATCACCGCGCCCACGTTTTGCCATCGTCCTTTTTTTGCACCGGTGCTGTCGGTGTACTCCCCTGTCTTGACTGCTATGTCGTACTTTTTGGTCGCCATGTTTTTTCTCCTTGGATGCGAACTCGAACAAAGCCTCCGATGGTATCGGCGGCCACTTTCACAACAACCGTACTGAAACGGCTGTCGTCAATTTTCAATGCGTCGGCCATGCCATCGAGGCCGGCCTTCATGCGTGCGGTCAGATTGTCCCTGTCGTGTGTGCGTTTGTTGGGCGGAAAGAATTCCATCTCGAGGACGAGCTTGCCCTCGGGCACCGGCCCAGGCTTGTGATCCAGGGTGGTGGCCCAGCATGCTTCACGATATTTTTTCTTGGCCTTGGCCAGTTGGGCCCAGTGCAGCCGGGCGTTGGGTGACAGCTCTTTCGGTGGCCAGCCAAGGACCAGCTCAATCATTGCGCTCGCGGCCAAAGATGATGTCGTGAGCGGTCATGTCGATGCCCTTTTCCCAGGCCAGCTCGAGGATCTTGCGCTGTGCCGAGGTGGGCACAACGCCTGATTTGCGCCAGCGAGAGACAGCCGCGGGGTCGCGGCCCAGTGTGCGCGCAAGCTTTCGCACGCCACCAAAAAGATTGATCGCCAGGTCTACGGGTGTGGTGTGTGTGTTGTTCATCCGTCAATGATGACACAGGATCAACAACCTGGAAAGCCTTTATTTTCAAGGTTTCACATGAAACATGTTGCGCGGAAACAACAAGAAATCACAAGGAACGTACGCCCACTAAAAAATACTTGTTGACACACCAAAAAGTGTGGAGCAAAATTCAACACATCAACAACGCAACCAGGAGAAACGACATGGACCAGCAAGAACAGCAACTGATCAACGAGATCAAGCAATTGCCAAATCACCAGGTTTTCTTTGGCACCGACAACGCATCTGTGCGCGTCGCAATCACCAAAGCAGCCGGCGTAAAGCAAACGTCAGTTTGGCTTGGTCGTCGCACCAGCGTTGAACGACTGCAAGACATTTTGAAAGATTCGTTTTTGGACAAGGTTGTCGTTCACATCGGCGACACCTGGAAAGTGATTGGCGTTGGCGCGCAACGCGATGGCAACACGTTTTGTTTGATGGCCAGCACACACCGCGGCCGCAAACAAAAGAACGGCTGGTGCCCAGTCCAAATCAACGACTGGGTCGATACCGCAGTTTTGAAAGCAGCAAAGTAATTTTTTAACCGAAGGAGAAAACATCATGGCAACCACAATCAACCTCACCCCTGCATCCGCTGACGAATTGGGCACCTTGCTCGCGCAAATTGCCACACTCACCAACCAAGCCAATGCGCTCAAAGACGCAATGAAAGACATCGCCAGCAACGCCGGCCCAACAGTGTTTGAAGGTGCGCTTTTCAAATGCACCTACTGCGAAGCAGACCGCTCGGTCACCGACTGGAAAAAGTTGGCCAAGGATCTTGGCATCTCGGCCGACAAAATTGCCGAGTACACCAGCACCACCGCAGTGTTCAGCATCAAAACCACTTCACGTTAATCAAGGAGATCACCATGGACAGCTACACAGCAACAGGATTGGCCGAGGGTTTTATCGAGGCAGAGTCAGAAGAGCAGGTCATCGAGGCGTGGCAAACGCTGATTGACACCGGCCTGGCCTGGCAGCTCCAGGGCTGGTTTGGCCGTCAGGCCCGCGCCCTGATTGATGAAGGCATCTGCCTGCCCGCCGAGGAAAGCAAGCTGCTCAAAGCAGCCAAAGCTTTGGGCAAGATCGAATTCATCGCGATCAAATAGTGTTGACACACAATCAACAATCTGGGATAGAATAACCACTGGCAACCACAAGGAGAAACAAATGGACATAAACATCCATCGCGTTACAAAGATCGAGCTGTCAAACATTCGCGAGTACCCCGATTACGAGACACGCGACATCATCATTCATTCAGAAGACGGCAACGTCACCATCACCCTGTATTCAGTCAGGGATGACGACGCTGAAGGCATCCTCAAGGTGCGGGCATGACCGTCTACATTGCCGAGATCGAGCACCGGGTGGCAGGCATTCCCTGCCTCATCGGTGTCATCGACTACACCAGCGTCAAAGGTTCGTATTCGTACGACGCGCCCAGCGACCTGGACTATCACGGCTACACAGAGTGCGACTGGGAAATCCTCGACCGACGTGGTCGCCCCGCACCGTGGCTCCAGCGCAAGGTGGATGCCAAGGAAGAGGATGCAATCAACGAGGCAATCAACCGAGAAATGGAGTCATACGATGAGTATTGAAACAATCAAAATAGAAAGCCAGGACCAATGGCTGCAAGAGCGAACAAAGGACGTGACATCGACCGAGGTGTCTGCCCTTTACGGCCTTTCGCCGTACCTGTCGGAGTTCGAGCTGTTCCATCAAAAGCGTGACGGGGTCGTCGTCAAGATCGAGCCAAACGAACGCATGCGCTGGGGCAATCGACTCGAAGCAGCAATCGCTCACGGCGCGGCCGAAGACCAGGGCTGGGAAATCGACAAGCTGAACGTGTACATGCGCGACAGCGCGGCTCGCATAGGCTCATCGTTTGACTTTGAGATCAAGTCAAAAAGCGATGGCCCAGGCATCCTGGAAATCAAAAACGTGGACTGGCTGCAATACAACCGCAATTGGATCGACGACGGCAACGGCAACATTGAAGCGCCCGAGCACATCGAGCTTCAGATCCAGCATCAAATGGAAGTCAGTGGCTACGCCTGGTGCGCGCTTGTGGCCCTTGTTGGCGGCAACGAGCAAAAGGTGGTCCTCCGAAATCGCGACCGCGAGATTGGCAAAGACATTCGCCAGCGCGTCGGTGACTTCTGGCAGCGCATTCAGAATAACACACCGCCCGCGGCCGACTACACCATGGACGCAGAGTTCATGATCAAGCAGCTACACAACAAGGCCATGGACGGTTTGATTGCTGAAGCCGATGCGGCGCTTGAAGACCTGATCAAGCAGTACGTTTTTGTGAACAAAGAAGCCAGCGATCTGGAAAAAATCAAGACGCAATACAAGGCCCAAATCCTTGAGCGCATTGGCCAGGCCAGCAAGGTCGTGACAAGTTTTGGCTCGCTCTCAACGGGAGAGGTCAAAGGCCGGTCCGGTACGCTGATCACAGCGGACATGGTCGGCACGGTTATCGGTGCCACCGAAGGGTATCGAGGTTTTCGTTTTTATCCAAAGAAGGAGAAGTAATCATGGCAACAGCACAACGCACATACATCGTGAGCAGCAAAGCGGGCGACCGCCTTGTGGTGGCCACGAATCAATCGCAGGCAATTCGACACGTCGTGTCCCAGGAATACAAAGCCCGGTCCGCTGACGGCATCGAGGTTGCCACACTAATGGAGCGCGGCATCAAGCTTGAGCGCGCCAGCAGCAGCCCAGAAACCAAAGACATGTTCGGAGAGGAGCAAGGCGCATGAGCAACGAAATCACCCCCATGGTCGCATTCCGCGGCACACTGGAAAAAATGAACAAGGATCTACACGACGCACTGCCGCCACAGATCCCTGTTGAGAAATTCATTCGCACCACACTGACCGCAGTACAAATGCAGCCAGACCTTTTGGCTGCTGATCGCAAAAGCTTGCTGGGTTCTACCATGCGTGCAGCCCAGGACGGTCTGTTGTGTGACGGGCGCGAAGCAGCGCTTGTGATTTTCAACAGCAAGGACAAAGGCAAAGTGGTCCAGTACATGCCCATGGTTGGCGGTATCTTGAAAAAGATTCGCAACAGCGGCGAGCTGGCCAGCATCAGCGCGCAAGTGGTGTACGACAAAGATCATTTTGAATACACCTTGGGCGACGACGAGCACATCAGCCACAAACCGTTTTTGGGCAGCGAGCGCGGAGCGCAGATCGCGGTCTACGCAATTGCCAAGACCAAGGACGGCGCAATTTACCGCGAGGTGATGAGCGTGGCCGACGTGGAAAAAGTGCGCGCATCGAGCCGGGCTGGCAAGTTTGGACCATGGGTTGATTGGTGGGATGAGATGGCCAAAAAGACGGTGATCCGCCGCCTGGCAAAACGCCTGCCATCAAGCGCCGATTTGGACAGCGTCCTGGCCGCGGACAACGAGGCATCAGGATTCGTTCAGATCCAGCCACAAGCGCCGATCAACATCACGCCGGCACCAGAGGACCAGGCAGCGCCTTTGGGCCGTCTGAAGCGTTCTATCGCGGAGCGCGCAGGGGAAGTGATCGAACCTACCACCGGCGAAATTCTGGAGGGTCAAGAGCATGTCAAAGTTGCTGACACCAACGGAGCTGTGTGACCGGTGGAAAGTTGCGCCCAACACGTTGCGAAAGTGGCGTGTGGCCAACACGGGTCCGACGTACATCAAGCTGGGCGAGGGCCGGAATTCTGAAGTCCGGTATCGCCTGGAAGACATCGAGGAGTTTGAAAAGACCAATCGATTTGTAACCAACAAATGAAGGAGCGGTATGAAAAATGCAATTACCTACCTTGCAGTTTGTGCCATCGGCCTTGCGGCTGCTGGCTGTTCAACGCCATCAGTGAATCAAGAGCTGGTGGTCGATAAGCAGGTGCAGCCATTGAGCCGCAACGAAGTCATCTACGCGGTGAGGGAGTGCGAAACAAATGGCCTGCGCGCTGTGGTGTTGTACGCCAAGCGCAAGATCAAC
>Ga0255150_1000467_pt1 | contig 12483 bp, 15 predicted proteins | sample Atl_Yuk_RepA_8h_FD_183634 | JGI IMG/M metagenome (GOLD analysis project Ga0255150, IMG submission 183634) | Freshwater microbial communities from Altamaha River, Georgia, United States - Atl_Yuk_RepA_8h | ecosystem: Environmental > Aquatic > Freshwater > River | place: USA: Georgia | collected...
TCTGCGCTGAAGTATGTGTGTCTTACGATGGGTAGACAGGGTTCCGGCACTTTGCTTGGAGGCATTAACATTACTGCCGCACAAAGCGTTACTTCGGTTGGTGTGGCAACCAATGAAGGTCCGTGTTATTACAACTTGAACACGACGAATGCCAACCTTTATCCATACACCATATCAACTGCCGCAAATACTACGATTCATTTGATTGCAAATCAGCGTCACGTCACGCTTATACAAGAAGGTGCTGGCATCCATGCGGTTTGGGAAATGTCGATGTCCGATCCCAACCGTTTTTATGGAAGAGCTCCTGTTGCACAATATTTGCACGCTACATCTTCAAACTTTACTGTTCCAGAAAATATGTCTGGCCCGATAGATTTTGCAGCATCCACCAAAACTGGGTCTGCAATTTGCGCCTTAAATGCAATCACCGATGTGAACACGGCAACCTTTTATGGAAATTATGAGCCAACAATCTTGGGCACCAGGAACTTCCCTAATTTTTTCCAAAAGGGCTCTGACTATCGAAACAACTCCGTTACATCTACGGGCGCTTTGGCATATAACGTTCAGCCTCTGTTCATGAGTGCTGGCGCGCTTGGTTATCCAGCGCAAGCCATAAGCGGCGTTGTTCCTGTTTACATTACCAAGCCAGGCATCGGCACAAGTGGTGACACTATCTATGTCAACGGAGAGGCGTACACTTGGTTTAATGCGGGCGGCGGTTTTGGCTTGGCACTCAAAACAAGTTGATCATGGCTATCTTAAACATCTCTGACGAGGGCATCTCTGTTTATGGAGATGCGCAGCTGTCCTTTCTTATTCCACAATCAATCAAAACGTTGCTATATGTAACTGACTTTTTGCTTGACCCAACAATCCTTGCCCCAGAAGAAAATTACAGGATTTATTAAGCAAGTTTGTACGCTGATGTTATTCTTGCCATTTTTCTGGCGCGGTTGGGTTGCCATCAATCGGTTATATATCATCTTTGAGAGGATGCCTTGTCCAACAATTACAGTTGGCAGTTTCCCAGGCTTGATGTTTATCCCACATACCAAACCCTCACGGATGTCGTCTGCCGGGTTCACTGGCGGATGACGGCTGACGACGGGGGCGGTCACATTGCGCAGGCGTACGGCGTCCAGCAATGCGGCGACGTAGACCCGAACGATTTTGTTCTGTATGCAGACCTGACCGAGTCCCAGGTCCAAGGCTGGGTCGAGGCCGCAATGGGCACGGATGGTATTAACGAAATCAAAGCGTATCTCGATCAACGGATCTCTGAGATCGTCAACCCGATCGAGCTCAGCTTGCCTCCGCCATGGCTCTAACCCCAACGAAAATAGCCTCTGTACCACTATTTCGAGGGGCTCAAATGATTCAACGCCTGATCGCTCTCTTGTTTTTAAGCCGGGAGATCGCGCACCGGGAGCACCTGCGCACCCGTAGCTACGCCCAGCACATGGCTTTGGGCGAGTTCTACGAAGCCGTCGTTGAAAAGGCGGACTCAATTGCCGAGGCGTACCAGGGTCGTCGTGGCTTGATCGAAGACATCCCGTATCTCCAGGCGCCCGGCACCGACATCATCGACTCTCTTGAGCGCCAGCTCGCCGCGATTGAGAAGATCCGGTACACCGCCGTACCCAAAGAAGAGACCGCTATCCAGAACCTGATTGACGAGGCGGTTGCCCTGCACCTGACCGCGCTATACAAGCTTCGCATCCTGAAATAAGCAGCCGCTCGCTACCCCTCCAGGCCCCGATTTCCCGGGGCTTTATTTTTGCAATCCCCAACGAAAATAGGGGCCAGGTTTCCTGCGCCGTGGTAGCGGCGTTTCCACGGAGGGTCCCTGATGGATTCACACAACACAGCGGCAGAAGGCGGAACGGCCATTGCCGCCAAGCTCGCGCCCCCGGCCAGCGTTTCCATTGCCTCGTTTATGGGGATGCCGGTTTCAGAAATTCTGGTCTGGGTCACTCTGGTCTACACGATCGTGATGCTCGGTCACAAGCTCTACCAGATCTACCAAGAAATAAGAAATAAGTAATCATGGACCCGATCACCGCCGCCATGGCCGCGTTTGCTGCCGTCCAGAAGACGGTGCAGGTGATCAAGCAAGCGCAGAAAACCGTTAACGACGTCGCCTCCCTCGGCCCCATGCTGGGCCAGTACTTCGGCGCCAAGCAAGACACCGTCAAGGCGCTCGAGCAGGCCAAGAAGCAGGGTGGATCCAGCCTGGCCCAGGCCATCCAGATTGAGATGCAGCTCCTGTCCCAGAAGAAGTTTGAGGACGAGCTGAAAATGATCTTCTTCCAGACCGGTCACGCCGACGTCTGGGAAAGCATTCAGAAGCGCGTTCAAGAAGGCGAGCAGGCCCAGCGCGAGGCCCAGCGCCGCGCCAGAGACGCGGCAATAGTCAAGGCCAGAAAAATGAAAGCCATGATCGAAATGGCGATCGGCATTGGTCTGGTCGTAATCCTTGTCCCTCCCCTGATCTGGGTATTGATTCAGGGTTTGCTGTACGCCCGAGACAACGGCTGGTTTAAATAACGGAGTCCGCATGCTGACACTTCTATCCACCCTTTTATCGTTCCTGATGGGCGGATTGCCCAAGCTGCTGGACTTCTTCCAAGACCGGGCAGACAAGGCGCATGAGCTCGAGCTCGCCAAGATGCAGACCGAGCGTGAGCTGCAAATGATGGAGCGTGGCTACATCGCCCAAGCCAAGGTCGAGGAGATCAAGCTCGAGGAGCTCAAGGTCCAGACAGACGCCCAGAAATTCGCCGCAGAATCTACGGTGAAAACCGCCGTAATCGACGCACAGAAGGCGGAGCTCGAGGCGATCTACAAGCACGACGAGAGCCTTAACGAAGGCACCAGCCTGTGGGTCAAGAACCTGCGCGGCGCCACCCGATCGTTGATCACCATGGGCTTCTTCTCCCTGCTGTGTTTCATCGACCTGGGCCTGATCATCTACGGCTTCTATCACAAGGTTGACTTCCAGGTCCTGGCCGAGATGTTGTGGGATTCCAACACTGCGGCGCTCTTCGCTTCAATCATCGCCTTCCACTTCGGTGGCCGAGCCTTCGGAAAATGATCAGCAAGAAGGCCATCGAGATGATCAAGCACCACGAAGGTGTAAGGGTAAACCCTTACCGGTGCCCGGCTCGTCTATGGACGGTGGGGGTTGGTCATGTGATCGACCCCAACCACATCAAGGTGCCGTTCGACAAGCGTCTCGAGCTTGCCATCCCGGCTGGCTGGGACAAAAAACTGACGATGGAGGAAGTGGATGCCATTCTGGCAAAAGACCTTGAGAGCTTTGAACGAGGCGTGGTTCGACTGTGTCCTGCTGTGCTTGATCGTCAGAGCCATCTCGATGCTTTGACCTCGTTCTCGTTCAACGTGGGCCTGGGCAATCTCCAGCGCTCGAGCATCCGGATGAAGTACAACCGGGGCGACTATCAGGGCGCAGCCGATGGGCTGCTGGAGTGGAACAAAGCGGCTGGGAAGGTTCTTCCTGGTCTGGACAAACGACGCAAGGACGAGCGAGCTCTGTTCTTGTCGTGACACCAAGGAGAATCGACAAATGAAGGCATCAGACATCAAGCGCGAAGGCGGCAAGCTCCAGTACCGGGGCCACGAGTTTCCTGGCTTCAACAAGCCCGTCAACGCACCTGCCGGCGCAAAAGAAAAGAAGATGGTCCTGGCCAAGAAGGGTGACGAGGTGAAGCTCGTTCGCTTCGGTCTGCGCGGGATGCAGGACTACACCCAGCATCACGATGAAAAGCGCCGTGAGAACTATCTGGCGCGTTCGGCCGGGATCAAGGACAAGAACGGGAACCCGACCAAGAACGACCCGTTCAGCGCGAACTACTGGGCGCGGAAAGAGTTGTGGTGATCACATGGCAGCAATTGTCGTTAAACAATTTGGAGGCATGAAGCCGATCGTCAGTCCTCGCTTGCTGTCGGCTTCTGAGGCACAGACGGCCAACAACGTGAAGCTGGTCTCTGGATCCCTTACGCCACTCAAGGGCTCGACGACGCTTCAGGCTCTCCAAGGTTCGGCGCCAGCCACAATCTACCGCTATGGCACTGGCACGACGGAGGCCAACTACTGGCTTGAGTTTTCTCAAGACACGGAGGTCATGCGCTCTCCGATTGCCCAGGATCAGTACGACCGCCTGTATTGGACCGATGGCAACAATGTGCCGCGCTACGCGCCGAACAGCCTGATCCTCCAGGCCGGATCAGGGCCGTATCCACGCGCCAGCTATCAGCTCGGAATCCCCGCTCCTGGCGCTCCGACTTTGTCCGGCACCACGCCCCCGGCGACCGGCGACACGCCTGAGACCAGGGCGTATCTAGTCACGTACGTTTCGGCGTACGGGGAGGAGGGGCCTCCGTCAGCGGCTTCCAGCCTGGTCACAATAAAGCCAGACACCGCTGTGACTGTTGCTCTGCCTGGCTCACCTACCGGTGCCTACAACATCACGCTCCAACGGATCTACCGATCCTCGACTGTTGGCAACCAAGCTCAGTGGCAGTTCGTTGCTGAACTTCCTGTGGCAACGAGCTCGTACGTGGACGACAAGACTCAGTCGCAGCTTGGAGAGGTTCTCCCATCTGAAGATTGGATTGGCCCTCCTGCCGGCCTGAAGGGTCTGCGCCTGATGGCCAACGGCGCTGCGGTCGGCTTTGTAGGGAAAACCCTATATTTCTCGGAGCCCAACCTTCCGCATGCCTGGCCACATCAGTACCCGATCGACTACGACATCGTCGGCATTGCCACCTACGGTCAGTACGTCGCCGTCCTCACGACCTCATTCCCGTACCTGTTCAGCGGCGTTGACCCTGCCGCCATGAGCTCGAGCAAGCTTACGCTGCCGCAAGCCTGCGTGTCTAAGCGCTCGATCCTGGAAACCGGCAACGGCGTGATCTACGCCTCTCCTGACGGCTTGGTGGAAATCGGAACCCAGAACGACGTCATCACCAAGGGCCTGTTCAATCGTGAGCAGTGGCAAGCCTATACGCCGTCCTCGATCCAGTCCTACATCTACAACGGCCGGATCCACTGCTTCTACAACAACGGATCTCGCGGGATCCTGGTGTTTGACTTCACCGGCCAGGGCGCTACGTTTACCACCAGCGACATGAGCCTCGCCACTGCCGTCAGCGCCGGCTTCTACGACGCCACGACCGACAAGCTGTACCTGGCTCAAGGAACCAACATCGTCCGGTTCGACCAGGGATTCGCTTTACCGTACACATGGAAGAGCAAGATCTTTCGCAACCCGTACCCGACCAACTTTGGCTTCGGCCAGGTCACGGCGCTCCAATATCCGGTCACGCTAAAGGTGTACGCGGACGGTGATTTGGTTGCTGCCAAGGTGGTTCAGAACAACAACCAGTTCCGCTTGCCATCAGGGTTCCGGGCCTACGAGTGGGAGCTCCAGCTTGATGGCACGGCTGAAGTTATTGAGGCCGGCATCGCGCAAAGCACCGAGGAACTGAAGTCGTTATGACCAGAGAAACAAAGGTTGCGTCCATCCCAGACGTTCGTAGTGACAACGTCGAGGAGGTGCTTCGCGCCATCAAGAACGTGCTGCAAGTCCGTGAGGGCCACATTGGCGACCCGCTGGACCAGAATGTCACAGTCAGAGATCTGACCGATCTCAAGATCGTTTCCGGTAATGGTGTCACCAGGTTAACGGGCGGCACCACCATCCCGGTGCGCAATCCCGTGGTCCAGGACGATGGATACAACCCGTCCACCGACTTCACCTCTCCACCCGCCCCTACCGGTTTGACGGCATCGCCCACCTTCACCAACGTGTACCTGGTGTGGAACGGAGCTCCGTATCGCAATCACGCCTACACCGAGATCTGGCGAGCCGGCACCAACAACCTTGGCAACGCCGTTTTGGTGGGGCGTAGCAACACCAGCGTCTATGCTGATGCCGCCCAGGAAGGGCATACGTACTACTACTGGATCCGTTTTGTATCTGGGGCCAACGTAACCGGGCCATACAACTCAACTGACGGAACCTCGGCCACAACGGCCACCAATCCGACCACTTTGCTTGATCTGCTCACTGGGCAAATCACAGCATCTCAACTGAACAATAGTCTGGGCTCCAGGATTGACCTGATTGACGGCCCGGCGAGCGCGGTTGGAACGGTCAACGCGCGTATCGCGGTGGTGCAAAGCCAGGTCAATGACCTTTTAAATACCCCTGCCTACAACAACTCAACCTCATACCCGGATGGGTCTGTCGTCACATATAACGGCGGCCTGTACGAGGCGCTTCAGAATACGCTAGGAAATCTTCCTACCGACACTACGTATTGGCAAAAGATCGGTGACTACGCGTCTCTCGGAGACGCTGTGGCGGCACACACCACGCAGATCTCTAGCCTTCAATCGGGCCTCGGCCAAGAGATCACCGATCGCACCACGCTGGCAACGCAGCTCCGTGGCGGCTATACCGGAAATGACATCAACTCGCTCACGTCCGGGTTGATTTACCAGGAGAGAATAACTCGATCCTCCGCCGACTCCGCGCTGTCAAGTTCGATCTCTGCATTGTCTTCGACTGTAACGAATAACTACAACACCCTGAACGCCTCGATATCTTCCGAGGCGACGACCAGGGCATCAGCAGACAGCGCACTCTCCACTTCGATCAACGTATTGACGGCGTCTTTTAAAGCCACTCAGCTCGGCCTGCCGCTCACGCAATGGGTTCTGAATGGCCAGACGCTGGCCACGGTAAATGACGGCAAGGTTGGGTCTAGTGTTCTGCGCCTTGGAAACTCGGCCAATGCTTTCCCGAATCAGGGCACGTACATTGCGATCGACCCAACGAAAAAATATCGGGCCAGGTTTTGGGCCCGCCCCTCGTCGAATGCCGACGGCGCCCTGTATTTCAGTCTGCGTCAGTTTACTGACAATGCCGGGACTTTCGGTCCGATCAACAACGGTCGCAGTCCGTACAAGCCTGGCCCTATCAATCGAGCCGCTCACAACGCCACCTATGGCGCGGACGCCTGGGGCGAATACAGCTACATCTGGAGCGCGAGTGACTGGCAGGTTGGCGTCAAGTTCTTTCAGCCTGAGTTCTTGAATAACTTTGGCGGCACCGCCGGCTATTGGGAGATCCAGGATTTCACTCTGACAGATGCGACCGAGACCGAAGCCGCAAATGCGGCAATAGTGAGCGAGGCTTCTACCAGGGCCTCCGCCGACTCTGCTCTCTCGACCAGCATCAGCAACGTTTCCGCTCGACTGAATAGCGGCGGAGATGTCTACACCTCGATCGTCACAGCGCAGAACACTGCGTCTGCCAAGAACGCCAGCTTCGTTCAGTCCACCACGCCGATTGCCACCAAGGTGGGCGACCTATGGGTGGACACCGGCAACGGAAACATCCTCAAGCAGTGGAACGGCGCAACCTGGGTCACTGCCGACGACCAGCGGATTGGAGCTACCGCGACGAGCGTTACGCAGCTCCAGGTCCGTATGAACAACGCCACAGGCTTTGGCCCGTCTCTCACCATGGAGCAGGCGTTCTCGGCGCAGGCCAGCCAGATTACAGGCTTGAGCGGGCAGTACACCGTCAAAATCGACTACAACGGGTACGTGACCGGCTTCGGCCTGGCCAGCACCGCAGTTGACGGAACTCCGACCTCGAGCTTCGTTGTCCGTGCCGACAGCTTCAGCATTGCAAACCCATCCGGGCCAAGTATTGCCCCGGTTACTCCGTTCATCGTCCGAACCACAAGCACGACGATCAACGGTCAGGCCGTTTCTCCCGGCGTGTACATCAGCGATGCGTTCATCCAAAACGGAACGATCACCAACGCAAAAATTGCCAGCCTGACGGCGGACAAGATCACCACCGGCACGCTGAGCGCAACGATCGGCATCAGCACCGGGAAGATTTATGGTGGGGTAAACCCTAACGGGTCTGCGATTGGCAGCGCCGGCTTCGGCACCGGCTTCCTGCTTGGCGATTACTTGGGGGGCAACAAGTTTTTCATCGGATCCCCCGCCAATAATCTGATCTGGGATGGATCGAGTCTAACGGTCAGAGGAGTGATCTACGCGTCTGCTGGATTGATCGGCCAGAACGTCATCGACGCCAATGGCATAAGCTCGCCAAACTATGTGACTGGATCGAGCGGCTGGAGCGTGAACCGAGATGGAAACGTTGAGTTCAACACCGGGACATTCCGTGGGCAGATCAACGTGAAGAGCAGTACGAGCGGCGAGCGGATGGAGATCAGAAACTCAGTCATTAAGATCTTTGATGCCAGCGGTGTTGTTCGGGTCAAGATCGGGGATCTCGACGCATGAGCTTTGGACTCCAGGTGAGAAAGGCAAACGGCGCCATCTCTTACTCCAGCGATAGCGTGACCTGGAACCAGGTTGGATTCTTTCAAGTTTCGGGTAATGGGTCAGTGTCATATGACTTCCCGGCCCTGGCCGGGAGAGAGGTTCTGACTGCTCAGGTCATGATCGACGCGCCTCCGCTTACGCGCAGGGCAATCGCTCACACGATCACTGTCACCGGCACAACTGTTACTGCCAGCGGCGGATCTGAAAACACATACGTTCTGGTGATGATGAGATGAGTTCAGGATTTCTGGCCCTCAACAACAACAATAAGGTGCTCGTCTCCAGCGACACCAGGAACCTGCACTTCCTCGGCAAGGCAATCTACAACGCCACGATCAAGAGCTTTGACGGGTACGGCGGTCTGCGTCAGTACACGTTCCGCATCGCCTGCAACGTCACTCCCGTTCCGTTCATCACGATGCCAACTGCCGATGCGTACGGGGTGTCGGCTGTTCGACAGGTCACAACCGGCATCTGGGAGATTGAGGTCATTCGTTCCGGAACTGGCGACGCCGTCCCGGAGGTGTATGTCTTCTGTGACCCGAGGGGATTTTCGTCAGCCAGGGATTCCGGGTACGGGATGCTAGTCCTTGCTAATGACGGCACTCCGGCGTTCGATAGCAGACTGAGCCCATTGCTTGTAACTAACGGCTTCACCGTTACTCAAGCCTCAAATCCCTTGACTGTTTCGCCGTCCGGACTTGACGCCAAGTATTGCAACAGTGATGCCAGCGGTCAATTTGGCCCAAACAACGACGGCGTTCCATCTTCGTATACGCAGACAGAGACGAAGCCAATCTTCTTCTACCCGACGCTTTCTCAATCGGAGCGCGAGTTCACCTTCTACGCCAGCGAAGAGGAGTGTGACGGCTTTGACGCGTACGGCAACTGCGTTGGAGCCAAGCGGCTGTACTCCTGGAACTCCAGGTATTGGGCGTTCTATCGCGGTGGCATCAAACGGGGATCTGGATCGGTCATCCCGTCATGGATCACTTGCGACTACGGCTGCAACTGGGATTACAGGCTGAACTCTAGCTTCATTGGTATCGGTACCGGTGGATCCTCTGGCTCGTCTGGTACGTGGCCATATAGCAACGAGACGCTGAACATTGTGCCGATCTCCGTTATTGTTTCGGATGGGGCGATTTATGATTAAGCAGTTCAAGATTCACAAAACGCGAACAGAGGCGGATGGCACAACCGGCGTCATCTATGAGGTTTGGCGCGTCACATCCACTGGCCCAGGCGCGGTGGAGAAAAAGGCGTTAACAGGTTACATGCAGATCCCGGATGGGGTAGACCCGGACGAGTATCTGTTTCAGGAGCTGTCAAAGGTTGGGTGGTTCTAATGAGTGAAATCTATTACTCGGGCGGTACGTCCCGCACCATGTACGACGTTGAGATGGAAGAGGCGTACGCATCCATCGACAAGGTCAAGGCTGTGTTCCCATGGGTGCGCCGAGAAGATTACTTCTCGGTCTCGAGCCCTGCGTATCACGAAATCCTGAAAGAGGAGGTCGTGACCTGTTGCTTCCCGATCGCTGCCACGCAGCAGATGGTCGGGCCTGAGTACGCTCTGGGCAACCGCAAGTTCTGCCTCCAGTCCGGCACCTCGTTCCTGAGACTGTACAGACTGTACGACCAGCCGCTGCCGAGCTGGATGCCGGCGTCCGCCAAGGTGATGTTCATTGGCGACAACCACGCTGAGTTTGGTCGTCCGTATCCGCAACGTGCGGACACTTTCCATGATCTGTACTTCCGTGCCGACGCCCAGGAGACCGAGCAAGCGTTCAATCTGCCCCAGCGGCGCGGCCAGTACGAAACCTTCTACGGCGTGACGGTGGTGGACGGTCAGCCTGTCAGGGTAAAGCAGTACGTTTACGACGCCCAGGGCGGGTTCTCGGATTGGGATGTTGTTCACATGATGCACTGCAAACGCCTGGGGCGGCATGACCTACTGAATGCCTGACCCCCACCTAAAATCGGGCCATGCTGAAGGTAAGACGCGCCATCGAATCAGACCGGCTACCGGTCTTCAAGATGTGCGTCTACATGCACCAAGAGACGGATTTCCGCCACTTTGAGCTTGACCCCGAAAAGTTGTTGGATGGGGTTGGCGCCTGGATCCACAACTCTGTTCTGTTTGTTGTGGAAGATGATGACAAGCCTGTCGGAATGCTGGCAGCGGCCATCAAGGAAACCTGGTTCGGTCCTGAGTCCTTCGCATCGGAAGAGCTCTTCTACGTCATACCAGAGTACCGGGGTACTCGGGCGGCATTTCTCCTGATGAAGGCTTACATGTCCTGGGCCGAAGAGCAGGGCATCAAACACATCAGGGCCGGGGTCGCAACCGGCGGCGCTCCTGGAGCCGAGAGGCTTTATGAGCACTTTGGTATGCAACGTATGGGTGGGAACTACGTGGCCCATCTGACAAGGAGTTAATTATGTGTTGTGGCGGCGGAGCACCGGCTCCAGATCCAGCAATTGGCGAAGCGGCGAAAGCAAACGCTGCCGTAGCCAAAGAGGCCCTTGATTTCTACAAGGGCATTTACGCTTCTGACATTGCGCCTCGCGCTGCTGCTGACCAGGAGCTGCGCACCAGGCTGACCAACTCCGTCATCGGCAACATGGAGAAGCAGTCGGCCATGGCGGATGAGCAGTACGGGTTCTGGAAGGACACGTACAAGCCGCTCGAGCAGCAGTCCGCCAAGGACGCGATGGACTATGACTCCGCTGAGAACATCCAGCGCCGCTCGGGTATCGCTGCCGCCAACGTCAACCAGCAGTTCTCCAACGCCGCCGGTCAGAACGCCCGTCTCCTGTCGCGCTACGGCCTGAACCCCAACAGCTCTGCCTTTGCTCGAGAGAACGCCAAGCTGACCAACGCCGAAGCTCTGGCTTCCTCTGGAGCTCAGACTGGCGCTGCCTTCGACACGATGGACAGGGCGATCGCCTTGCGAGCTGGCGCTACCCAGACTGGCCGTGGCTTGAACAACACCGCTCTGGGCGCGTTTGCAGGCTCTACCAACGCAGCAAACTCGGCTGGCGGCATTTCCGCTCAGGGCATGGGCGTTGCAACTCAGGGCGCTGGCGTGATGGGCCAAGGCTTCAACACCGCGATCTCTGGCAACCAATCTGCCGGCAACCTGTACCTGGGCCAGTACGGCGCTCAAATGCAGGGCTACGCCGCAGACCAGGCCGCGATCGGCGGTCTGTTCCAGGGCCTCGGCATGGTGGCTGGCGGAACCAAAGGCTTTAACTATTTCAAGGCGGACGGCGGACATATCGACGTTCGCGGTTTGCGAATGGCGAATGGCGGCTACGCAAGCGGCGGTGAGGTCGATGGCCCAGGTGGTCCGGTTGACGACAGAATCCCGGCCATGTTGTCGGACGGCGAATACGTCGTTCCGGCTGACGTCGTGAAGGCCAAGGGCGTCGAGTTCTTCGACAAGCTCAAAGAGAAGTATCACACCCCGGCTGCGTTGCAGCGCCGTGGTCTAAGGAGAGCATGATGGCTGGACTTGCTGCCGCAATTGGTGGTTTCGCTCAAGGCGTAGGCCAGGGCCTGAAGCTGCGTAACGATCTCGAGGACTCTGAGGCACGACGCAAGGCGTTGGGTGTCCAGACTGATCTCGCTTCACAGCAGCTGGAAAACGAGAAAGAGAAGGCTGGCGCGCGCAAGGAAGCGGCAGACCTGATCACCGGTTACAAGACCGGCAACACCGAGCTCGGGTTTGTTCGCAACGAAGACGGCTCATACGACCCCAGCGCTCCCGAGAACGTCAATCGGTACTACCAGCTTTCCGAGCTGTCGGCCGCGCGTGTGGCCAACGCTCACGGCCAGAGCCCTGGCGCCGCGATCAATGAGGTCCGCAAGCTCAAGAAGGATCAGTTCGCTGAAGGCGTGAACCAGGCTTCGGCTCTCTACAACATGGGCGACCTGGCTGGCGGTGACGCTGCGCTCAAGCGTGTGTATCCGCTGTTCAAAGACGGTCGTGACTTTCTTGGTTCGAGCGTCAACCCGAATGACCCGAAGCAGGTTGATCTTCGCTACAAAGATCAGAAGACAGGCGAAGAGA
>Ga0255150_1000476_pt1 | contig 12205 bp, 13 predicted proteins | sample Atl_Yuk_RepA_8h_FD_183634 | JGI IMG/M metagenome (GOLD analysis project Ga0255150, IMG submission 183634) | Freshwater microbial communities from Altamaha River, Georgia, United States - Atl_Yuk_RepA_8h | ecosystem: Environmental > Aquatic > Freshwater > River | place: USA: Georgia | collected...
TATACAATACCAATCAAACATAACCATAATATAACAAATATCTATCATCAATTGTATAAAAAAATTACTTTTCATTAAAAAACACATACTTATTTGGTGTTACAGAGAAAATGATTATACGAGAATACTACTTAAACGAGGAAACTGGGAATCTATATATAGAATTCTCAACCGAGGAAGATGGTGATGATTTTTATAGAATTCTAGAACTTACTGCTGATGATGTGGAATATTATTCCCCATCTATAATCGACGAGGAAACCGAAATGGATGAAGATTTTGTTACTGAAATTGTAATTGAATATTTAAACCACAACGATTTACCCGGAGAAGAAATTTTGTAATATTTATTACTATATGTCTTTTTTAAACGATAAGCAGAAGGAAACAATTAAGGAATTTATAAAATTCGTAAAGGGCGATTTGGATCTTAAATCAACCCCTTCAGTTGTTTTGCAAAACGGTAGAAAAAACCTTAAAACAACTGCAAACTATGATTATACTAAATCTGATAAGGTAATCAGGGTTAATGTTAAGAATAGAATGGTTGTTGATGTTATGCGTAGTATTGCGCATGAATTAGTTCACCACAAACAGTACGAACAGGGTCGTCTAGAAGTAAAACCACCAGATATTGGCGGGGAAATAGAAGATGAAGCAAATGCAAAAGCGGGGCAATACATTAAAATGTTTGCGCAAAAAGACCCAACAATTTATGACGAGTAATTAACGTCTTGTAAACCGTAAAATTACAACAACGGTTACCGCCTTATCTCTCATCCCGGTGCTCAAATACAAATCTGTGGTTATTGGTGTACTCGTTAGCGTTAATTTTTTAGCTAAAGAGCCCATTGCATCGGTAGAAAACGTATAAGATGTATAACTACCATTGCTTAAATTTTTAACATACAAATCACTATATTCATTAGCTAAGTAGGGCCTTGGGAAATCTGCTTTTAATTCGTCCCCTCTTGTATTATTCGCAACATATAAATTATATGATGTGGCTTTTGGCGCGCCATCAAATTCCCAAATATCACCAATAATCAATCTTCGATCGGGTGATGTTTGATTGTAGTTTTGTTTCATTAAAACGCCACCAGAAACAAAACTTTGGTTATTAAACGCGTTTATACAGATTGTGTCATTTTTTATTATATCAATTGGAGATATTGAGCTAACCCTTACTACTTGGTAATCTGTAAAGATCCATCTACCAGCAATAGATGGTTCGCTAACAAAATCAATCTTTTCACACCCCCAAAAGAGGAATAACGTGAATATTAAAAGTATCTTTTTCATTTGTTCTTGATTTTAATATGCAAATCAAGTATATTTTCTTGATATCACCAAAAAAAAGTGTATTTTTTTTGTATTTATATGGTATGCAATTAGTGATTACAGAGAAACAACTTAAAGATTTAATCAGATTACACTCTGAAAATCAAGAGCTTATGGAACAAAGCGAGGGAGAGGGGACACCGGAAGCTGGCACGTCCAGTGATGGAGAAAAGAAAACCGGCGCGTCTAAATGGGAAAGTGGTGTTACAAGGGGGCCTGCTAATCAAATAGGGGTCACTAAATGGTCTGATGTGGTTGGGTCTAAAATTACCAGAGGAAAAGCAAACCCATTGAGCGAACAAGCAAATAATTCAAGCGTTGAAATTTTAAGGCCCGATGGTGAAATAGTGTATGCTCCTGCTAACACTAAAATTCTTAGTTTATTTGACTCTGATTCAATGGATGGTAGTAGGTTTAAGGATTCCTTAAAAAACTTTATACCAAAGGAAAAAGGTGGATTAGGAAATGAGAGAACAAAAGAATGGTTACCTGATAGTTGGTCAAAAATAATTAAATTAAATAGCGTTTCACAATTTGAGACACCAGATAAAAAAATATATAGAGCAACAATAAGACACCCAAAATTAAATGGGTTTGTAGGCACCTGGTATGATTTTTATCGATTAAGTCCAGACCCATATGGATGGAAATTTGTTGGTTATTTTTCAGATGGTGATAATAAACCATTTGTTGGTAGTAATCAAGTATCTGGTAAGACATTTTCCAGCATGGCTGAGAAAGCAACCAAAGCATCTGATTATGTTTACAAATATGAAGATGGTGAGAACTTCTTTGTAAATTTAATGTATGGTGAATATGCTGAAGCACTATTAGATTTAAGATCTTTTATATTCACCCCAGGTGGGATGGCAATACAAACAGTTATTGAAGTTGTTTTTTCTGAAAGTGTTGTTGTGCCAATTGCCATAGAAACGATAATGGCAGCAATTTTTATAAATGATGTCAATTTATTAATTGAGCAAGGCGATCGTGACCCAGAGGCTCTTTTCAGAGTAATTGAAGGGTTTATTTTTTATGGGCTTAGAATTGGCGCTAAATTTGTAGGTAATAGATTAAGGGCGTATCTTAATACACCAGAAGGTAAAGCATATATAAAAAGTTTGGCGGAAAAAGCTATACCGATAATTTCAAATATAAAGGGGTTGGTTAATAAACTACCAAATAGTGGATTAAAGCGATATGTAGTTTCTAAAATTAGTAAACTAGATTATTTACCTAAATTACTCTCTAATGCTGGTGGGGTGATGATCGCTAAGATACCTCAAAGGTTTAGAAAAGCGATATTTTCCGGTTTATTAGTATATGTTAGTGTAAAGGGTCTAAATAAGTTATTAGGTGTAGAAGAAGGTACAGTAGAGGCTGAAATGGCTAAACCAGAAGGTCCTAGTGATGAAATTACAGCAAAACTAGAAAAAATTTCAAAACCAACTATTAACGCTGAAGAAATTAAAACAGCGGAAGATTTAGATATCCTAACCAAAACTGAAGATAAAAATCAATATGCTCTTAACTATGTTGAACTCTTAAAGGTTGGTTATCCTTGTTTAAAAGAACTTTTAAGTAACGGTAAGTTTGAAGTAGTTGTTAGTACTGAAGAAAAAGCCATTTTTAAAATAAATGGTGAAGAATACTATAATGATATGACTGGCGGTATCTATAAGACAGCCACAAACGAGGATTTCGAATGTTTATAAAAAAATAAGTATTTATATATAAAATAAAAAAAAGATGACAAAAAGAACTTTATTGGAGGAAATAAAAAGAATCCATGAAATATCCGGTATTAAAACGGAAGTTTTAATGGAAGAGTTAATTAATGAGGCTGCAGACCCTATTTCTAAAGAAATGGCAAGAATTATTTCTGCTTTCTTTACTGGTATGGAAAAAGAGATACTAGTCGGCACTAAAAAATATACCCAAGCGCAGGCTGCAAAAATTGTTTCTAAAATAGGATCGAAAACTTTAACTGCGGATGAAATATCGGTTATAAAAGCATTAACAAAAGAGGTAATTGCTGCAGATCGTGCAATAATTACGACTTTGACAAGAGATATTTTTGGGGAAATGCAAAAATTAAGTAGCAGAACTTTAAAAACAAAATATTTTAGTGAGGTTAAAGCAGCATTAAAAAACATTTTACCAGATAATGAAGTAAAAAATGTTGTTGACGGTGTTAAAGTTGAGATTAATAAACTAACACCAACCACCACTGGTGGTACTTCACCTAAACCACCTAAAAATGAACCAGTATTAACCCCAGATCCGAATGCGCCTGGCCCAGGTTCAACACCACTTAAATTTGACGATTTACCAGCAAATGCAGATGAAATTATTACTGCTACAGCCAAGTCAAGTACAGAAGCGGCAGCGTATATGCAACAAGTCGATTTATTAGGTTTTAATCCTCAAATTACAAAGTCGTTAAAATTAAGTTATTCACAAAACTATAAAAAAACAGCTGCGGAGCTTGTGGCGGAAGGAAATGAATTAGCAAGAATGCTAAATGAAAAAACATATGGTTTCTGGAAAAGAGCGTGGTCAAAAATTAGTAATGATCCAGCAGCTGCAATTGATAAAGCTGGTAGAAGTAGTGCCCTACTATTGAAGTGGGTTACCATTTTAAGTTTATTAGGTAGCGGAGCAGCCATTACTTTTGCATTTAGAGATAAAATTATGAAATGGTTAGGATTAGAGGGCGAATCTATTATTCCGGATATTACTCCTCCAAATTTAGGTAATCAAACAGGAACATATGGATTTGATGATAACGGAATATTACAATGGTTAATTAAAACATATCCAAATACACCAGCAAGCGCATATGAAGCACCAAGAAAAGTAACATCGCCATATAATGGCTATGGTGTTAAACTTAAAACTGGTGGCAATGAGATAATGTTTAAATATGAAAATGGAAATTATCAACAAGTTCAATAATATTGACGAACAGACTTTTCCGGGAGGCGCAGGTGGTACATTTCCGGGATATGGCAGCGGCACTTTTCCAGGGTATAGTGGCGGCACTTTTCCAGGGTATAGTGGCGGTACATTTCCAGGAACTACACCAACCACAGGATCAACCACAGGATCAACTACAGGATCAACTACAGGATCAACTACAGGGTCAACTGGAAACGGATTCACGGATACTACTTTAACTGGAGACGATTTAAAAGCTGGTAAGGTAGTTAAATACGGAATGAAGGGTGATATTGTTGGTAAGATCCAGGAACTGTTAATTGCTAAAGGATATAAAAATATAAGTAGAAGTGGCAATGTTGATAAAATTTTTGGGAATAGGACCAAGCAAATGGTAATAGATTTCCAAAGAGCAAATGGTTTAAATGACGATGGTTCTGTTGGAAAAGATACTTGGCCAAAACTAAACGACCCAAATGCCGTTGGCGCATCGGCATCCTCACAAAGTAGTTCAGCAATCCAAGCGACTAGTACTAGTAAACCTGATGAAGTAGCTGGGTCTGATGCAATTATTATACAAGAAGAAAGAAAAAAATTATTAAGAAAATACCTTCTACAATTTAAATAATCATCGTTTAAAAGATATTTATTATCAGAGTTTGATTGGTTTGGTCGCCGTCAAATGATAATACAGAAAAAACGAAAGGAGGTATTCTAAATCTCGACAAAGGGGCTCTAAAGGCTCCTTTGCTCGTTATATTCATATAATAAAAAAACCCATCATTGATGGGTTAATTTTTTGGTGGAGGTGACGGGAGTCGAACCCGTGTCTTGCTCGCAATATCATAAATGGACTACACGTTTAGTACAACATTGTTTCTCAATGCTCCGAAATATTAGATTTGATATATGTGGGAAACCAATCTACAAACAACCTGGTCTCAGAATTATTTTAAACGAGCTCTGACCTGTGACCCGTATATCGGACTTCTGTTCCTAGGTTAACGTCCTACCCGACCCGAATGTAGTCTCGCCTTAGGCTACTGCTACGTTGGAAGTTGCGATCAAGCCGCAAGCCTCCATGTTGTTATAAACGTTGCCGTTTAACTTTTACCACCGTGGATTAAAGTCGTAGATGACATCCGACTACGTGCCCATTTACCATATCAACGCCAATCAATACCAAACACCCCCATATTTTAAAGAACTATTGCAAAGGTATAAATAGTTATGAAACTTTCAAAGGAAAATTCTTCTCATATAAAGCTTCGAAAAACAATTTATTCTTTTCCCATTTTTTATCTACCATGCCAATTGACTTATGTGTTACTCTAATTTTTGTTGTAACACCAATTTTAACACCGTCTAAATAATTTTCAATACACAGTGGCAAGTCATAAAAATGAAATCCCTGAAATTGTTCATTGAATGTATGTTTAATCCTTTGTTTATGAACCATTATAAATAAGCCATCAATAACAACAACCTCTTTTAATTTTTCACTATAATCACCTTTAGAGTAGTGATTAACGTGACGTTTACCTTCATGTTCATGACCAACAACACCATACATCGATGATCTATCTTGCCACCACATACCACTTATTAAATTATCTGTACCAGCCAAACCGATAATCCCATATTCTGGATTTTTTTCAAATAATCTAACAACTTTAGGCGTTATATTTTTTGTTTCAAGTATTAGATCATCGTGCATAAACACAACAATATCATTTTGACTATCTTTTAGACCGTCATTGTAAATTTTAGCTAATGGTTCACTGCCATCATTTTCGTAAACTAAAATTTCAGTTTTGGGATGAGAAAACATTTTCTCAACATGTTTAAGATACTGATCATCGATCTTTCGTGTTGGTATCACAACACTTATTGGTATATTAATCTTCGACATATGTTGCTACAATTTCGCCATCGTACTCTTTTAAATCAACGATGATTGGTTTATTACTTGGAACGTATCTTTCAGTGCAAATAGATGCATTAACAAATAGAGTATCATTTTTATACATTGGGCCGTATGCACCATGTATATGCCCAAATACATGTAATAAAGGTTTAATGCGTTGTTCCACGTGAAACGCGAGTAATTCACAACCAACAGAATGACCACCAAATCTATCTTGAACAAAATCTCTGCACTGATGTGGGGGGCCGTGTGTGATTAACACATCGGTATCATCTGGGATCATCGACCAATATTTTTCTAATTCTTCGCCTTGTCTTGGTAAGTTGAATGCCCAATTATAAAATTCAGGTTGCCACGGACTTCCCCAAAATTTTATTGGTCTTGAAAATTCTGGAGAATGTAATATAAGTTCATTGTCCTCCAAATATGTAACATTGGATTGTGAAAGATTTTCTTCAGTCATTAAATTATGAAACCAATCATAATCACCTTTGTGATGTGGATACCTGTGATTCTCAAATGCAAAGTCATGATTACCAGCAACAAAAACTTTAGTATCATATTTCAAATCCATAAACCAATGAACGAAATTTTCAACATCGTGTTTTTCTCCTTTATTAGTACAATCACCAGAGTGTATTAAAACATCACCTTCAGGCAGATCATACCCCATCATAGGATGTAAGCTGTGTGTATCAGATATGCAAACGATTCTCATTCAATTAATATACAAAAAATTATTTTAAAAACAAAAAAAAGTCAGAATTTCTTCTGACTCAATTGGGGCCGCACGGTTAATATTTTTGTGAGGTCTCTTCCACCATTTAGTTTTTTGAAAACTAAAAAAATTAAAACTCTGAGATTACAAGTTTTAGTAACCGACTTTAGAAAGATTATTGTTTCCTTTCATATCCACTAGCTTTTGACTAGTACCGATCAGTGACGGTCAATTAGATTAACCAATCCTTAAGTCATTAGATACTCTCACCTTACTTATTACTCTTCGAGATTGCCACCCCGATTAGTCCTTGCGGGACTAGAGAACTTTCTGGAAACTCACATTGGGCTTGGGACCCTTTGTGGCCGTGAACCCCTCACGACTATGTAGTCACCTGTCTCTAATGACTGACGAGCACTTTTCCTTTTGCTTTTAAGTTGTTAAACCAAAATTAACAAAATGATTTTAGTTACCGATCTGGAAGGTAGTGGCCCGTCGCCAGCCATGCCATCTTTTGAACGGCACGATACTAAACTACCCTCTGAGACATCCCTGCCTCCACACTTTTGGACCCCTTCGAGATATGAACCTTGGTAGATTCAAATCAAGGATTGTAACAGCACCACCTGTACACAACCATACCTTTCGGTTTTAAGATTCCCATTGTATTGAATTCCGCAATAATATGATTGGAGGTCATATTTCTTACAACAATTCTACGAGTTATTCTTATTAGTGTTCCCACCTCAACTGAACGACCGGTATCGCTCAGTCATCAAACCACTTTCCCTACAGTGTTACCCTCAGTACTTAAGGTTCAATGATACCCCGCTTGCCTACTCGAGCTCTCTTGCGAAAGCCGCAAACCCAAATAACTAATTCAGATTCACTTTATCCCACTTTCATGGTTTATTTTAATCGACCATAGGCGGCCAATATTTTTAATTCAAAGAACTATTTCCTTAACTATTTTACAAATATAGACAATGTTTTTTAAAAAACAAAACATTTGTAAAAAAATATTTTAAATTCTTACTAAATGGTTTGCGGCATAGGTTGTTAAAGCACCTAAATGTTTATATCTAACCTTGTAACCCATACCTTCAACTAAACCAACAGCCTGTCTTAAAACAGAATTTGATTTATATTTTGGATCAGGATTTAAATCGATATCAATCCAAGTTGCTTTTGGTAAACCGTTCTCTTTCATCCATTCAGCAATCTCAATTGATCTCCAAACTTCGCTTAACAATCTAGATGGTGTGTTGTATTCCATCGGTGTTGTTTCACGATTACACAATACATGAGCACCCTTTCCTGGTGTATATAACGCAATTACAACACCATAGATAGTTTTTTTATGTCCGTAACACTGTGAGTCTGAGCCGATGAGAATTTCCACGTTCTCTCTTGTTGAGATGTATTCTCTAACATACTCAATCAAATCAGGAATATTTGTTCCATAGAGAGTTCTAAATTGTTTCATTATCTTTTCATTTTAATATAATTATTTTGGCTGTAGTGGGAGGACTCGAACCATCCAAGGTGAGATTCAATTGATAACACAACGCTTGCAAGCTGGTGGTCTACCCCATATTATCAATCTATTTCTTTGTCACCGCCCACGAGACAGGTGGGTACGTTTGCCACGACTTGATACTACTCAAGTCTATTTCGTCACACTACAATGTGCGGAGAGTATTGGATTCGAACCAATGCACCGATTACTCGATGACAGTTTAGCAAACTGCTCCTTTAACCGCTCAGGCAACTCTCCGTTAAAGAATTTGTTTATCATTTCTTCTTCTGGCTTCTTCAGCTTCTTTATACATTCTAATCCAAGTTAGAGATAGATCAACGATAGCTAATGCTGGTGCTAAAACCAAAACCATTATTGTATCGAGTCCTGGAGAAACACCAATCATTCCTGGATTAGCTAATTTTTTATACTTTTTTATTAGTTGATAAAAACAATAAAGTGCGCAAATAATGTGAAAATACAAATACATAATTAAAAAATTTAAGTTGTCCCCCAGGGATTCGAACCCCAACTAGATGGACCAAAACCATCTGTACTAACCGTTATACTAGAGGACATAATGAGCGGATTATCGGGCTCGAACCGACTGCCTCCGACTTGGAAGGACGGCGCTCTACCAAATGAGCTAAATCCGCTTATACTGAGCCTCCTGTCGGGATCGAACCAACGACCTACGCATTACAAGTGCGTCGCTCTACCAGCTGAGCTAAGGAGGCTTATGGAGCGGAAGACGAGGCTCGAACTCGCGACCCCGACCTTGGCAAGGTCGTGCTCTACCAACTGAGCTACTTCCGCTTGTTGTAGAAGATGAGAATTTTGAAATCCCGACCCTCGCCATGTAAGGGCGATGCTCTGCCTCTGAGCTAATCTTCTAATTGTGGACCCGGAGGGTCACGATCCCCCGACCTTGGCATTATGAGTGCCCTGCTCTGACCAACTGAGCTACGAGTCCAGGTGCGGTGAGTTTTTTGAAGAAACCCCAAACCGCAGTATAAAACTTTAACGGTGCCGGAGGAAGGATTGGTTACCTCCACGGTGACCCTTTCGGTTACACCCCCTATCTAGAATACAGGACGTCTCAAGGTTGTACACACCTCTTTCCGCCACTCCGGCGTGTTTTTTTATCTCCACCTTTTTTTGAATTAAATTCATCTAAAGATTGGGTGTACGTTTTTCCTTCTTTCGTTGGAAAAGTCTTTTGTAAATGTTCTTCTCTATTCATATTTTGTTGGGATAGACGGACTCGAACCGCCGAACCCGAAGGAGCTGATTTACAGTCAGCCGCAATTGCCGCTATGCGATATCCCAATTTTATATTAAATTTCTACTTTCAATATCTATCCTATACTTCTGACCTATAGGAAAATTACTAGTATCTAAATTAATATTTTTTAAAAATGTTACAATCTTTTCAATGCCACCATTAAAATACAAATCCTCATATGAAATTTTAAAATTATTATTGTTGTTTAAGTAAATTTCTTTAAAATCTCTTTTTAGGCTTTTAAAATTTATTATTTCGTTTTCGGGTATTGATATTTTATTTTTTTCAAAAACCCATTGATTGCTAAAATTTTTTGTTTTATTACAATTAAACCACGATTCTATTTGTTCTTTAAAATTTTCTCTATAAAGATAAATTACAAAATCAGATATACTAATCAATTCTGTAAAATCATAATATGTGTTAAATTCTTCTTTAATGATTAAATTTTCATTATTAAATTTATAATTTTTAGGTGTTAACCCATTTTGATAATCTGGTGATTTTTCATATGATGGTAACGTCAAACAATCAAATGTTTTATGTGTTCTAAACCATTGTACTAAATTATTAGAACCAGATCTAGGCTCACAAATAAGACTTACTATCATATTATATTTTATTTTGTGACCAAGGAGAGACTCGAACTCTCACACCTTGCGGCACCAGATCCTAAATCTGGCGTGTCTACCAATTCCACCACTCGGCCATTATTGCGCTCCCTGAGGGTCACGATCCCCCGACCCCATCATTAACAGTGATGTGCTCTACCAACTGAGCTAAGGAAGCTTTTGTCGAGATAGCTGGATTCGAACCAACAGCCTCTTGGTCCCAAACCAAGCGCGATAACCGGATTACGCTATATCTCGAAAATGGTGATTCCGATTGGATTCGAACCAATGACCCACAGCTTAGAAGGCTGTTGCTCTATCCAGCTGAGCTACGGAACCATTTGTACCTGGGGCGGGAGTCGAACCCGCACGGGCCTTTCGGCCCACAAGATTTTAAGTCTTGCATGTCTACCGATTCCATCACCCAGGCATTTTACCCCACAATGTCAAAGAACAATACTAATATACAGATAAAAAATAACTAAAACAAAAAACCCGAACATTTTTTGTGTTCGGGTCTCGATATAAGTTTTAAATTTTATTTTATCCTTTATTGATATCCGAACACAAGTAACTTAACGGTTGCACACCATACCCATTACCATTGTTAACTGGTCTACTCGTAAGTGTCAATATGTTATTTGTATTCGTCATCGTTTTAATAAGTATACGCAAAAATAAAAAAAAACTAAATGATAAAAAAAATTATTTCAATTTATATGCTAAACCAGCACCTAAAATAAAATCAGATCCCACAACATTTCCTGTTATTAGTAGTTTCATGTCTTTACTACGTAATGGATTGTAACCAATAAACCAGTTTAATTTAGTTCCTTCGCTTGTTGGTTGAGCTCCGGCCCCAATTAATATTTTATCAGGTTGTAATTGTTTTAATATACCAAATCTCATTTGATTTGAAACTGTGCCATTATACGTATTCAATATGTTGTTTCTTTCTGAATAAGGAAAGCCAGCATATAGTCCCCATTCACCTATCATATATCCCCCTATAATGTAACCGTCTTGTGATTTATTTGTACCGAATATTAGTACTTCTTGTGATTTCGATTTGTCAAAAAACTTTTTTGTTTCTTGAGCAACTGCTGTTGTTTTCACTCCCAAAAACATAACAGCTAAAAAAAATATTTTTTTCATTTTAATAGACGTCGTAACCCATCTATATATAAATATACAAAGTACTCGGTACGGGATTCGAACCCGTGCTACGTCCGTGAAAGGGACGCGACCTGACCACTAGTCGAACCGAGCAAAGAGCGGAGGCTCAGGGATTCGAACCCCAGATACCGTTTCCAGTATGACGGTTTTCAAGACCGTTCCATTCAACCACTCTGGCAAGCCTCCATTTCCCCACTTATGAGATTATAAGTGAGTGGATATTATAAGTTTTACTTTCAAAACCCTCTGGGTCTTACCCCTTAAAAGTCATAATCATTTTTAAGTCTTGATTAGAAGACTATTGAGTATCTCTTACTCTTTGCGGTCCCACCGGGAATCGAACCCGGCACTTTGCCGTGACAGGGCAATATTATAGCCGATTAACTATGAGACCTTTTTTGATTCTAACTCATCTTAAATTGCACCTCCGAGTCATGCTCTGGTTGACAAAGTCCTCGAATGAGTTAGTCTCAATAATTTACAGGCTTTTTGTTCCCTTTCGAACATCATAACCATCATATTTCTATAATGGTGATCACATTTTCGTCATTGGGTAGCTACTCCCGACTTATAGTGACACTACCTTCACCGCTATGATACCGCGAATCAAGACGGGTGTTAGGATTTATATACCGTGGGGTTCCACCACAGTCCTCACCTGTATATCTTTACTTTTTCCTACGTTGCC
>Ga0255150_1000479_pt1 | contig 12161 bp, 10 predicted proteins | sample Atl_Yuk_RepA_8h_FD_183634 | JGI IMG/M metagenome (GOLD analysis project Ga0255150, IMG submission 183634) | Freshwater microbial communities from Altamaha River, Georgia, United States - Atl_Yuk_RepA_8h | ecosystem: Environmental > Aquatic > Freshwater > River | place: USA: Georgia | collected...
AGGCTGAACTCGATGGTTTGCAGATTGGACTGGAACTGACCGTTGTTCCTCAGTTGCAACAAGCGGCTGATGAACTGGTTACGCTCCAACAATACAACCAGCAATGGAAGCAAATCCTCGACAAGGCGAGTACCGAGGTTGAGCGCAGTGAAGCTGAAGCGGCCATCCGCCAGAATGCTGCTCTGATCGAGGAAAAGTCCAAGTTCATCCAATCGAACCGTCCGAAAGTTCAAGAGTTCTATGAGATTCGCAGCCAGTACGTCCAGCAACAACTGGAACAAGCTCGGCAGTCGTTTTCTGACAAAGAACTTGCGAACAAAGCCAACTTCACCGAGCTTCGGGAAAAGTTGGGCAAGGAATGGAAAGGCGCAGAAGGGTCATTTATCCCTGGTGTCAAGAACCTTGATCTTGTCTCCAGTGATGAGTACCTGTTGGGACTGATTCGGGACGGCATGAAGTTCCGGGAAGGCCCCAAAGTGCGTAATGCCGGTGGTTCAATCGCTGCTGCAAGCAAGATTGTCGCCAAGGCTAAAACCAGTCCTGAGGACAAGACCTCTGAACTTCAAAAGAAAGCACAGGCTGGCGATAAGAATGCAGCACGTGACCTTTTGGCAACCATGTTGGCGTCCAACAAACAACGACGCCGATAATCTTTTGGAGAATTTAAGATGGCAACCATCACCTCTGCAAACCTTGGTAACGGCAACGGCTCGTATACCACCGACATCGTCGTTAAAGACCTGGACATGACCGTGTCCAACTATGTTAAGGATCGCACCCCGATCACTAACATGGCTATGTCCAAAAAGCGCAAGATCAACTCGACCCTGCACATTTGGCCGAACGACTACTTCCGCACCCCCAGCCTGAACGCCAAGCTGGAAGGCGCTGCTGTGTCGGCTTCTGACGCCGCTTCCAACACCCGTTCCAACCTGGGCAACTACACCCAGATCTTCACGACTGTTATCGGTGCTACCGGTACTGCCCGTGCTGTGGAACAGGCTGGTGGCGATCCGCAAGCCTACCAAGAAGTCAAACAGCTGACCGAAATCATGTTCGACGTTGAACTGCAGATGGTTCGCGCTGACGGTGCTTCTATCAAGTACGCCGGTCAAGCCGCCACTCAAGGTTCGTCGCCCAACAACGGTCGTCGCTTTGGCTCTCTGTACGCCTTTGCCGGTACTCGTTCGGGTAACGACACCGATGGCGTGTCTGTGCTGAACCTGGCTGCCAGCGACAGCAACGACACCACCAGCGTGGTCAACACCAACACGCCCTTCAACGGCTCCCTGGCTAACGCCGGTCTGGGCTACTTCACCTTCGCTTCTGGCGCGACGCTGCAGCAATTCAGCCCGTTCCTGTACAAGCAGCTGGTGACTGTGGCTGAACAGCGCTTCAACGCCAAGATCACCAACATGGTGGTCCCGACCTCGATGCGTACTCATATCTCCGATATGATGCCCACCAGCCGTTCTATCAACCGTTTCAACCCGGCTGATAAGGGCGACACCATCAGCACCTACGAAGGTGACTTCAACTACACCTACCAGATCGACGATTCGTGGGTTATGGACCAGACCGGCGCTGACAACACCAGCGCTCTGTTCCTGAACCCCGACGTTATCCAGTGGGGTAGCCTGCGTGAACTGGGCCCGAACAACGAAGTGTTCAGCAACGCTGACGCCTCGCTGGACCAGTACATCATGGAAGGTACGCTGATTGTGCGTAACCCTGCCGGTGTGGCTGTTCTGGACGCTATCAGCCCCACGGGTGCTGCAGTGACCGGTCCTCGTCCGTCCGCTCAAGTCCAGCGTTACCTGGCTTGATAAAGGCCCTTCGGGGCTTTTCTGGAGGCTCCTGTGGGGCCTCTGGAAAGGTACGAAAGGTAATGTATGGGACTCAACGCCAACAATGAAGAAGCACTGATCAACGAAGATTATTTCACCAGTGGAATTCTTGCGCCCAGTGTGGAAGGCGCTCTTCGTAAGAATGACAAGCTGTACAAGGAAGTCAAATCTGGCACTTGGTCACAGACATTTGATACCGGCAACCTGAAATACACGATTGGCGCTCAAGACGGCACCCGTTACGTCCAATACGACCAGAAGAACGTAGAGCAAGTTCGGCAAGAATGCAAGAACCTGCGCGAGTTCTACAAAGAGCATGGCACGGACAACCCGTTCTTTGCTGGCACGGCTCACATGATGAACCTGCCCAAATGCTTTGCCCATGAGATCAGTTCTAAGTGGTTTAACAACCGTCCTTGGGAGTTGATCAAGCAAGACAAGGCAGAAAAAATCCGCTTCTATGCCATCGTGAATGAGTATTACAGCGATTTCGTCTGTCACCCTAGCGGAAAGATCCCCATTCCGTATAATCCACTTATTGCGACCAAATAAGGATAAAAAATGTCCCTATTCATTCAATCCGCTAACGCTCTTGTCAGTCGTGTAGCTCAATGGGTAGGGGTTATTCCCAAAAGTTCGGGTATCGTTGCCACTTCTTACGATGTTGGCACTGGTGTTCTGACAGTCTCTTCCAATCCGACTTCCACCATTTTGGTGGGTGACTTTATTGGTCCAGCTTTGAATTACCCGTTTGCGCTGGTTTTGGGCACAACCTCAACAACCATTACCGTAAACGATGTGGACGGCATTTTCACTGCTGCCACCTATCCTCTGACCATTCTCGCTCTGCCGACTGCCAACAGTCTGGAAATCCAGACCTGTATCCAGCAAGCAGAACTGAAGATGCGGACGATTGAGCTTCCTGCTCTGCGTACCAATCCCTACGGCACTGACGGCATTTTCTTGCTGACCGACGAAAACGGCATGGCTCCGATTCCTGCCGACATGAACAAGCCGATTCTGTTCTTCCAAGAAACAAATCCTGAGAATGCCCCTCCCGGCACTACTGGTCTTGGCCCTTGGATCATCTATGACCGAGTTGGTGACCGTGAAATCATTCGTCGCCGGATGATTGACCAGCTTTATGTCCGTCCGTTCGGTGTGCCTCGAGTCATCCGGGCATCTTTCTCTGAAGTTGGCCTGAACTATGTGTTCACCCCCAATCCTGGCAAGAACGTCAAGATCAAAGCTGCTTACTACAGGACTTTCCCGTTCTTGTTCAGCCCCACTGGTGACAATCTGGACCCGATTGTTCAGAGCAACGCTGCACTGGTTTCTTTCCCTGAAGGTTATCTGTACGGCACTCTGTGGGCGTTCTACGACAAGAACAAGAACACTGAAGAATCCCAAAAGTGGCTTACTCGATTCGATGATGCTTATGGCCTGATTGAAGATCAAAACTACCGTGGCAAGTGGACCGGAGGTGACAGGCACCTTACCTCCGAGTTCCAGCCAAGGGACTACAGATATTCGTTTAAGTGAGGTCGTAAATGGCAACAGGTGGTCTTTACGGCAACAGCAACGCCACAGTTGTTCAGCCTCAGGGCGGTGCTGAGAGCGGTGGACTTTACGGCCAAGCAGGATCTTTTGGTGGGACCTACTTTGAGTGGTTCATCTTCAAAGAATCTGCAACTGCTCCAGCTACTCCCACTGGTGGTAGCTGGAACTTCCAAACCAACGTAGGCGCTCCTCCCAGTGGCTGGGTGACCGTTGTTCCTGCTGCTCCAACTCAGCAAGTCTGGGTTTCTATTGCACTGGTCAACAGCAAGAACACTGCTTCTCTGGTTTGGTCAACTCCCGGCGTGTTTAACAACCTGATTGGCCCTACCGGCCCTACCGGTCCTGTGGGTCCTACTGGCCCTACTGGTCCACAAGGTGTCCAAGGCCCTACTGGCGCTATCGGTCCTACGGGGCCTACTGGTAGCACTGGTCTGACTGGAGCCACTGGCCCTACTGGCCCAACAGGCCCAACCGGAGCTACTGGAGCGATTGGTCCGACTGGTCCAACTGGTCCTCAGGGCATTCAGGGTGTAACTGGTCCTACCGGTCCTACAGGTGCAACTGGTTTGACAGGAGCTACTGGGCCTACTGGACCCACGGGTGCAACTGGCATTCAAGGCCCTACTGGTCCTACGGGGGCAATTGGTCCGACTGGACCTACAGGTGCTGCTTCTACCGTCCCTGGCCCTACGGGTCCGACAGGCCCTATCGGGTTGACTGGACCTACAGGCCCCACAGGACCGACAGGAGCTACTGGTGCTGGTGGAGCTTTGGGTTATTGGGGTTCTTTTTGGGACACCACTACTCAGACTGCTGCCAGTGCAAACACGCCTTACTCAATCACTTTGAACAGTGCTGATGCCGCAAATAACGGTGTCAGTGTTGTTTCTGGTAGCAAGGTTACGTTTGCCTATGCCGGTGTTTACAGCCTGACATATTCCATTCAGTTCACCAATGCTGACAACCAAATCCATGACGCAAACGTTTGGTTGAGGAAGAATGATTCTGGCAGCACGGGCGATCTTCCTGATACTGACAGCAAGTTCAGCATCATTGCAAGTCATGGCGGTGTTCATGGCAACGTGATTGGCACGGTCAACTTTGTTGTGCCATTAGCCGCTGGTGACTTTATTGAACTGGTTTGGGCAACCACCAGCACTCAGGTCACTTTGGAGACTATCCCTGCTGGAACCACTCCGGTAAGCCCTAGGGTTCCTTGTGTTGTCTTCACGGCAACTCAGGTCATGTACACCCAGCTTGGCCCTACTGGACCCACAGGGTCTCAGGGCATTCAAGGCCCCACAGGCCCCACTGGTGCTATTGGACCCACAGGCCCGACAGGACCTATTGGAGCAACAGGCCCTACAGGTCCGCAAGGCATTCAGGGCATTCAAGGGCCTACCGGTCCGACAGGCCCGATTGGAGCCACGGGACCCACTGGTCCTACTGGGGCAGCATCTACGGTTCCGGGACCCACTGGTCCTACTGGGCCTACCGGTCCTGCAGGTCCTGGCGTTCCTGTTGGTGGCACTGCAAACCAGATCCTTACCAAGATCAATTCCACTGATTACAACACTCAGTGGACCAGCACAATCTCGGGCGGTACGTTCTGATGAAGATCGCCGTATACGCCATATCTAAGAATGAGAGTCAGTTTGTTGAAAGGTTCTGTGAATCTGCCAAAGACGCTGACCTCATTCTGATTGCGGATACCGGTTCAACAGACAACACCAAAGCCCTTGCAGAACAGTGTGGTGCAAAGGTCTATGACATAGCCATCAAGCCTTGGAGGTTTGATAAAGCTCGAGATGCTGCTTTGTCGCTGATTCCTGCTGACTACGACATTTGCATCAGCTTGGATTTGGACGAGGTTCTCGAGCCAGGATGGCGTGAGGCTATTGAGTCTGTATGGACAGAAGAAACCACCAGACTGCGGTATTTGTTTGACTGGGGTTCTGGGATCAGGTTCTACAGCGAGAAGATTCATTCCCGCTACGGGTATTTTTGGAAACATCCGTGCCATGAGTACATCAATCCCAATCCCGGATTTGAAGAAAATTGGGCGCAGATTGATGATTTGTTGATCAGCCATCATCCGGATCAAAACAAGTCCAGAGGGCAATATCTTGATCTGTTGAGGGTTGCTATTGCCGAGGACAAAGAATGCCCCAGAAACGCTTTTTACTATGCCCGTGAGCTTGTTTTCTACAGGCATTGGGAAGATGGTATTGAGGCTCTTGAGCATTATCTGGATTTGCCAGATGCCAAATGGCCGCATGAGCGTTGTTATGCAATGAGATTAATGTCTCAGTGCTATGAGAATATGGGAATGTCTGACAAGGCATTTAAGTGGGCTAGATTGGCTGTGGCTGAATGTCCAGAAACCCGTGAGCCTTGGCTGAATTTGGGAATGCTGTGTTATCGGCAAAACCAATGGGTTGAATGTCTGTTTACTGCTGAAAAATGCTTGTCGATTACTGAAAAGCAGCTGGTTTATACAATGGACCCTGAATGCTGGACAGAACGTCCATATGACATTGCAAGTCTGGCTTGTTGGCATTTAGGGATGAAAGAAAAAGCTGTCGAGTTCTGTCGTAAAGCTCTAGAATTCAACGCTGAAGATTTTCGTCTTTTGACCAATTTGGCAAAGATGACTGAGGTAGAAACATGACAATGGGGCCGTATTACACTGGGAATGGCGACTCTTCAGGGTTGTATGGCACCCCTGTTTCTCCGTCTTCGACCACCTATTTCCAGTGGTTTGTTTTTCAAGAAGCAGCCAGTCAGCCTGCTACGCCTACTGGTGGCTCTTGGAACTTCACCACAAATACTGGAACAGCCCCTGCTGGGTGGCAATCAACTCCTCCAACAAACCCTCTGAACCAGGTTTGGGTTTCTATTGGGATTGTTAGCTCAAAGTCCACGGTAGCCATTTCTTGGGGTGTTCCGGGTCTTTTTGCTTATCCTGGTGCGGGATCTATTCTTTCTGGTAACGGCAGTCCAAGTGGTGCTGCTGGTTCAAATAACCAGATGTACATCCAGCTGGACGCAGTACCCCAAGGCATTTGGTTTAAAGAATCTGGCACTTGGATCAAATTGAACGGCCTGATGTCGGGCGGGACATTCTGAAGGAAAAAACATGGCAGCTTCCGGCTCTCAAACTATTCAACTGTATTACTCCACCACTTCTGGTGCTGCTCCTGTTGCTGGCAATTTGGCTAGTGGTGAAGTTGCTCTGAACATCACTGATGGCAAGCTGTACTACAAAGACAATGCTGGTGCTGTCCAAGTACTAGCCACCAAAGGCGCAGGAACAATTGGTGGAGCAAACACCCAGGTTCAGTACAACAACAATGGTGTGTTGGCTGGATCTGGAAACATGACCTTCAACGGCACCCGCCTGACGGTGGCCGACCTTGCCGATTCCTCCCTGACCTCTGGTCGCGTGACATACGCCACCACGGGCGGCAACCTGACGGACAGCGCGAACCTGACGTTTGATGGGACGAATCTGACTCTGGGCGGCGGAACCGCCAACGGCGTGGCCTACCTCAACGGCTCCAAAGTCCTGACCACTGGGTCTGCGCTGACGTTTGATGGGACGAATTTTAGTGTTGGCGGTACGGCTGACATTTTCGGGCGTTTCTACACACGCTCCATCGGATTCACCTCCAGTGGCTCAACCGTTCTTCAAATCAACGGAAGCTCGTATGGTGGAATTGACATTGGCGCGGCAGGGACTCGCACTTTTGGGCTTACGGCATCCGCAACGGATGTGAACTTCACCAGCATCACGAACATCCCGCTGCTGTTTGGTGTCAACGGCTCCGAACAAATGCGCCTGACCAGCACAGGGCTGGGGATTGGGACGAGTTCGCCGGGGTACAAGCTGGATGTTGTTGGATTTGGGCGTTTCAGCAGCGGGGTTCTTGGATCAGGCGGCCTGACCATGTACGGCGATGCCTCGTCTGCAAGTGGTTTATTGCTATCTACCGCAGGCAACCTCGGCTTGGGGGTTACGCCGAGTGCGTGGAGTGGGCTGAAAGCATTTGAGATTGCTGGAGTTGGATCGAGTATTGCCAGTGCTTCCAACAACAACCTGTTTATTTCTGCAAACGCTTGGTACAACGGGACAAACTGGCGTTACGGTATTTCTTCTGAAGCTACCCAATACCAGTCTTTTGCTGGCGCACACAGGTGGTACACCGCCCCCGCCGGAGTCGCAGGCAACGCCATCAGCTTCACTCAGGCGATGACGCTGACGACTGGTGGCAACCTGCTTGTCGGCACGACCACAGACGGTGGGCAAAGAGCGCGAATCGCCAGAAATGGGGCAGGCGTCATTCTCAACCTAGGTGACAACACGGCTCAAAACTTCGACATTTCATCGAACGCTGCTTCTGGTTCATCTGGCGTCATTACGCTTGATACATCCAACGGCGCTGCACAAGCTTTTTCTATTGGCGGCACCGAACGCGCCCGTATCGACTCCAGCGGTAACTTGCTGGTGGGGACGACAAACAGCGCTATTAATGCCGGGGAAGGGATAAAGCTGCTTGCGGATACGGCAAGGCGGATCGCATCGGTTTCATCAGTTAGCACAAACGCCGGGGGCGAAACATTCACAATGTATTCGACTGGCGCTGCAGCTTATCGTTTTTATGTTGGATGGGGCGGCACTGTCTTTGCCACCAGCACCAGCATCAGCGCTATCTCTGATCGCACTCTGAAAGAAAATATTCGTGATCTGGAAACGGGCCTGACTCAAGTGATGGCCCTCAAGCCGCGCCGTTTTGACTGGAAGAACGGTGATGCTCAGAACGTGGCTGGTTTTGTAGCGCAGGAAGTTGAGGAAGTGCTACCTGAGCTGGTGACTGACTACAAATACAGTGACACTGAAACCAAAAAGTCGCTGAAGATGGGTGACATCCTGCCCACGCTGGTCAAAGCCATCCAAGAACAGCAAGCCATCATCACCGCCCTGACCGCCCGTGTCGCGGCCTTGGAAAGCCAGCAATGATTACGCAGGAACAAGCAAACCATCTTTTTGAATACAGAGATGGAAAATTGTTTTGGAAAAATTCCAAGCGCCCATCTTTTAATGGCAAAGAAGTCGGATGCAATGACGGTCAAGGTTATATAAAAGTTACTGTGGATAAGAAGCAATATTCTGCTCACAGAATTATTTATCTTATGCACCACGGAGAACTTCCTGATGTTATTGACCATGCCGACAGGAATGTAAAAAACAATAGAATAGAAAATTTACGCCCTGCCAATGCCAGCCAAAATGGAATGAACTCCAGATCAAGACAAAAAAGCATTAGTGGATGTAGAAATGTGACTAAAAACAAAGGCAGGAATAAATTTTCTGTTTACATCAGAATAAAAGGCAAAAGTACATTCATTGGTAATTTTGATGACTTGGAATTGGCCGATCTGGTTGCTACAGAAGCCAGATCAAAATACCACGGTGAGTTTGCATTTAAATAATCCAACTGAAAGGAACAGCCATGACAACCACTTGGAAAATCACGCAGACAGACTATGAAACCGCAACTGGCTTCATCACTACAGCCCACTGGACTGCCACTGCTGTGGATGGTGACTACAGCGCCAGCATCTACTCGACCTGCTCTTGGACACCGGGAACCCCGACTGTTCCCTACAACCAAGTCACTGAGCAAGCTGTTTTGGAATGGTGTTGGGCTTCTGGCGTGGACAAAGACGCTACTGAAGCTGCTCTTGCCCAACAGATTGAACTGCAAAAGAACCCTGTAACCAGCACTGGTTTGCCCTGGGCAGCTTAATAAGGTATCCCCATGAGCGATTACCAAAGAATCCGCACACCATTTACGGCAATGAGCTTTACGCCAGATGTGCCGAGTAACGCTCTTGGGCCTTTGGAATACAACTCTGGTCTGAACGTCGAAGCAGATGTTCGTGGGATTAAAAAGATCTTTGGCGAACAGGAAATCCTGACTGCTGTTCCCAACTATTCCATCTTCATGGAAGGCGGTTTTCGCTCTCAGACCAGCTGGGTGTACATCGTCGCCACTAGGAATGCCTCTAATCAAGGCAAGTGGTACATGGTGACATCTTCTGGGGTAACAAATATCACGCCTGGTGTGGGGGGAAATCCTTCTGTTTTTCTTTCCGGCTATGTTGAAGGCCTGAACATCACCAGTGGCTGGGTTGGCAATGTGTTCTTTATCAACGACACTTTAAACAACCCCATGTATTTCTTGCCGACCAGCAATGAAATTACCATCACTTCTGACGCCTCTTGGAACTACGAAAGCACTCTGGGTGTTACCAAGACCACTGCTGGTTTCCTGCGTAATTTCTGCTCTCCCAATGTCGGCAACATTTTGATCGCTGGTAACTTGACCAAGACCTCTGGTGGCATTGAAACCAACTACCCAACCACCGTTCGCTGGTCACAGGCATTTGCCAGCCAAGGCTATCCAGCAACCTGGGAGCCTACCCTGACCAACGTAGCTAACGAGCAGGAAGTTCCTGTCCGTGGTCCTCTGATTGACGGCTTCTTCCTTGGCGCAAACTTCTACGTCTGCTCCTACTGGGATACGGTGGTTTTCACCCCCATTGCCTACCAAAACAGCACTGCCCCAATCTTTGGCGTCCGTTTGCTCAACCAAGGCCGTGGATTGCTGAACAACGACTGCTGGACCAATACGGACTCCAACGTCTATGGGCTGGATGCTAGGGACATTTGGGTGTTTGATGGCACCAACTTTACTTCGCTTGCCAACCAAAAGGTCAAAGACTATTTCTTTGGCAACCTAAACCCGACCTACTATGACCGTGTTTTCATGGTCAACAATACCCAGAAATACCAAATTGAAATCTACTATCCTGACCTGACATCCACCGGTTGGTGCAACAAGATGCTGTCTTACCGGTACGATTTGCAGGTCTGGAACGCTCCCAAGACTGTCCAGAACGCATGCATGGGCACAGAAGGCCCTAAATTCGTCTCAGGAGCGTTTAATTTGGCCTCCAGGACTGTTGTCTATGCTCGAGGTGATGTAACGTCTGCCAAGCTGATTCAGACCAATGTGGGCAACTCGTTCATCAACAATGCTCCTATCCCGGCTTTGTTTGAACGCACCAATATGACCCTGCAGACGGACCAAGGACCGGTTCCTTATTCTTCCAAGGTCTATGTCCACAGGGTATTGCCCGAGATCTCCGGATCTGGTGCCATCAATATCACCGTGGGTGCTGCCAACAGCACTGCTCAAGTTCCGACCTATGGTCAGACTGGGGTAACCAGCATTGACACCAGCACTCCCTGGATCACCACTCAACAGCAGTCTGGACGCACCATTGCTGTTAAAGTTGAGTCTAATGACGCCACAAATACGTGGAATTTGACCGCATTGAATTGGCAAACCACTATTGTTGAGGACGCTTTCTAATGCCTTTCGCACTAGACTCAAGGCCAGAGCTTTCCGAGATTTCGGAGGCTGTAAATTACCTGTTGAGCAACTTCTCAACGGGTGTTACGTCCGACCCCAATACTGGTCAGATCAGTGGTCCTACTGGTGAAGTCATTGGGTATTTGTACAAGTACATGGCTGTCAAATACGCTGATAGCTTTGATGGCTCTGTTAATTTCTCAAATAGCCCAACCAACCGACAGTATTACGGCATCAGAAATAGTGACGATGCTGCAGAATCGTCTAATCCAGCGGATTACATCTGGTTTAAGGTTTCTGGTGGCTTTGGCGTAACCAAATCCCTTTGGTATATATCCACTGGTGGCCGTCAAATCCAGTTTGCAGTTTCTGTATCTGCTCCTGATACTGGTTGGTTGGTTGATCCTGGCTCTTCAATTGACCTTGATATTGTCACTTCTGGCACTGTACCGGTTATTGCCGAGACATTTGTATCGTATTTCACTCCATCAATTCTTCAGGTTCCACGTACCGGCAACCCTCTTTCCCCGGTTTTGAGTGGTATTGCCCCCGTCATGTATGCCACAGACAAAGGGCAGGTCATTCCTTTTGTGGATGCTCAAACCGATACATCTGCTGGATTTGTCAACAACACATGGCGGATTGGCAATAGCTCCACCACAGGTTTTGCGGATATTTCTTACACCAATATTACGATTGGTAACCCAACGGATGCGGGTGACTATGCCCAGTGGCCCAATCCATCGGCCATGCCCAACAGTCCGGCATACATTACTGTGCCTGTTCGGTATAAAAACAGCTTGGGTGTTGTTTCTCAAGCTGGTGTTGCAACCCTTCAGTTGGTTTATGTAGATCCTGGTGCTGCTGGTCAGCAAGGTTCTACGCTGGACATCAGTGGGTATACGGCATTTGTCCAGAATGCTGGCGGTGCTTTTACACCCCCGTCTGCGACTCTGTCTGCAATCCTGCAGAACGTCACGTCCCCAACGTACAGCTGGACCATCAGTGGAGCAACCCCCACAAGTTCTACCGCATCTTCTGTTGTCATAACCCCCACCAGTTCGTCTACTGGTGTTTCGGTGTCATTGACCGTCAATGGGTCAAATCTGACAAGCCCGTTGACCAAGACCATGAATCTGCCGGTGGTCTATGACGGGGTTCCTGGTCAAGCTGGCGCTAATGGTGTGATGTCGGCATTCCCGACCATTTACATCTGGACAGGCTCGTCTACGCCCCCTACGAGGCCTTCTACGACCTCAACCTATACTTGGGCTACCGGAGCCTATACAGCGCCTTCTGGGTGGTCTACGCA
>Ga0255150_1000489_pt1 | contig 12028 bp, 12 predicted proteins | sample Atl_Yuk_RepA_8h_FD_183634 | JGI IMG/M metagenome (GOLD analysis project Ga0255150, IMG submission 183634) | Freshwater microbial communities from Altamaha River, Georgia, United States - Atl_Yuk_RepA_8h | ecosystem: Environmental > Aquatic > Freshwater > River | place: USA: Georgia | collected...
AACTTGCCTTTGCCGGTCTTGCGGATCGTCTTGGCGGTCACGGCGCACTCTACAAAACCCACCACCAGGGCAATCCAGTTCGTCATCTTGTCACCGTCCACGGTGCCGCTGTGCTGGCGGAACTCCACGGTGCCGTGGCGCAGCAGGCTCTGAAGGTTCAGCTTCACGTACCGGGTGCCCATGGTCATCGCGCTGATCAGCCCGTTGATCCCGGTGGCGGCGTCAATCGCGGCCCAGGCGGCGTCCAGGGTCGGGTATTGGCTCCGGTTGGACTTGCAGTAGGCATTGTTCCGGCGGCTCGCGGGCACAATGCTGTCAAAGCAGCTCTCGTACTTCATCCACATCTTGCACACACGGGCCAGGGCGTCACGGCCCAGGTCGCGGGCGTCAACATGCACATGCAGGCCGCAGCTCTTGTTGACCTTGGCGCCCAGCTCGGTGAGCACCTTGCACACGGTGGTCACTTGCATCAGGCCATCGGCGCCTTGCAGCACCGGGCTGACCAGCTCAAAGCACAGGTGGCCTGCCAGGCTGGCATCGCTCACCACTTTCCAGTGGCTGCGGGTCTGGTGGTTGTAGCCCTCAACGTAGGTGGGGATACCGGCCGCGTTCAGGGCACGGGCCACCTCGGTCATGCTCACGCCGGTTGCCTCAATCTCAACTCCAAATTTGCGGTTCATGGTGCTTGCCTTTCGTGTGGTTTGGTTGCTTTCCATGGGTTGTATTATGCACGGCTCACGACACAGTGCAACCCTTTTGGTAGTTTTTTTCCATTGTATTTTTTAATGATGGGTGCTTAAAAAAACAGCACTCACGTATAGAGCGCACGATCGGCAATAGGTCAGAACTATGATGCGGTAAAATACCAGTTCGGTAGCATGTTGGGCTATCCGAAAAGTAGTGCTACCATCCGGCCATCAGCAACCCCAAAGCAAGCCCATGAAAGCAGACTTGAAACTGGAGATGCGCAAGGTGGACGCCCTGGTGCCCTACGCGCGCAACAGCCGGACTCACAGCGATGAGCAGGTGGCGCAGATCGCCGCGAGCATCAAGGAGTTTGGCTGGACGAACCCGATCCTCATTGACGGCGACAACGGCATCGTGGCCGGGCACGGACGGCTCATGGCGGCGCGCAAGCTCGGCATGCTGGAGGTGCCGGTCATTGAGCTGGCGGGCATGTCGGAGGTGCAGCGCCGGGCCTACATCATTGCGGACAACAAGCTGGCGCTGAATGCGGGCTGGGACGACGAGCTGCTCAAACTGGAGTTGCACGCCCTGGCGGAGCAGGAGTACGACCTGTCCATGACGGGCTTTGACGGCGAGGAATTGAGCGCCATCATGTTCAAAGACCCGGAGGATGAGTCCACGAAGGACGACGGCCCGGTCAACTTCACGGTGCAGTTCAACATCGTGTTTGACGACGAGCCTCAACAGGAGCGCTGGTTCCAGTTCGTGCGCTACCTCAAAGAGAGCTATCCCGACAGCGAGACGCTCGGCAAGCGCCTGGCCACGTTCATTGAGGACAACTCCCTTGGCACGAGTTAAGCAGTACATCGACACGGATGTGCTGACGGAGGCCAAGAAGCGCCTGCACCACATCTACGACATCTTTGACTCCGTGGTCGTGATGTTTTCCGGCGGCAAGGACAGCTTGGCCGTGCTGCACCTGTGCCATGAGGTCATGCAGGAGCGCGGCATCACCAAGCCCCTGGACGTGGTGTTCCGTGACGAGGAGTTGATCCCGGACGAGGTCATCAATTTCGTGGACAAGTACCGGCAGCAAGACTGGATTCGCATGATCTGGTTCACCGTGCCGTTGAAGTCCAGCAAGTACATTCTTGGAGTTGTCCACAGCTACATCCAGTGGGACAACGGCCGCCCCTGGGTGCGCGAAAAGCCCGCCTGGGCCTACTCCCTGCCAAAGGTCGATGACCGGGTGTTTGACCAGTACACCATGGACGGCTTCACGGCGCAGTTCTACAAGGGCAAGACGGCCTTCCTGACCGGCATCCGCAGCAGCGAGTCCATCATGCGATTCCGCGCCTGCGTGAACAAGCTCAACGAGAACTACATCAACGCGGTCAGCGACACCAGCATCCGGAACGTCATGCTGTGCAAGCCCATCTTTGACTGGGAAGAAAACGACGTGTTCCGGTACTTTTATGACCGGGACATCAACTACTGCAAGCTCTACGACATGCAGATGTGGGCCGGGAACAGCCTGCGCGTGTCCACCCCGCTGCACGCTGAGTCCGCCAAGCGCTTTGACCTGATCCGCCAGACCACCCCGGACTTTTACTCGCGCATCATTAGGGTTTTCCCGGAGATGCTGGCGCATGAGCGCTACTGGCATGAGCTTGACCGGGACGGCATCAAGCTCAGGTACGGGCAATCCTACGAGGGCGTGCGCGCCTGGATTGACGAGAACATTGAGGACGAGAAGCAGTACGAGCTGGCCATCAAGCGCTACGAGTCCGTCATGGGCCGCGCCCGCAAGACCCCGGACAGCTACCCGCCCCAGCACCTGCTCAACAGCTTCATGTCTGGCGCATTTAAGCGCGAGATCCTCCCCCAAACCAAGGCCCGATGATGGACACCTCCAAAGAACCAATCATGAACGTGGAGTGGCGCGACGCCGCCGCCCTGCAAGCCAACTCATGGAACCCCAACGTGGTGTTCACCCCGGAGCTTCGGCTGCTGGAGCGCAGCATCCTCAAGTGCGGCTGGATTCAGCCCATCATCGTCAACCCGGACGGCCTGGTCATTGACGGCTTCCACCGCTGGCGGCTGTCCCAGGACAGCGCCCCGATCAAGGAGCGCTACCACGGCAAGGTGCCGTGCGTGGTCATGAACCTGTCCAAGCCGGAGGCCATGCTGTTGACCATCCGGATCAACCGGGCCAAGGGCAGTCATGTGGCCGTGCAAATGTCAGAGATCGTCCGTGAGTTGGTGGACGCTCACAATTACGACCCCAAGCAGATCGCGGACAACATCGGCGCCACCATGGACGAGATTGACCTGCTCTACCAGGACGGCGTGTTCAAGATGAAGAACATCAAGGACTACAAGTACAGCAAGGCTTGGTATCCCAAGGACACGAAAGGGTCAAAAGTTGCGGTTTGATGCCCATGAGTACGTGGACACCTGGAAGGCCACCGGCCGCTACCCGGCCATCCACGACGACATTTTCCACGCCATCCAGTCCTTCATGTGCGGCAAGTCCGCGCTGGACTTGTGCTGCTCCACCGGGTTGCTGGGCACGCGCGTGCTCAAGAAGCTCGGCGTGAACGTGATCGGCCTGGACGCTGATACCAAGGCGGTGGACTACGCCAAGCAGGCAGGCATCCCAATTGAAATCATCAACGCCACGCTTGCACGAAAGAACATGAAAGACCTTGCGCAACTATGTCAGACAAATAAAATAGACACACTGCTGGCGCGCAGGTGCATGCCTGAACTGTTCGGCGATGACCTGGAAGCCGGTCGCAAGTTCTCCGATCTGTTGAGCCTGGCCGGGATCAAGGAAATCTTCATTGAGGGGCGCATATCCTCCTCACGATCGGTCAACAACCTGTCCGGCATCAAGCAAGAGGTTGAACTGTTCACAAACAATTACAAGGTGGCCCGCGTCTACAAGAACGTGGCCTACCTGCGGAGCGAGAATTGAAGTCTTACAACGGTTTCACCCCAGATCAACGCAACAAGGCCCAAGCCTGGTTGAACGCGCAGTGGAAGGCGGGCACACTCGCCAGGCCGTCCACCTGCCACGCCTGCGGCCAAGATCAGGGCATCATTGACGCCCACGCTGAGGACTATTCCCTGCCCTTCGCGGCGGGCAAGACCGACCAGTATCACCTGTGCTTCCGCTGCCACATGATGGTTCACTGCCGCCACCGCAACCTCAACCGCTGGCGATGGTACAAAGAGGCCGTGGCCAACGGCATGCGGTTCACGCCGTTCCACTCGCGCAACTTTGACCTGTTTGCCATCCAGACCCTCAACGGCCTGCCGCCCCTGGAGGTGCAAACAGACCCGCGCGAAGATGTCCTGGGAAAGATCGGGTAATGGCAGCAGATTGGGTCGCTCTTAAACTCGCCTACGTCAACGGCTCCATGTCGATGCGGGAGCTGGCGGACGGCCACGGGGTCAACGCCGCCGGGGTCATGAAGCGCGCGGCCAAGGAAGGCTGGGAAGCAGAACGTCAGCGGCGATCAGCAGAAGTCAGCATGGCCGCTCAAACCAAAATCAATGAAACACGACCAAATGAGCTAATCAAGTTCAATGAGGCGGACTTGCAGATGGCTCGGGCGCTTCGCGGCATGGTCGCCAAGCGCTTGAATGATGCTCAAACGTCAGCACAGTCAGCACCGCTGACGCCGGGCGAGATTGCCCAGCTTGCCTCCGCCGCTGAGCGGGCGCAGAAGATCGGCCGCCTGGCCCTGGGCGCCAACACCGAAGGTCATGAACACACTGGGGCCGGTGGCGGCCCGATCGGCGTGGCAGCCGTGCCAGTAGACGCATACCTGGCAGCGCGCCAGAAAGTGCTGGATGAATTCTGATGAGGTTGCAACCCAACTCGCTGCGCAGATTGAGGCCCGCGAGGACTTGTACTTCTTTGCGCGGTACATGTTCCGCCACCGCAAGGGCTACAAGTGGAAGCACAACTGGCACCACCGCGCGATCTGCGACGCGCTCATGCGGGTGTTCCGTGGCCAGACCAAGCGCCTGATCATCAACATCCCGCCCCGCTACTCCAAGACGGAGCTGGCGGTGGTCAACTTCATTGCCTGGTCGCTGGGCCACTTCCCTGACGCGGAGTTCATTCACACCAGCTACTCCGGCACCCTGGCGGTCAACAACAGCTTCCTGGCCAAGCTGATCGTGCAGGACGAACACTACGGGCAGGTGTTCCCGGCCGTCCAGATCAGGGCTGACAGCAAGGGCAAGAACGACTGGCGCACCACCGCCGGGGGCGTGGTCTACGCCACGGGCGCGGGCGGCACGATCACCGGTTTTGGCGCCGGCAAGATGCGGCCAGGCTTTGGCGGCGCGATCATCATTGACGACCCGCACAAAGCCGACGAAGCACACTCAGACACCGTCCGGGGCAACGTGCTGGACTGGTTTGGCAACACCCTGGAGTCGCGCACCAACAGCCCCGAAACCCCGATCATCCTCATCATGCAGCGGCTGCATGAGGAAGACCTGTCCGGCTTCCTGCGCGCGGGCGGAAACGGTGAGGACTGGGAGGTGCTGTGCATTCCCGCGGTCAACGAGCAGGACGAGGCGCTCTGGCCATTCAAGCACGACCGGGACACCCTGCGCCGCATGGAGCAGAGCAACCCCTACGTCTTTGCCGGGCAGTACATGCAGCGCCCGGCCCCGCTGGGTGGCGGCATTTTCAAGAATGACTGGTGGAAGTACTTCAGCTTGCGCCCGCAGTTCCGCCGCATCATCCAAAGCTGGGACACCGCGTTCAAGACCGGCAGCACGGACGACTACAGCGTCTGCACCACCTGGGGCGAGGCGGAGCTGGGCTACTACCTAATAGATCGCTTCAAGGAAAAAGTGGAGTTCCCTGACCTCAAGCGCATGGCAACAAGCCTCTATGAGCAGTACAAGCCCAACGCGGTTTTGGTCGAGGACAAGGCCAGCGGCCAGTCATTGATCCAGGAGCTGAAACGTCAAACGCGCATCCCGGTTGTCGCAATTAAGGTTGACAGCGACAAAGTTTCCCGTGCTTACGCGGTGACCCCGTTGGTAGAATCCGGCCGAGTGTTCCTGCCGGAGAGTGCGCCATGGTTGCCCGATTTCTTGGCCAACTTGGGCACATTCCCCAACGCGGCCCACGATGACGACGTGGACAGCGTGACCCAGGCGCTCAATTATCTCGCCCGAGGCGGTGGATCAACTGGCTTGCTCGATTACTATGCCGAGGAAGTCCGCAAGATGAGGGAACAGCAGAATGAGCGAACCAGTTAAAACTCCCATCTCGCCCGGCGTCATTGATCGTGTGGTGCGCGGCGTCAAGTTCATGGTTTCGGGCGTGGACACCAACGGCTGGTTCAGCCCGCAGCAGCCCCTGCCGCCCTTCGCGCAAGACCAAGCCAAGGGTCGCCAGTGGGACTACCCGGTCGGCTACAACGTCAACATCACCCCGCGCGCCTTTGAGGCGGTTTCGTTCTCGCAACTGCGCGCGCTGGCTGACAACCTTGACCTGCTGCGCCTGGTGATTGAGACGCGCAAGGATTTGATGTGCAAGCTCCAGTTTGAGATCAAGCCCATTGACCCCAAGGCGGAAAGCGACGACCGCTGTAAGCAGATCAATGAGTTTTTCCGTTTCCCCGACCAGGAGCATACCTGGGAGGAATGGCTGCGCATGCTGCTGGAGGACTTGTTCGTCATTGACGCGCCCACCGTCTACCCGCGCATGAACCTGGGCGGCGGCCTGTACGGGCTGGAACCCATTGACGGCTCAACCATCAAGCGCGTGATTGACATCACCGGTCGCACGCCTGAACCGCCCAGCCCGGCCTATCAGCAGATCATCAAGGGCGTGCCTGCGGTGGACTACTCGCGCGACGAGCTGATCTACAAGCCCCGCAACCTGCGCACGAACAAGGTCTATGGCTACTCCCCCGTGGAGCAGATCATCATGACCGTGAACATCGCGCTGCGCCGCCAGGTGTCCCAGCTCCAGTACTACACTGATGGCAGCGCGCCTGACCTCATCATGACGGTGCCGGAGGTGTGGAACCCTGACCAGGTGCGCCAGTTCAAGGACTGGTGGGACTCCATGCTGTCGGGCAACACTGCCGCCCGGCGCGGCACGATGTTTGTGCCCAACGGCGTGAACAGCGTCAACACCAAGGAGGGCATGCTCAAGGACGAGTATGACGAATGGCTGGCCCGGATCATCTGCTACGCCTTCTCCATTGCCCCGCAGAACCTCATCAAGCAGATGAATCGCGCCACCGCTGAAACGGCGAATGACACCGCGCACGCTGAGGGCTTGCAGCCGATCATGCAGTGGGTCAAGAACCTGGTGGACTACATCATCTGGAAGTATTTCGGCGCCAAAGACCTGCACATGACCTGGGTGGACACCAAAGACCCGGACCCGTTGCAACAGGCGCAGATCAACCAGATCTACGTCAACACGGGCGTGAAGCTGGTCAACGAGGTGCGCGAGGAGCTGGGCATGGAGGCCCTCACGCCCGAGCAGGAGGCAGAGATTGCCGCCAAGAAGGCCAGTGCCATGCAGCAGGCCATGGGAGGCGCTGAGGGCGACAAGAAGGGCGCTGAGGATGATGATGAGGCGCCGCCAGGCAAAAAGGATGACGCTTCCAAACTGGAGAAGCGATCAAAAAAAGCTCAGCGGGTGCTGGCCCCGCTAAATCGCCAGCGTCGGTTCGCCAAGAAAACTCGCGGCGAGCTGGCTACCCGTATTAAGGAATTCCTCGCCAAGCTGGGCAAGCAAGCGGCCAAGCAGATCGTGGCGGAGTACGACAAGCTGGGCAAGGTGAGCAGCGAAGATCGGCGCACCGCCCAGGACATCCTGCTGCGCATGGAGCTGGATTGGCCCGACCTCATTGAGGAAGTGGAACCGCTGCTCAACGGCATGGCGCTCAACGGCGTTGAAGCGGCCGCAGCGCAGATTGAGTTGGTCAACACCACCGCCCTTGACCTGGCCAACGAGCGCGCCGAACGCTACGCCCACAACCGCGCCGCCGAGATGGTCGGCATGAAGTGGGAAGGCGACGTGCTGGTGGAGAACCCCAACCCTCACTGGGCCATTGACGAGTCCACGCGCTCCATGCTCAACACCACCGTGGCCACGGCCATTGAGGAAGGCTGGAGCAACGACAAGCTGGCCGATGCCATTGAGGAGAACGCGGCGTTCAGCTACGACCGAGCCAAGATGATCGCGCGCACGGAAACTGCAATGGCCGATGTCCAGGGAAACCTGGAGGCCTACAAAGCGGCCACCGCCGCCGGCGTGACGGTCTACAAGCAGTGGATCACGGCCAACGACGACTTGGTGAGTGAGGACTGCCGCATCAACGGGGAGTCAGAGGCGCTGCCCCTGGACGGCATTTTCCCGTCCGGCGTGGGCGAGCCGCCTGACCATCCCAACTGCCGCTGCGACATCATGCCCGTACTGTTCACCGACTTGGTGGAGCAAGAGGAATGACGCCCGCCGAGCGCCGCGCTCGCTTTGACGGCCTGGCCGATCTGGGCTGCTGCGTCTGCGTGCGTGAGGGACTGGGCCGCACGCCGCCGGAAATCCACCACCTGCTCACCGGCCGGGCGGGTTTCAGGCGCGCTGACGACAGCCAAACGATCGGTTTGTGTCCTTACCACCACAGACACGGCCCCAACGGTGAGGCAGTCCACGCCGGGAAACGCTCCTTTGAGGCGGCGCATGGAACCGAAATGGAGCTATTTGCGTGGACAAATCAACGACTTGGCACGCCTGTAGATGCTACCATTGAGGGCGAAATACTACCCTGGGGGGCTGCTGCATGAGCGCTGGAATCTACAAAATGTGGTGCGATCAGGGCGCGACCTTCCTGTTGGTGTTGACCTGGCGCAACCCGGACGGCACGCCCATCAACCTGACCGGCTACACGGCGGAGATGCGCGTGGCCCCGACCAAAGGCGCCACACTGGTGCTGCATCCCACTACGGCCAACGGCCAGATCGCGCTCGGCGGCGCCCTGGGCACCGTCACCATCACCGTACCTGCCAGCATCACTGAGTCGTTGAACCCCGGCCAGTATGCCTACGAGCTTGATTTGACCAGCGGCGGCGGCATCGTCACGCGCCTGGTGGAAGGCCCCTTCATCGTTGACGGGCAGGTGTGAACATGAGCGTCGTTGTCCAGCCCATCAAGAACACCGTGGAGATTGCCGAAGTCGGCGAAGCTCCGGTGGAAGTGCGGCAGGTCAAGAATGTAGTGGACATTTCCGCCCCTGGGCCGCAAGGCGCTCCCGGCCCGGCAGGGCCGCCAGGCCCGCCAAATACGACAATTGGCGGATATGCTGTGGACATGTCCGGTGTCGCGCCGGGTGACACAATCCTTTTCGGCAACCAAAACGCTTGGATCAACGCGCCCGAGCAAGACTTAACTGACGGAGGTAACTTCTAATGGCCAACACTCTACGAATCAAACGCCGCTCCAGCGGTTCTCCTGGTGCTCCGTCATCCCTGCAAAACGCTGAGCTGGCGTTCAACGAGGTTGACAGTACGCTTTACATCGGCGTCGGCACCGGCGGCGCGGGCGGTTCAGCGACAACCATCATCGCCATCGGCGGCCCTGGTGCGTTCGTTGACCTGACCAGCAGCCAAACCATCGCTGGCACCAAGACGTTCTCCAGCACCATCCAAGGCTCCATCAGCGGCAACGCTGGCACGGTGACCAACGGCGTCTACACCACTGACACCGGCACCGTGACCAACGCGATGCTGGCTGGCTCCATTGCCAACTCCAAGCTGCTCAACAGCAGCGTCACGATTGGCAGCACGTCAATTGCGTTGGGCGCCACCGCGACCACGCTGGCCGGGTTGACTTCCGTCACGTCCACCAGCTTCGTGGGCGCATTGACCGGCAACGCCAGCACCGCAACGGCTCTGGCCACGGCGCGAACCATTGAATTCACTGGTGACGCCACTGCTTCTGGCAGCTTTGACGGCTCCGCCAATTACAGCCAGGCATTGACCCTGGCCACGGTGAACAGCAACGTCGGCATGTTCACCAAGTTGACCGTCAACGCCAAAGGTTTGGTGACTGCGGCGACCACGGCAACTTTCAATGATCTTGCCGCGCCCACGCTTGACGTTTCTTGGGGCGGTTACAAGATCACCAACCTGGCCGACCCGGTCAGCTTGCAGGACGCCGCCACCAAGAACTATGTTGACTCGGTGGCCCAGGGCCTGGATGTCAAAGCATCGGTGAAGGTGGCCACCACGGCCAACATCACCCTGTCCGGCACGCAGACCATTGATGGCATCACCGTGTCTGCTGGAGATCGCGTGCTGGTCAAGAACCAGAGCACGGCGTCGCAGAACGGCATTTACGTCGCATCTGCCTCTGCCTGGTCGCGCTCCAGTGACATGGATGTTTGGGCCGAGCTGGTCAGCGCCTTCACGTTTGTGGAGCAAGGCACCACGCAAGCGGATACTGGCTGGGTGTGTACCGTGGACGCTGGCGGCACGCTGGGCACCACCGCAATCGCGTTCTCGCAATTCAGCGGAGCAGGCGCCTACTCGGCAGGCAATGGCCTGTCATTGACTGGCAACACCTTCTCGGTGCAAGCCAACGGCACTTCGCTTGATGTGTCGGCCAGCGGCGTGCGCATCAACCCGAGCTACGTTGGTCAGACCAGCATCACCACGTTGGGCACTGTCACCGTCGGCACTTGGAACGGTGGAGTCATTGGCGGGACTTACGGCGGCACCGGAGTCAACAACGGTTCCTACACTATCACGCTGGGCGGCAACATTTCCACCGCAGGCACGTTCAGCACCTCCGGAGCATTCGGGGTCACGCTAACGGCCACGGGCTTGACCAACGTGACGCTGCCGACTTCCGGCACCCTGGTCAACACTGCCGTCACTGCGCTGACCAGCCTGGCCTCGGTCGGCACGCTTACTTCGGGCACCTGGAATGCCACGACCATCGGCGTTCCCTACGGCGGCACGGGCGTGACAACGCTCACCGGCCTGGTCAAAGGCAACGGCACCAGCGCGTTCTCAGCAGCGATTGCAGGCACCGATTACCTTGACCCGAACAGCACGCTGGACTGCGGCACGTTCTAATCATCATTGCCCGGCCTATATAGGCCAGAAAGGGAGGCCATATGGCCAACGTCCTTAAGCCGAAGCGGTCAAACACGGCCGCAAAAGTGCCTACGACCACCGATCTCAGTTCCGGCGAGATCGGGGTCAACATGGCCGACCAGAAAATCTACATCAACAACGGCACGTCCGTGGTGCAGATTGGTGCGGGCAAATTGTCCGGTCACGCTGATGTGGTGCTCACTTCTCTGGCTAACGGCCAAACCCTTCAATGGAACGGCACCAACTGGGTGAACGTCACCGGCTCCGGCTCAGGCACCGTCACGTCAGTGGCCCTTTCCTTGCCGAGCCTTTTTACGGTCAGCGGCTCGCCGGTCACGACCACCGGCACATTGTCTGCCACCTTGGCGACGCAAAACGCCAACATCGTGTTCGCAGGCCCGACCACGGGCGTGGCAGCCGCGCCGACGTTTCGTTCTTTGGTGTCGGCTGATTTGCCCACGTACACGGGCACCTTGACCAGCACGCAGATCACGACCGGCCTGGGTTACACGCCGTTCAACCCGACCACCAACCAGTCAGCCAACTTCGTTTACGCCGCGCCCAACGGCAGCGTAGGGGCGCCCACCTTTCGCGCCCTGGTGGCTGCGGATGTGCCCACGCTTAACCAGAACACCACTGGCAGCGCGGGATCAATCAGCGGCATCACTGACGACAACACCACCAACACGACTTTCTACATCCCGATTGTGGGTGGCGCGGGCACGCAGTCGGTCAAGATCAGCAGCAGCAAGCTCTACTACAACCCCAGCACGGGCCAGCTTTCCGCGACTTCGTTCTCAGGCACTCAAACTGGCAACGGCTCAGCGCTGACAAACTTGAACGCGAGCAACCTCAGCAGCGGCACGATTTCCTCAACCATCCTGGGCAACAGCACGCTTTATGTCGGCACCACGGCCATCGCGCTGAACCGTGGCTCTGCTTCGCAGACCTTGACCGGCGTGAGCATTGACGGCTCATCGGCATCGTGTACTGGCAACTCAGCAACGGCAACCAGCGCGACCACGGCGGGCACCGCAACCAACATCACGGTCACGGATGACAACGCCACCAACACCGGATATTTTGTGGTGCTTGTCGGCGGCGCGGGCACGCAGGGCGCCAAGATCACGAGCACCAAGTTCACGTTCAACCCGAGTACGGGCGTGCTGGGCGCAACGTCATTCTC
>Ga0255150_1000490_pt1 | contig 12010 bp, 15 predicted proteins | sample Atl_Yuk_RepA_8h_FD_183634 | JGI IMG/M metagenome (GOLD analysis project Ga0255150, IMG submission 183634) | Freshwater microbial communities from Altamaha River, Georgia, United States - Atl_Yuk_RepA_8h | ecosystem: Environmental > Aquatic > Freshwater > River | place: USA: Georgia | collected...
GTCTGGCCTGAGTACGATGATTCGACCATGTCCGGCGAGACCGATCTGTCGATGGACGCGCCGATTCAGGTCGGCCTTGACTTCGGTCTGACACCTGCTGCCACCATCGGCCAGCGCCTACCTAACGGTCGCTGGGTCATCCACCATGAGATCGTCACCTTCGACATGGGTCTCGAGCGTTTTGGTATGCAGCTGCTGGCTGAGCTCAATACCCGCTACCCGCAGCACCAGGTGATGATCTGGGGCGATCCTGCTGGTATGGCACGCGATGCCATCTATGAGGTGACCGCGTTCGACTTCCTGCGCACGCTGGGCTTAAAGGCGCAGCCGACCGCGTCTAACGACTTCAAGGTACGTCGAGAGTCAGCTGCAGCGCCCATGCAGCGCTTGATCGATGGCAAGCCTGGGCTGATCGTCAATCGCTCCTGCAAGCTGCTACGCAAGGCTCTGGCAGGCGGCTATCACTTCAAGCGGGTGGCAGTCGGTGCCGGCCAGGAGCGCTTCCGAGATGCACCCAACAAGAACGAGCACTCGCACATCGGCGATTCATTCGGCTACCTGATGCTGGGCGGCGGCGAATACAACCGCATGACCAGGTCGCACAACCTGGGCGGCAAAGCGCCCGGCATGACGGTGGCCAAGATGGACTTCGATATTTTTGCATGACATATATCGGGCATATAGCTTTTGTCTTGCAACCCGTGCAAAATCCAATAGAATCTTTTGCATATGAGCGTCGACATTGATTTGGGCATCTCGCATCACTTCTCTGATGGTGTGTACGCCAGACAGATGATGCTGCCGAAGGATCACTTTGCTGTGACCCATGCGCACGAATATAACCATCTAAGCATCCTTGCCAGTGGTCGGGTGACGGTGGAGATCGATGGCAATGCCGAGGAGTTTGCTGCGCCGGCCTGCATCAATATTGCTGCCGGCAAGCACCACCGGATTGTCGCGCTCGAGGATTCGGTCTGGTTCTGCATCCATGCCACGGATGAAACAGACCCAGACAAGCTGGATGAAGTTTTGATCGGAGGTTGATATGCCATTTTGGATTGCAGCGGCGATTGTTGCGGGCTCCGCTTACACCGCCAACGAAGCGCGTAAATCGCGTGTTCAAGCAGAGCAACAGCAGAAACAAGCGCTGGCGCAACAGCAAGCAGATGCTGAAGCGATGCGAGCGCGGTTCGCAGAGCAGTCGTCGATCTTCAGCCGCCAGGCTGGGTCGCTTGAAGAGCAATCGAGAATCGCCAAGGATCAGCTCGCTACTGCTCAAGCGGCGCTCTCGCAAAACGTCAAGTCATACGAGACCGGCCTGTCGCAGTACCAGCAGGCCAGACTTGAGATGGAGCAGAAGGCAAAGGAAACGCAAGCCGCTATCGATGAGCAACGACGCAAAGCTGCAGAGACCGAAGCCACGCAACTACGCGCACGCACTCGAGGTGGTCGCCGCATGTTGCTGTCTCAAGAGCGCTTGAACCCTGAACTCGGGGTCACAAGCGAATCACTTGGCACCGGATTGATGATCCAGTAATGGCTACCGCACCAACCATTTACCAGAAGCGGCAGGCAACGCGCCGCTCTACCGCTGACATTGAGCGGCTAGGCAAGCAATTTCAAACTGGATTGCTTGATGTCACACAACAGCAGCAGGATGCATTCTCGCAATGGCAAAAGAATGCTTCTGCGACGATGGCTCCATACGAGGCAGCTGTCCAGCAATACACCAATGTTTCATTCCCTGCTTATCAGCAGCAGCTGGCTCAGTACAACCAGGCAATATCTACCTATGAGCAACAAGCCGCTGCATACCGCGAGCGGCTCAATGCTTTTCAAACGTCACTGAGAGATTTTGAAGCAAGCCTGCAGCCAGAGCCGGTTGTACAACCCCAAACTGGCGGCGGGTTAATCGCTCAAGTTCGCGCAGCCGTAGCGCAAAGCGAGCGTGCTAGTCAAGCGAGTCAACGCGCTATTCCGACGTTTACCGAACAGGCACCAACAGCACCAGCAATCTCGATGCCAACGCCACCAGCACCACCTGGTGCGCCACCGCCAATCGCAAGCCTTGATGTCGCGCCGTTTGCTGCCAAGCGTGGTGAGCTTGAGACCACGTTCAAACGCGAGCTCGGCGAGCGTAAAGCAGCCAAGCAGAACGTCGTGATGCGCAGGATCGGCAGACCAATGTTGCAGGAGGCGTGATCATGGAACAGAAAGACAAGATGAAGCAGAAGGTCTCTAAGGTGATGCGCGAGTACAAGGCCGGCACGCTGAAGTCGAGCTCTGGCGACAAGGTCAAGTCGCGTGACCAGGCAGTGGCGATCGCTATGTCAGAGGCCGGCATGGCCAAGAAAGGTAAGCAATGAAAGAGGTGTGGGATAAGCCAAGGCCGAAGGATCTCGGCAAGCCGAAAGAACTGTCTGAGGTACAGAAGCGCAATGCCATGCGGCGTGCGCAGAAGGCAGGCAGACCCTACCCCAACTTGATAGACAACATGGCCGCAGCGCGAGGTAAGCAATGAAGATCGAGATCTGTATCGAAGACGAACAAGAAGAAGGCATGGTCGAGCTGTCCAAGCTCCCGCCTGCACTGCGTAAGAAGGTCGAGAAATACATGGCAGCCAAGAAGTCAGAGAAGCCAATGCGCGGCCTGAAGGAAATGATGCAAGAGGCCGAGCTCGAGGATGAGGAAGAAGACTGATGTTGCGTGATCCAGAAGGTGGGCTGACCGAAGCCGGTCGCCGTCACTTTGAGCGCTCGGGCGAAAGCAAGAATTTGCAGCCTGGCGTCAAGGAGTCGAGCCCATCTGGTGAGCGTGCGCGTCGCAAAGGATCTTTCTTAACTCGGTTCTATGCGAATCCGAGCGGCCCGCTGGTTGATGAGGATGGTGATCCGACCAGGCTGGCGAAGGCTGCAAACGCATGGGGTGAGCCCGTGCCGCGTACCCGAGGCGCTGCTGCCAGATTAGCCGCCAAGGGGCGCAACCTGCTGGAAAAGTACAAGCTGAATAAGGACGACTGAGATGGCCTACAAAGAACCGCTAGGGGCAATGCGACTAAAGCCCGAGGAAATAATGAAGCGGCAGGAGATTGCCCAACGCAAGAAGGACGAATTCCAGCAGCTGTACCAGGATGCCTACGAGTTTGCCCTGCCCCAGCGCCAGCTGTATGGGGTCTGGGAAGGAGGCGCGACCGGCAGCAAGAAGATGCAGCGGGTCTTCGACTCGACCGCCATCAACTCGACCCAGCGCTTTGCCAACCGGCTGCAGTCTGTCGTCTTTCCGCCGCAGCGCAAATGGTGCCGGCTTGAGCCTGGCCCATCGATCCCACCTGATCGTCGCCAGCAGCTGCAGTCAGTGCTGGATGTCTACAGCGAGCAGATGTTCGCGGTGCTGAAGCAATCCAACTTCGACATCGCCATCGGTGAGTTCCTGCTGGATCTCGCGGTCGGTACTGCTTGCATGATGGTGCAGCCGGGTGACGATGTATCGCCGATCAACTTTGTGCCGGTGCCGCTGTTCCTGGTCAGCTACGAGGAAGGCGCTAACGGCCAGGTCGACAATGTCTACCGCCGGATGCGCATGAAGGCCGAGTCGATCCAGCGCCAGTGGCCGGACGCCAAGATCCCCGATACCTTAAAGCGCTTGATCGAGCAGAAGCCGACCGATGATGTCGAGCTGCTCGAGGCAACGATCTTCGATGCCAAGCGTGGTGACTACTGCTACCACGTCATCTGGAAGGAAGGCAAAGAAGAGCTGGTCTATCGCCGCCGCAAGACATCGCCCTGGGTGGTGTCGCGTTACATGAAGGTGGCCGGCGAGATCTACGGTCGTGGCCCGCTGATGACTGCGCTGCCCGACATCAAGACCCTGAACAAGACCAAGGAACTGTTGCTCAAGAATGCTTCGCTGGCAGTCGCTGGTGTGTACACCGCAGCTGACGATGGTGTGCTGAACCCAAACACGGTGAGGTTGGTGCCAGGCGCAATCATTCCTGTGGCACGCAACGGTGGCCCGCAAGGCCCGGCGCTGCTACCCCTGCCCCGCTCTGGTGACTTCAACGTCAGCCAGCTGGTGATCAACGACCTGGTTGCCAACATCAAGCGCATTCTGCTGGATGAGTCGCTGCCACCGGACAATATGTCCGCTCGCTCGGCTACCGAGATTGTCGAGCGCATGAAGGAGCTCGCGCAGAACCTGGGCTCGGCATTTGGTCGCCTGATCAACGAGACCATGATTCCGCTGGTCGCCAAGATCCTTGAGGTGATGGATGAGCGCGGCCTGATCGACATGCCGCTGCGGATCAACGGGCTTGAGGCCAAGGTCGTGCCGGTGGCCCCGCTGGCAATGGCGCAAAACATGGAAGAAATCAACGCGATTGTCCAGTACGCGCAGCTGATGCAAGGATTCGGCAGCGATGGCCAGCTGGCTCTGAAGAACGACATGGTGGTCGACTATGTCGGCGACAAGCTGGGTGTGCCGGCAATCGTGCGCAACACCGCAGCCGAGCGTGCGGTACTGATGGAAGAAGCCCAGGCACAGCAGCAGCAGATGGCAATGGCGCAGGCAATGGCCATGCAAGCGCAGCAAGGCGCGATGCCAGCGCCTGAAGGAATGCCTGCATGAGCTGGGATGAGCTCGATGCGCTAGGCCAGACAGATGACATCCGCGAGGTCAAACAACAGCGCGAGGATCTAGCCAGGCTTTGCCTGCGGGTCTTTGCTAACGAGGATGGCCAGAAGCTGCTTGAGTGGCTTCGGCAGATGTATGTGGACGTGCCTGTCGCCGTGCCAGGCATAGACCCATCGCACGCCTTCTTCAACGAAGGTCAGAGGACGGTTGTGCGCGACCTAATTGCACGGATCAACCAAGCGAGGAACCTATGACAGACACAGCAACTGTCGAGCCCGGTGGTACCGGCCTACTCGACAGCGTGAGCGTCGAAGACCCAAACACCCCGACAGAAACCAAAGCAGTCGAGATCGACCACCGACCACCCGATCCGACCAAGGCAGCAGCAGAAGACCCGCTCGAGCGCCCTGATTATTGGCCAGAGAACTTCTGGAACAAGGACAGCAACGAGCCCGATCTTGAGGGCATCGCGAAGAGCTGGCGCGATCTGCGTGCCAAGATCAGCAAGGGTGCGCACAATGCCCCGGCTGATGGCAAGTACGATCTAAGCTCATTCGGTGGCGAGGAAGCTGCCGGCAACCCTATGGCCAACACCTTGGCCGGCTGGGCAAAAGAGAATGGCCTATCGCAAGCACAGTTTGATGATCTGGCGACATCACTGCGCAACCAGGCGCAGGAGCTCATGTCTGGCGAGATAGTCGACCCAGCAGAAGAAATGAAGAAGCTGGGGCCGAACGCCAACGCGGTGGTCAACGGCATGGTCGATTGGGCTCGCGGCCTGGTGGCCAAGGGCGTCTGGTCGAAGGATGACTTCGATGAATTCAAGATCATGGGCGGCACTGCCCGTGGGTTGAATGCGCTGATGAAGATCCGCGAAGCATACGAAGGTCGAGTGCCGATCGAGTCTGCCCCGATTGATGGCGCACCCAGCAAAGAAGAGCTCTACGCGATGGTGGCCGATCCTAAGTACAAGAGCGATCCGGCTTACCGCCAGAAGGTCGAGCGGATGTTCCGCACCTACGTCACAGAGTAACTCCTCCGTTGTTGCCAGCGGACTTTGCCCGGCCTTGTGCCGGGTTTTTTTGTCAATAAATCAAGCGGGTGTCTTGCATTTTTTGCAGATGTCAATACAATCGCGGCAAGGCCCACCGGGTTTCCCCGACCCTGACCGCAGCGAGAAGCTGACGACCGGCTGCCGTAAGCAGCAAGCAAAGGCCCGCACCAGCGGCTTACCGACGCGCAAACCCCTGACTAATCAACCGAACGAGGTATCCAAATGAGCGTTTCTCTCTCGAACGCCTTTGTGACACTCTTCGATGCTGAGGTCAAACAGAGCTACCAGGGCAAGGCCATGCTGGTAGGTGCTGTGCGTCAGCGTCGTGGTGTCGAAGGCTCTACTGTTAAATTCCCGAAAGTCGGTCGCGGCGTGGCTACTGCCCGCGTTACTCAGACCGATGTGACCCCAATGAATGTTGGGTTCAGCACTGTTACCTGCACGCTGTCTGATTGGAACGCTGCAGAGTACAGCGACATCTTCTCGCAAGCCAAAGTTAACTTTGACGAGCGTTCTGAGCTCGCCCAGGTGGTTGGCGCTGCAATCGGTCGTCGCCAGGATCAGCTGATCCTTGACGCACTGAACGCAGCATCTAGCACCGGCACTGTGGCGAACTCGATTGGTGGTGCAAACACCAACATGAACATCGCCAAGCTGCGCGAAGCTGCAAAGATTCTGAACACCAAAAACGTGCCTGCTGAAGGCCGCAACATCATCATCCACGCTAACTCGCTAGCATCGATGCTTGAGCAGACTTCGGTAACGTCGTCTGACTTCAACACCATCAAAGCGCTGGTGCAGGGTGAGATCAACCAGTTCATGGGATTCACTTTCCATGTCCTGGGCGACCGCTCGGAAGGTGGTTTGCCGATTGATGGTTCGTCGGATCGTACCTTGTACGCATTCCACCGCGACTCCATCGGCTACGCAGAAGGCATCGCTCCCAAGACCGAGATCAACTACATCCCCGAGAAGACCAGCTGGCTGGTCAATGCTTTGTTCTCGGCTGGTGCGGTTGCGATCGACTCCGAGGGTATCGTCAAGATCACCGCCCGCGATACTGCGGCTGCGGCATAAGGAGGGCTGAATCATGGCTTTTGCAAGCGATAACCTGTACCCGGTCGGCGGCAACCCGAAGAAGGGCAATGCCCCTACCCTCTGGTTGTACTGGACGACTGACAGCGCCGCGACTGTGGACACTGTCGGTTACTTTGACAATGGAACGACTACCAATACTGGTATGCGCGGCCTGATGTCGATTGGTGATGTTGTGATGCGCGTGACCGTTGATTCGGTTACTGCACCAACTTCTGTCACCAGCGCTGGGCTGCACATTGTCAGCGGTAACAGCAGCGGCATCATCGACGTGAACGATGCTACCGCACTGTCGACAACCGATACTGACTAATCGGTAGTAGTGCAACGAGGCCAGCCACTGAGCAATCGGAGGCTGGCCTTTCTTACATTAAGAGGTCGTTATGGCAGCAGGCGATACAGGTGTTTCAATTTGCTCTGACGCGCTAATTTTATTGGGCGCGAAGGCAATCTCATCGTTTAACGATGGCACCGATGAGAGCTCTGTTTGCGACCGTCTGTACCCAGACATCCGAGACTCGACCTTGATGATGTACCCGTGGTCGTTCTCAATGAAGAAGATCGCGCTGGCGCAACTGATCACCACACCGACTAGCTACTGGAAGTACGAGTACCAACTGCCTGGCGATCGCCTGGGCAGCCCGCATTCTGTGCGTGATACCGCTGCCGTGGGCGGCAACATCAGCGTCGATTGGGAGATCCAGGGCGACAAGCTGCTGACGAACCTCGACGCGGTCTATATCGACTACCAGTACCAGACACCTGAGTACGCGATGCCTCAATACTTTGTGCAGCTGCTCAAGTACATGATTGCCTGGCACATCGCAGAACCAATTACCGAGCAGGCAGAGAAGACACTGCGCTGGCGGCAGATTGCTGTGGGTGACCCTGCTGAGAATGGTCGCGGCGGCTATGCACGGCAGGCGATGGTGATCGATGGCAAGAACCAGCCGGTGCGCGTGATTGAAGATTACACGTTGATTGCCGTGAGGAACTGATGGCACGCTTCGTTGACTTCACAACGAACTTCTCGACCGGCGAGCTCGACCCGCTGTTGCGTGCTCGCGTCGACCTGCAGCAGTACGGCAATGCCCTATCCAAAGCCACCAACGTATTGATCCAACCGCAGGGTGGTCTACGTCGCCGGCCAGGCACCAAGCACATCCTTGAGCTGCCCAACACCAGCACCGCATCTGCCGGCAACGGCGTGCGCCTGGTGCCGTTTCAGTTTTCGGTCGATGACAGCTACATGCTGTGCTTCACGCACAACCGCATGTATGTGATCAAGAACGGTGTCGTGCAGGCCAACATCAATGCGTCGGGCAACAACTATCTGACCACCAGCATTGGCTCAAGCATTGTCGATGACATGTGCTGGACGCAGTCGGCTGACACATTGATTGTTGTTCACCCTGATCTGCAGCCGGTGCGGATTACGCGCACCAGCGACACAGCATGGACTGCGACCACGATCACGTTCGACAGCATTCCGAAGTACGCGTTCACGATGACTGTCACGACACCATCTGTGGGTCATCTAACGCCAAGCGCGGTGTCTGGGAATATAACGCTGACCTCTCAGAATAGTTACTTCACATCTAGTCACGTTGATCAGTACATCAATGCCTCGCCTCAAGGTAGGGCAAAGATTGTTGCTGTAGACAGTGGCACTACGGTGCGCGCAATTACTGAGTATCCATTTTTCAACACCAGCAACATTCCTCAAGGCAGCTGGGAAGTTGAATCTGGGTATGAGGCTGTGTGGAGTTCTGGTAAAGGATGGCCGCGCTCTGTCACTTTCCACGAAGGTCGGCTGTATTTTGGCGGCAGCAAGTCTCGCCCGTCGACCATCTGGGGCTCAAAGATCAATCTGTTCTTTGACTTTGTGCCGAGTGAATCGCTGGATGATGATGCAGTCGAGGCAACGCTAGACACCAACGAGCTCAACGTCATCACCGACATCATCAGCTCGCGTGACTTCCAGGTGTTCACCACAGGTGGTGAATTCTATGTGCCGCAGCAAGGTACTGACCCGATCACGCCGCTGACCTTCACCTTCAAGAACGTCAGCCGCAACGGTATCAAGCCTGGCACGCGGGTGCAGTCTGTGGAATCTGGCTCGATCTACATCCAGCGCCAGGGCAAGTCGCTTAACGAGTTCATCTTTTCGGACACGCAGCTGACCTACATTACGCAGCGTATCTCTCTGCTTGCTGGCCATTTGCTAAAAGGCCCGCAGCGGATTGCTCTGCGTCGCGCATCGAGCACCGAGGAAGCAGACCTGCTGCTGATGACCAACACTACCGATGGCAGCATGGCGGCATTCTCCATCATGCGTAGCCAGCAGATCACAGCACCGTCTGAGTACACCACCGATGGCGAATTCATTGATGTCGGTGTCGACGTGACCCAGATCTACTGCGTCACCAAGCGCGTCTTCAATAGCACAACAAGATACTTTGTTGAGCGCTTCCAAGATGATTTGTATACAGATTGCGCATTTACTGGCGGCGCTGCGGCAAGCGCATCAAGCCTGCCGCATGTAGGCAAGTCGTTGGACGTGATCACCGATGGTGTGCCGCAGTCTGACGAGACCGTCAGCGGTGGCGGCTCGGTGACGTTCGACCGGGCGTCGACCACCAGCTACGAAGTAGGTTTGCCGATCACGGTGTACGTCAAGACAATGCCTGTCGAGATCAAGCTGCAGACAGGCAGCCGGGTGTCGTTCAAGAAGCGCATCGTCGAAATTAGCGCGGTGCTGGAAGAAACGCAAAACATCCTGATCAATAACCAGCCGGTGGCATTCAGGCTATTGGACAACCCATTGCTGGATGATCCAGAGCCAACCTTCACCGGCATCAAGCGGGTCAACGGGGTGCTGGGTTACAGCCGCGAGCAGTCGATCGAAGTGTCGCAGAACCTGCCGCTTAAGATGAACCTGCTCGGCCTTGATTATCGCGTGGCCGTTTACTCGGGAACATAGACATGGCAGTTGATCCCTCCGTATTAGTTGCTGGCGCTGGCTTTATCTCTTCCTACGGTGCCGCGCAGGCACAGCAGGCTGCCGGCATCCAGCAGCAGACCGGCTTTCTTCTGCAGGCCCGTGACAACCTGGCTGTGGCCGAGGTGCGTGCCGAGTTTGCCGAGATGTATTCGTACATCCAAGCTGGTCGGATGCTGAAGAAAGCAGAGGCTGAGTCACGCAACTATCAGATCGCCGGCAACACGCTACTGAGAAACATGCGCTCGACCAATGCCGCGATCCGAGCTCGAGCAGCTGCGAGCGGCGTGGTGCTGGGTGAAGGCTCAGTGCAGGCAGTGCAGACCGAGAACGTGCGCAACACCATGTTCGATGTCGGCATCACAGACCTGAACGCACTCACCGCTCGCATTATGGGTTACGAGGATGCGGTGGCGATGGTGCAATCGACCGAGTACCAGAACATGCTGAACCTGTTTACGGCAGAGCGCCAAGGTGCTCAGTACCAGCAGGCCGGCACGGCAGCTCGCCAGCAAGGTGGCCTGCTGGCTACCGCGACGCTCACCAAAGGCGCTGTCGAATTTGGGCAGACTGCGTACAGAAAAACATAGGGCAACGACATGGCGACAAGACTTGAACCAGGACAAGTGCAGCTGCGATCAAGTGGCGGTGTGCCAATGCAGCAGATCGTGCCAACGGGTGTCGATTACATCGGCCCGCGTGCGCAAGCCCGCGCCGCTGAAACGATGGCCCAGATCCTCGACCGTATGTCGCAGAGCACTTTTGGCCTGGCCAAGGAAATGGCGCAGGAAGAAGCATTTAGATTTGCTGCTGAGAATCCGATCACCGAAGAACAGCTGCAACTGGCCAAGGAAGGGTTGCCGCAAGCGATCCCTGGAGTTGGCAAGACCGCTGGCGACTACACCGCATATGGCAAAGCACGCAAGTTCTCTAGCGACTACACCGTATATGGCCAAGCACTACAGAAAGCACGCACGCTGCAGCTTGCTGGTCACTTTGAGATCGAAGGTCGCAACGAATTAGCCAAGCTGCTGACCGAAGTACAGAGCGGCAAGATCAGCTCGAAAGATGTTGCTGCCAAGATCGCCACGGTAACTGACGGTTATGCGAAATCGCTGGCCAAGGTCGATGGTGAGGCATCGATCAAGTTCCGCGCCACGATGGCCACGCACGGCAACACCGTGCTGAACTCTGCCTACGAGTCAGAACTCAAGCGCGTCAAAGATCAGGAAAGAATCAAGTTTGATCTGGACTTCGACAACGGCGTGCGGTTGCTTGAGGCGACTGTAAGCCAGCAGCCGGAGATGATCGATCAGATTGCCGATGTGTTCCGCACCAACATGACCACGCAGTCTTTGTTGCTGGGTGATCTTGGACTGCAAAAGGAATACAGCACTAAGTTTGAGACAGCGCTGCGCAACGCCAAGATCAACGCGCTGACCAAAGAGTTTGCGAACGACAAGTACATGGCCGATCCGATGGCCACACTGAATAAGATCCGCATGGGTGATGCTGGGAAACTCAGCCCTGTTCTGCAGTCAATGATCGTCAATGACTTCGAAGCTGTGGCCAAGGTCACTGCGAATTATATGACCGCAGTCAACCAGCGCGAAACGATTGAGAAGCAGAAGAAAGCTGATGACAAAGCCTCAGCTCTCAAACAGTTCTTGCCGCTGTATGACCAAGCGCTGATGGCACCAGAGGGCAGCGCCCAGCGCAAGAAGCTGACCGACCAGATCGCTTCCATTGCGATGAACAATCCTGACGTTGTGCCGCTTGGTGTATTGAAAGATCTGCGCGAGCCGCCCAAGGGTGAAGGCAACGCGATGGTCGAGTTCAACGTGCTGCAGGGAATTTACGAAGGTCGCATTACTAAGCCCGAGGAAATCTGGGCGATGACCAAGCGCGGTCTGTCATCCAAGCAAGCGGTCGCTGCACTCAAGCTGCTTAACCGCGAGGACAAGCAAGACCAGAACGAGCTCGACCGTGGACTGTCGCAGCGTGCCGGCATCCCTGTGATCCCAGGCAGCGTGACAGTCATCGACCCTAAGGGTGCCGAGTTCAAGCGCCGCCAGGAGCTGCTGGGAATAGCCAAAGACATTGAGGCTCGCCATGCACGCGAGGGCAAGCCGCCACCTACACCGAGGGCGATCTTGTCAGAGATTGATTCGATCATTGAGAAACAGCGCAATAGCGAAGGTGCCAAGGCTGCACGCAAGCAGCTCGATGAA